>Ga0209225_1001542_pt1 | contig 22483 bp, 20 predicted proteins | sample WasSprMetagenome_FD_184732 | JGI IMG/M metagenome (GOLD analysis project Ga0209225, IMG submission 184732) | Sulfidic aquatic microbial communities from Washburn Spring, Yellowstone National Park, USA - WS (SPAdes) (version 3) | ecosystem: Environmental > Aquatic > Thermal springs > Hot (42-90C)... | reverse complement strand
TCCAGTTATTACTAAAGAAGGAAAATCAATACTATAATTTAATTCTAGCTTATAAACTATAATTTCTAAAATAGTTTGATAAGGACCTATTATTCCTTTTGGTAAACTGCTTATAGTTATGTTATATTTTCCTTCATCTATATTTGAAGGAATTGTAAAATCATAATAAAAAATACCAGAATTGTTTGTAGATCCTTCAATAATATTAGAAAGGAAAGAAATTTTAATTTTTAAATTTGGTAATGAATTAATATAGATTTTAATATTATCCATTGGTTTTACTTTTGTTTGACTAATAGAAATTCTCATTTTTGGAATAATATAGCTAATGTTAACATAAAATATTTTTGAAATTGCATAACTAATTTTTCCAAAATCTTCTTTTTTTGGAATGTATTCTGCATATACTGGAATTCTTTTAATATATTCAATAATTTTACAATTAAAATAATATTTTCCAAAAGAATTTGTTTTTATAATATATTTATTATTACCAATATGAATTACAATTTCTCTAAAAGATAACATATTTCCATTTTCATCATAAAGAAAACCATTTATAGTAATTTCTTCTCCATAATTTATGCTTAATGGTTCTACATTTATATAAATGAAAGCATTTATAATTTTTGGCTTAATATTTTCAATTTTTTTCAATATTTCATTTATTGAAAATTCAAGCTTCCTTATTCCAATTTCTATATCATTAAGCATTTGAATAATTTTATCATGATAAATTCCCATGTTTCTACTAAATTCAAAAGAAGCATCATAAAGTTCATTGTATTTTATTTTTGTAAATAAAATTTCTTTAGAAGCATTATGAATACAATTTTCTGCATTTTTAAAATCTGAAGAATTTAAATAAATTGAAGCTAATTTTACATAATTATTAGTTATATTCATTTGATCTAATGTTTCATTAAGTAAATTATTGAATCTTTGAAATATATAAAGTAAGTTTTTAGGAATATAAATTTCTTTTAAAGCTAATGAAATATTAATTGTTGATTTAAAATCTAAATTTGATGCAAATTTTCCTATATTAGAATATAATGAAAGTATTTCTATTGAAGGATTTTCTTCATTAATTTGAGAAGGATCTATACTTCTTGGAAAATTTTCATAAGCTAGAGAGAAAGTTATTGAAAAAATAAGAATTAATATAAGAAAGAAAATTAAAATTTTCTTCATTTTAAAATTTCATAAATTCTATAAGCAACAATTATTGAAAAAATTGCTAATAATATAAAAGCTAAGAAATCTTTATAAAGGCGACGAGGATTAAAAAGAGCTTTAATTATAAAATATTCAAGAGTATACATAGAAAAATAAACATCTATTCTATTTTCTCCAAGAAACAAAAAAATAGAAGAAGTTAGCATTATCATTATTGCAAGAATTGTGTTTGATAAATAATTTTTATTCATTTTCAATCTTTCTTAAAAAAATAATTCTTTTTCCTTTTATTTCTTCTTCATCAATCAATACTATAGGACATTTATAAATTGAAGTTGCAATAGATGCTAATATTGCAGCATATATGCTTCCTAAAGTTTTTTCAAGTCTAGCTGGAGTACTTAAGCTAGGATTTTTAATGCTACAAGAAATTATTTCTGCTTCTTCACTACATATAACACTATCTGCTATTTCAAGCATGTCGACTAAAACATAAGAAGCTATCGTATTCATATCATTTCCTTCAATTAAAAATTTATTAGAAATACTTGATAAAGGTGAACGAAAAACTAAAGTTTTAATACCATTTAAGTTAATAAGTATATTCTTTGGTGGCTCTTTTGGTAGCTTTTCTATTGTTTTTTCTGAAATAAATGCATAAATGCCATCTTCATATTTTACATAAGTTGTTACACTACTAGCTCCAATTGCTTCAAAGAAAATTGAAAAATTTGAAAGCATATCTTCAATTATTGAGAGCAATTCTTTTTTATTTATTTGTTCTTCTGGAGTAATGAATATTGAAATTCCTATTATTAGAATACCAATCCAAATTGCAATAAAAGATGTTATTCCAATAAAAAAATAAGTTAAAAAAGTAAGAATAGATCCAGCAATTGCTAAAGATAATCCTAAGCCTCTATAAATATTCATGTTGATCTCCTAGTTTTCTTATTTTCAATCTTCTTACTTTCTATTGATAGCTTTAAATATAAATATTTTCTATATGAAGCTATAAGCATAAAAAAGAATGTTAAAAATGTTAATGAGAAAACAACAGGATCTAATCTAATTCCAAAAGGAGTATAATTTAGAAGTAGCCCTACTAATGGAACTAAAGCTAAGCTTAATCCAATTGAAAGTGCAAGCCTTTCTAATGGCATTAATTCTTCTTTTTTAGGATATAGAAATTCTATTAAAGAATAGCCTGGAAGAAAAAGAACGAATAATGAACCAAGAATATATCTTAAGTATAAGATTAATAAAAATGAAGAAAAGTATATTGAAATTAATGTTAATGAAAGGAAAGCTAAGATAATCCAAAAATCTAAACTATAAATTGAAAAAATATAGTAAGAGAAATTTTTTGGAGGAGATGGATCTTCTAAAATAACTAATTTATTTTTAATCATTTTGAATAACTCTTTTGCTAACTCGTTGCTTTTTATTCCAAAATTTTTGCTATTTGAAATAAGTTCATTTACAGTAATTCTCTTATTTGAATGAATTAATTCTTGAATTTTATTTTGAATTAAGTTTTCACTTTTATTTATTCTTGAGTTTAGCTTAACTATATATCTTGATTTTAGCTTTGACCAAAGAATCCAAATATCTTTCCTTAAATAAGAATATAAGCTAATGCTTCCAATGAAAATAATACTTAATGTGATTATGCTAAGGTTAAGTTGTTTATTTCTATTTTCAATTCCAATTCTAGAAACTTCTTGTTCTAAAGAAATTGATTTATTAATTAGATTACTAGCCTTAGTGTATTCTCCTTTTTGAACATATTCAATAGCTTCATTTAATAATGAAACCATTTCACTTACATTACCTCCTGAACTTTCTGCTTTTCTTACTGCTAGAAAACCTTGTGTTAGTAAGCTATCAATTTCGCTTGGAATTTCTTGAAACTTTTGAGATTCTATAGCACCTGAAGAAGTAATATTAAGCCAAAGTTGATTCCATCTTCCATAGTAAGTAAAAATTTTTGAAGTTTCATTGTAAATCCACATTTCGATAATTAATCTTTTATTAATTCCAGGAGTGTATAAAGTTATATTAATGGGATAAATACAAGTTGAGTTATGAATAAGTATTCTTCTTATTTCCATTATTGGAGTTGAGTTTAATGGAGTTGTTTCATTTATAATTGAGGTTTTGTTTCCTAGTTTTATAAGTATTCTATAGTAAATTGATTTTCCTTCATGATTTCCTAAGTAAAGGTAAAGCTTGAATGGAAAACCTGCAACTACTTCTTTTGGATAATCTCCAATTTTCATGTTTGGTCCTAGGATTCCAAGCTCTGAGAATGGTTCAATAACTCTTCCACTGTTTATAATTTGAGCTACTGCAAAGACAGATGCAACTATAACTATAGCAGCAATAACTGCAAGAACTTCTTCATCTAGAATCCAGCTCATTAAGTTTTTCCTAAGCTAGAGCTAAAGCTAAGATTTATATAAACTTTTAATAATTGTTCAGCATGAAGAATAAAATTAACAAGAATTGTTCATTAAGCTTGTTTTAGAAAAATGAAATTAATTTCTCTTTTCTAATATTGGACAAGCTAGACGTGGTTCAATAAACTTTCTTGATTTAATAGATTTATGACTTCTATTTATTAATGTTTTTTAATATTTCAGAAGCTAATCTAAGCAAAGTGGTTGTGAAAAGAATAAGAAAGGCAATTTTCACCTTTCTACCACATCTCTCCTTGCTATTCTACTCCAAGAAATCGGCTAGAGGTTTGGACAGGCTCAAACACTGGCTTTCTCATCAAAAATTTACATGACTTGAAATGGATTCTATAACTAGGAAACTGAAAGATTCGAGGCGATCTCGCCCTAACCTCCCATATTTGCGAAGAAGCTGTTAAGCTCGCTTGCAAAATAACTCTCTTGCTGTACAAGATTTTAAACATTTTTTCCTATTAACTCCTTAATACCATCCTCGAGGCTGGTTGTAGGGGAATAAATTAGATCTTGTTTTGCACGCTCTATACTTGAATGTGAATGTCTAATGTCTCCAGGCCTAGGGGTAGTGTGCACAGGCTTCAAGTCTTCCCTATTCATGATTCTAAGTATGAGTCTTGCAAGCTCATTAATTGTTATCGAAGTCCCGCTGCCAATATTGTAAACACCGCTTGCTCCATCATTCTTCAGAGAAAGTATCACTGCTCTTACAACATCTCTCACATAGACGAAGTCTCTTGTCTGTTCACCGTCACCGAAAATTACTGGTGGTTCACCTTTAGAAATCCTCTTGATAAACTCGGAAATTACGCCGGCATAGGCTTTAGACTGCCTAGGACCATAGACATTGAAGAATCTAAATATCACGTGTCTATAGCCATAGAGGCTCGAGTAGGAATTTACAAATGTTTCACCAGCTATTTTTGTAGCTGCATAGGGTGACTTCGGATTCAAGGGGTGATCCTCGGTTATTGGCATTCTTACTGGATCCCCATAAACGGCACATGAAGAAGCAAAGATAAAAGCTGAAACACTCTTAGAAGCTTTAGCTAGATTGAACGTACCCCTAACATTCACATCAAAGTAAAGGTCTGGCTTTTCAATAGATTCAGCAACATCTATAAGTGCAGCTAGGTGAACAATAGCTTCTACACCCTTGATTGATTTCTCGACGATTTTCTCTTTCCTTATATCTCCCTTTATAAACTCAACAAAGTCTAAAACTTCCCTGAGATTGCTCAGTGAGCCAGTAGATAAGTTGTCAAGAACCCTTACTTCGAAGCCCTGACTTACTAGTTCCCTGACCAAGAAGCTACCAATAAAGCCTGCTCCGCCAGTCACGAGAATCCTTTGAACCATGATTAATCCCTTGTAAAGCTGGTAAAATAATGGCTATGCTATAAAACCATGTGGATCAACTGTGCCTTGTCGATAATTTTTACGTTTGCTTGGAAAGATAGTAGCATTAAATATAAGTAACTAGTAGGGATGTGAGGCATACTTTTCCTTGGAAGCGAAAAGCAGTTTTCCACTTTTTTCAGTTTTACATGCCAATTTGTTGCGCATGCATGATAGAATCTTTATCTTAAGGTTATCTAAAGATAATTAACGTTTAACATTTGAAGTCATGTTTTGTGAGTCTTTTCATTACGATTTCCTCTATTGATTCTTCTGGACTTTTTAGCCTGCTTAAACCTAGGAAATCAATGGCTTTCTTTATGTTTACCTTGATCCTGTTCTTGTCTTCTTCTCTGAATAAAGGTTTTTGCCCCGTGTCAACTATCTCTATTTTTGGTTGTATAGCATTGTTTGTAAGCTTTATTACGGTTTTCTGAACTATTTGTGCCAATTCTAGGATGGTTATAGGGCTTGGATAGTAGACATTTACTATGTGAGCTAGGCTGTTACCTCCTTTTTTAACTTCTCCGTTCAGTATTTTGATTGCGAATCTCTCGTAAGCTTGGCATACGTCTTTGATGTCAACGTAAAACATAGGCCTATACATACTATGCTTGTATGGCGTTATTGTTTCACCCCTTAATGCTCTTTCTATGAAAATGTTAGCGGCTGTCTTCTCCGGCATTCCATCGCCAAGTACGGTCCCCATTCTTATTATTCCAAATACTTTTTCTGACATTTCGTCGTAGAATCTCACTATGGACTCTTGTGCCATCTTAGATAGAGCGTATAGTCTAGCCCTGTCCTCGACTTTATCCGGCCTAAAACCAAACTCCTCGTCTATGACGCCCTCTAGCCCGCTCTCGCCTATGGTGTGCCATGAGCTCGCCAATATCATACCCTTTATCTGTGGGTTCTCGTCGATGGCACTGCATACGTTCTGGGTGCCCATGATGTTAACCTCGTAGCCCAGCCTCTTCTGTTCGTTGATCTGGGGTATCTGAATTATCGCCGTGTGTATTACCAAGTCCACGTCGCGCAAACCCTTCTTGACCTGCTCATAGGCTCGGACATCGCAGAGGACATAATCGACCTTGTCCCTAACGTCCTTCGGCGGCCCCTTGACATCCAGCACCTTCACTTGAAAACTCTTGGATAGATGCTCGGCCAAGGAGTTACCAACGAAGCCTGAGCCGCCCACGATGCCAATCCTATGCGTCATGTCATTTACCTCCGACGCCTATCAATTTAACGACTTAGACCTTAAACATTTTTAAGGTTTTTCTCTTCAAGTAGCTGAGCCTCTCGTAGAGGTTGTCAATCAAACTCTTCCTACGAGAGGAGTATAGAGAAATCACGGTCTTGAGGTCCGTTATACCCTTCTTATAGCGCTCCACGCCTCTCTTAAAGGCCAGCAAATTTCCCTTCGTCCACAAGTTGTGATGGAAAAGCACGGTGTAGACGCCGAAGGGCATCTTTATCTTGGGAAACCACCACAGCTGTTGGGGGATCCACAGCATCCCATTATCGTCTACATATGGGTAGAGCGAAAAGCCGTCGGAAATGACTCTTATTCCGTGCCTCTTCAGGACCTCTATCGTGACATCGTCGAAGGAGTGCGCTGGCGCGATCCATAGCTCAGGCCTCACGCCGTTGGCCTTAAAGATCTCTATAGCTCTCGAGATCTTCGCCTCTTGCTCCTCCTCGGGCAGACCTGCGAACTCGCTGAAGGGATTTAACCTCAAAATTCCCGAGCATCCCGTGAGGTAGACGTGTTGATAGCCGTGTATCCCTATGCTCCAGCCTTGCCTCTGCCTCTCCCTTATGTAGTCCCAGAAGTCTCGACGCTCCCCTTCTATGAAGAAGGTGGGGTCTTGATTGTCCGGTATAACCGCCAATATTGACTTGATCCCTTCTGTCGTCAAAATTTCATCGATTTTAGTCCAGATGGCCCAGTTCATGGTAGGACATATGTCATCGAACCGAAGCAAGAACATCGATTAACGCCTCACTTAGTCCTCCCTGTCCAATGGTCGTGCAATCTTTCGTCAATCACCAGTACTTAGCTTCTCTAAATACCTCTGCTAAACCGAATAAGCGTTATATCCTTTAAGGGATGTAGCGCGACTTCTGCAATAGAAACAACATTACATTGCTAAGAGGGTTTTTCCCGAAGATTGATTTGAATGTTTTCTCTATTACGGAATAAACCTTGTTGCCAATGATTCTATCAAGAGAATTAGGAAGAAAAATCAGTCCATCATTCATTTTGTACCAAATTAGCTTTAAACCCATCTTATATGAACTGTACAACATTTCCTTAAAAGAGGATTCTTTAGCAGTATAATCTCTCTTAGAAACTTTGCTGAAAAATTTGATTGGCAACCTAAATGCGCTATATTTATTGGGGGTCACTACCATTAGAAAGGCCCTCTTCTTCATGGTCCTTGCTATCTCCTTTAAAACTACATTTCTTTGAACATATTCAAGGAGGCCTACTGAAACTACGAGGTTAAAACATTCATCTCTGAAGGGGAGGTTGTGAGCATCGGCCAGCACCAGATTCAACCCCTCTTGTCTTTTCTTAGCATACCTGATCATATTCTCTGACAGGTCAAGGCCTACGCATATCTGCGAAGATTTTAAGATCTCTTCTGTGTAGACGCCTGTCCCACAACCAACGTCTAATGCTTCCACAGTTATGCTGTGCTTTTGCATAGCTTTACAAAGCAGTTGAACAACTTTACAAATAATTGGTCTCCAATGGTGATATAAATAAGCCTCGCGAGGACTACGCTTATGTCTCTCCTCGTACTCTCTTGGATCAATAATATCATAGATCGTTCTCATTAACAACACGCTCGCGCTAAAGCTTTTCCTTAGACGTTAAATGCGCGCGCATAAACCTCTGATTCATTGCTCAAGTAATCGCGCTTCATTTCTTCTTTGCCAAAATGAGTGCGCCAAGGCATATATCAAGGCGACAAATGACCGTTGCAACTACGTGACTTAGTCTAAGCCTTGTAATAAGTTGAAATAAACGCTTTAATAGTTTGTTTTGGATCGTTTCCGGTTTCTTGAGCTTTTCTTTTAATTTCTTCGTAGCCACAGCGCTTCATACTATAACTTCCTAGTAACCTCTTATATCTCCTACAGTTTTTCGCGCAACAAAGAGCGACGTGGTCTTGAAATTGAGAAGGCCGTTCTTGTAGAACTTTCTTCTAAATATCGTCCTTTTCAAACGTCCTTTATTTTCTCCTCAAGACTCAGGCAAACAAAGTCTACTCAATGATCTTGAAGGATGTCCCAAGCATCTTAATAACATCACTTAAAGAGTAGAAGGGGTAAAAGTAATCCCACCTATGGAATACGTGGTGGCGCGCGCGAACAACGCCTCTCACAACTTCTTTTACACAAGCTTTCGTTCCCATAAGACGTGAAGGTACACATTTTCTAACCTCTCAATTACTTTCTCCCAACTATAGTCTTTGGCTTTCTCTCGGTTATTTCTAGATATGCTCATTCTAAGGTCATCATTCGTTAAAAGGAGGGCACACTTTTCAGCTATTTCTACAGGGTTGCGCGGTTCGACTAAAAAGCCATTCTCCCCGTCCTTAATGATTTCGAGTAGGCCTCCAACTTTAGTAGCAACAATCGGGAGGCCCATAGCCATGGCCTCTAGAGCTACTATCCCAAATCCCTCCGATAACGAGGGCAAAACAAATACGTCAGCAGACGCCATATAGGCTGGAATCTCATCATGCGGCACTTTGCCCACAAAGGCGACGCAATCTTTCAAATTTCGTTTCCCGACGAGCCTCTCTAACGATCTCCTCTCTGCACCATCTCCAATTATTAGCAATTTCATGTTTCTTAGCCCTCTATCTCTCAAAATCTTCATAGCTTCTATTAGATACTTAACACCTTTGACCGAATCCAGCCTGCCGACGTACAGGATTACTTTCTCACCTCTTTTGGCCTTTAAGGAGAATTGTGAAAACTTATTGGTACAGCCATCAAAGAGCTCTAGGTCTATGCCATTTGGTATAATGAACACATCATTTCTCTCATAACCGAGCAAGTCGTACATCTTTTTCTTCATGTGCTCCGTTAAAGCTATCAATGCATCGGCGTTACTCAGCACAAACTTCGAGATAAGCCATTTAAATTTCCAAGGTAAGTAGACATCCGAGCCCTGCCCCCAAACGACGCAAGGTATCCTGAACAGCTTCTTCGCAAGAATGCAGGCCAACCCCCTCCAAATACTTTGTGCGTGAACTATGTCGGGATTTAAACGCTTTATCAGTAATAGCCCCTTTAGAGCATAGAGAAGGAGCCCTCCGAGCTTTATTTTAGGAACACTTATGCGGTGGACACGAAATCCTTTTTCTAAAGTCTCTTTGGGAAGACCTCTGTCATGTTGAGTTATTATGTGTACCTCATGCCCTCTCTTAGCCAAGTGCTTGGCTATGTTATACGTAGCTATCTCGGTACCAGCCAACCACTTTGGGGGAAATAAAGAGACAAGAATGATAATTTTCATATTATTAATTCATCTAGATAAAGGCCTATCATGATAATGTGAATCAATGATTCATCTTGCTTTCCGTCTCATTATGTAGCATCAATTTATTAAATGCAGAGTTTTATCTTCATTATGTTATGGTTATAATATGAATCGTCGTCATCGAACTTGATATTTACCTTCACATCAGTTCATAGACATGTATTATCAAATCTAGGAAGCGTGATTGTAAGCGTTACATTCTTTATCTTTTTATATAAAAAGTCGTTTAGACTTTCCACTAGCCAGCAATCCAGAAGCCGCCCGTCGAAAATAAAATATTAAAGTTCTCGGGAAATTTCAAGTTAAGTATCTTTGACTCTATGAGAGAAATTATGTTTAATTCTCCTTTTCGCAAAGTCTCGGTAGCACGTAGCTCGCTAACTTCTACTATTGCTCTTGGTCCAATAATATTAAAGGCATAGCGTGTTCCAAAGACGTGATTTCCATCGTAGTAGTTTTCTAAGTAATATGCTATGGAAATGGCCTGTCTTGGACCTATCCTAACGTCTTCCAAAGTAAGAGGTGTATCGGTTCCAAAAAGGCTTACAGGATGGGTTAATATGAGGCTTTGTGCTAAAATCATTGTTAACATGAGCACTGGCACCATTTTTATCTTGGCATTAGCCTTATAAAGCCTTACAATAAGCGACGTTACCGGAATAGCTAGAAAAATGTAGGTATATGCAAAGAAACGATAATAGTAATCGCTTGCTATACGCCAAGCAAACCAAAAATAACTATTAATAACAAGTGACCCTAATGTCGCTACGCTAAAAAGATATATTACATCCGTTTTTTCGTTATTACTGAATTTATATCTCTTAATTAGTCGCCTCAGTAAGTCGAGTAAAAATAGGCTAATAAAAAGACCTGCGGAAATGTATCCGAAGTAAAAGAGAGGTTTAACTATAGCTAATCCTAGCTTCGTTGTATTTTTTGAAATATACAACTCATATTTAGCGCTAAAGAACTTAATTGGTGAAAATTCTTTGAATATTATGCTCGTTAAAAAATCCAACACATTCGGAACAACTCCTTTTTCGAAATAGTGGAATGCGACGTATAAATTGTATGAAAAGAAGAAAACGCTTAATAGCAAAGCTAATCTATAGAGACTTTTGTCGAAACTGGCAAATTTCCTATTACCAATGCCCAAAACCAGCCTCAAAATAAAGTAGAAGGCAGAGATTTCTAACATCATGGGAGCGGTTGTATTATGAATTATTGCAATCACCAAAGTTACAATTATGACTATCACTTCTGATTTTCGATTGTTTAGAGCCTTGAAGAAAAGAAATAGAAAAATAGTTAAAAATAAAAAAGCCATGGATGGGTGGGTTGGATTAGTTACCAGTTGGAAATTGCATCTGAACATCGTTACTGCAATAAATGATGCGATTAATGCTATATGAGCATGGACAATTTGTTTGTAGGCAATATATAATATTAAGAAAGAGAGAGTTGAAGAAATTATGAACCATGTCCTCAGCAAACAACTTGGATCTATATTCATAATACTGCATAAGATCAGGTACAGGGTTTCTGTAAAGGGATAGAATGAATAATTTGGGGCTTCTCCGGTACCTATGCCCATAGTAATCCTACCATTACCTATGTAAAGCTTCACCAGTTGCTCCACATAATTGCTATCTGGATCTATATGGGCAACATCCCATGGAACACCAACATAGGATAGCGAAGACACTATAACTACTGTTGGCAATAATACCAACAGTTTGTATGACAACTTCCAGATATCTGACTTTAACAAGAATATGGATGATGTTATGAGATATCCGGAATACACGAGCAAAAAGTATAATGAAGGTAGAAGGATAAGACTATGCACTAGCCAAAGCACATTAATAAACATAAAAACGAGGATAAAAGAGAAAGTGAGAGCTCTATCTGGCAACTTTAATCCTGATTTTAGACCTTAATGGCAATAATTTCGTAGAGAGGAGTAACTGGTATTTTCAATCTCGCCTCTGCAAGGCTTATTAGGGGTAGCAATAGATTTGGGCCCGGCCATACATAGAAGTTGACTTCAACGACTTGAAACCCATTAGCAGAAAGCAGGTTTTTCAAAGTGAATGGTGAGACCAGTCTCTCCACAGCATAAAGTATATTTTTTCCAGTTTCCGGATCCTTAACAAATCTGTAAAGACCATGTTTATGTTCTTTCCATGCTTTGTAGCTGGACCAAGGGTTTAATGGGTTTGTATCGTGGATGAAAAGGTAGCCTCTTTTTCTTAAGCAGTTTCGAGCAATCCTTAGGAACCCAGAGATGGGATGGACATGAGAGATGAATTCCTTTGCATACACGACGTCGAAGGTGTCAATGCATTTGTATTCCAAGATATTGCATAACTTAAAGTCGACCTCTAACCGCGGATACAATTCTTTATAATAATTTACGCGTTTTTTAGCGATGTAAAAACGTTCCGCGTTTAAGTCTATACCCAGTACTTTACCTCCTAAGAGCGCGAAGATTATAGATTCCGTTCCAAAGCCACACCCGCAATCGAGTATACGTAACTGTTGAGCACGTATCCTATTTTGAAGTAATAACTTCACGACATTCTTTATCCTCTGGGCAAAATAATGCGCTTGTCTCAATGGATTTTTACTTAGCATGTTATGATAATATTTATATAATAAGGCTGTTTCACTTCTAGAAAGATACTTTGTGGAATGTATATGAAAGAGTAACTCGGTTCTTACCACTTCAAATAATCTCCTAGCAACACTATATGCATCGGAATCATTTGAGATAACAAGGTTACTTTTCATAGACAACACCATTAATCGTTTTTAATACTCAACATCTCAATTATAAGCCTATGGTAAGAGCCCACGATACGATCCAATCTTAAACGTGACACGCTCCGATGGGCATTTTCACCAAGTCTCCTTGCTAGATCCTGATCTATTAGAACTTTTTCCAAAGCCTCGGCAAGCAAATCTTCTCGTCCAGGGGGGATAAGAATACCATTTATTCCATTCTCAATAACATCTGGAACCCCACCTACATTTGTGGCTACACATGGTAGACCAGCAGCCATAGCTTGTAGCAGGGCATTTGGTAGCCCTTCGAAACGCGAGGGTAAAACAAAAACTGAAGCTTCGCGCAAAAAATCACGCATCTTTGAATGAGGCACGAAGCCTGTAAAAATTATTCTCCCGGTTATCCCCAATCTCTCAGCTAAATATTGCAGGTGTGACTTTTCAGGCCCATCACCCACTAAGAATAGCCTAGCTTCAGGAATCCTTTCCACTAATTTAGCGAAAGCCCTGAGTAGAAGCTCAACGCCTTTCTCTTGAACAAACCTCCCAACAAAAACTACATTATAATTGCGCGCATCTATGTTACGTGAGTAAAACAGGTTAAAGAATTCTGGCTCGATCGAATTCTGTATTAGGCGGATTTTATTGATTCCAAGCTGTTTTAGAGCTTTATCCATTTCGCTGTTTTGAACGATAAAAATACATTCATGTCTCGTTAATTTATACATCATTAAGTTCAAGATATAATGTATGTAACTTTTTGATTTCAAGCATTCACGGAAAAATATTTTGTAGAAGTGGGGTCCTATAAGCCTTATAGCGTAATTTATGCCCGTCAGACGTTTAAACATATACAGGGCAGGCAAACATCTATGAGAAATTCCGATAATTATGTTAGGCTTTATCTTAAGTAACTCTTTGAAAATCTGTAAGTTCGCAAACAATGTGATACCCCTTATTCGGGGGACTCTATAAGCATGACAAAATACGCCCTCTTTTAACCCGGAAGAATACTTGGTGCCCCGTGCAGCAATAAGATGAACTTCGAAACTTTTACGTGCAAGTTCTCGCGCCAAAGTTTGTGTGAAGATTTCAGCTCCGCCTACCACATCAGGATAGGTATAGAATGGAATAACAATAGCTATACGCGCTTTTATGTTCTTGATCATAGAAGCCCCAGCATTCATGATAAGCATTAAAATTCTAGTTAACGGAAATCGTTAAAATTTGCAAGAACGTTCTCGCGAATTTATCGTGGTCCAAGTTCTCTTTCGCCCATCTAGATATAACATTCCTTGCCTGTTTAGCCTCTTTTATGTAGTCATCCAGTATTTTTAACATTGAAAAGTCTCCGCATATCTGTCCTGCTGTTTGTTTCACCAATTCTCTTGTAGAATTGAAGCCTTTTGTTATTAAGTATTGACCAAAGGTAATTGCTTCTAGGACTGATAGCGGAGGCTCAATTGCTGCTGTTGTTTCCGCCGGATATATGAAAATATCCGCGCTCTTTAGGAGTGATATTTTCTCGGGCCTTTCAAGTATTCGAGGAACGAATATTACGCGACCAGACAATCCCAACTTTTTGACAATCTTTCTCGCTTCTAGAAACCATGATATGGAGGACTTTTCTGGAGGAAATGCTATTACAAGCTTTATTTCTCCACTACTTTCTTTCAGCTTTAAAGCGATCTCTTTAAGGGATTTGAGTGGAAAGCGTAACTCGCTCACTCTTCCTAAGTACATTATTGTGGGACTCAACTCATACTTCAAGGTATTAGTACTTTCTTGATCATTTTCTATTACAGGTGGGTATGCGAAGAAGTATTTTTTATTTTTTCCGCCTAGTTCTTTGTGAGCTAAAACTTGAAGCTCCCTCGAAGTTACGAAGAGTATTTTCGGATTAAGTAGCCTCAAAGTCCACCTATGAAGCTCGTCCCTCCTGAATAACATTAAGACCTCTGTAACATTAGGAAAGTTTAGTGTGGAAAGCATTGCTATGCCGTGGCCTGCAAGTTTGCTGGCATTTGCAATAAACACGAAGACATGTTTAGCTCGCTTACTAAGTTTTTTAAGGAAATGAAATGCTGGCACTGGAGTTGCAATGATCTCTACAAAATTCGATATCATCATTGCCTGAGCATTGTTCAGGACGTCATCTTGCGAGAGAAAGCCTATTTTAAACGTTATCTCATTAATCGAGCCTTTATTAATCGTTTTAAGCTTAATTAGATTAGTATTCTTAGAGTAGTTTAAGGATATTAAGTAGGTTGGAATGCCTAGACTGCTGAGGGCTTTTGCTGTTTGACGGACGATCACTCCACCCCCCTCAATGAGTGGTTCTTCTGTGTGTCTTCCGATCACAACGGCAACCGCATCATTCATAGTGGATCATGTTTAAGCCGTCAAACTTTATTTCAGACCTCAGTCCTGTAATACTGAGTATGCTGGGCGCAACATCTTGGACTCGCATAAATGGAGCTTTGAAATATATCCTCTTCCTTGAATCATAGGCTAGGAAGACGCTAAACATCGAGTGACCGCCGGATATTATTCTTCTAGTGAAGTTAGGTAATGTAAGGAAGGAGTTTGAGCTCTGCAGGTTCCCAATTTCTTTTAGCTTCACGTAGAGGTCCGCCTCAAATTCTAGTAGCTCAGCAACATCATAATATTCGTGTGGAGTAAAAGCAGTTTCAGCAAGACCGCTATTTATCAAAATTTTCTTAATTTTATCAATGGACTCCTTTGATTTGTTGCTATCATGTAATTTCAGTCCTACAAACTCTTTCAGGCCAAATTCTTTAATTGATCGGATGACATGCTTAATGATAATGTTAGAATCCTTTCTCGTCATCAGCCTTCCCAAGAACCCTCTCCCTTGCATCTTTCTAATGAACCAGAAAGACAAATTATCTATTCTCGCGTAATAGGCAAATAACATGGCCAGATGTTTAAAAAGTTCTGCATATCTATATCTGTCTTGAACTTTAGGATTCAGGAGTTTATCAATGGAAACTAGTCTCAGAGGTCTTCTGCTGTGCCCATGATCTCCAAGGACTATCACTATATAATCGTCAGAAAATCTGTCAATAAATTTCCATATTATGCAGTCAAGTGTCCTGTAATAGTTAATAATAATGTCTTTAAAAGTGTTCATGAATTTTGGGCGCAAAGGGTCCTCTGGATCGCAGTATCGCCAATAATAATGCTGAATCCTGTCGAGCGTGTAGTCGGCGACGAACATAATATCATATAAGTCTTCGTTAAATAGCTTGTATGCTAGAGAGAGGACGCTTTTCAGTTGCTCAACAGCTTCTCTTAGAGTTTCCTTATACTCATGAGGTAGAAGAGGTGTACGGCCATATGTGCCAAGTCTATAGCAGAGTAGATCGTCTCTAGTTGGTTGCGATATTGTCGGACCTTTTAACCCAAAACTTGGCCCCGTGACCATTAAACCATTAACCTTCCATGGAGGATAGGCAAAAATAGGATTAACTATACATACTTTTTTATCATTCTTGGACGCGATATCCCAAAAAGTCCTGCCTAAAAGTTTGTTTCTTATTAGATAGCTATTAACCCTTAAAGCTAGGGGACTTTCTGGCTCCGGTTTCAAACCGAATCTTTGGGGCAACAGGCCGGTGTAAATTGTCGGCCAAGCGAGCAGGGTATCAGGTGGAAAAGTACTTCTTAAGGGGATCGAAGATCCGCTTTCGAAGAAAAATGAAAAGCCTTTAGATGCTTTACTGCTAATTAAATTATTTATGATGTTGATCTCAAGGCTATCTATGCCTATTATTAAAACCCTGTTATTGGATGGCAAAATATTTGTTCCCTCTCCTTTCTTTTAAGATCGTTAAAACCTCAGAGCATACTTCATTTAATGACTTCCCTGTTGTATTGATGTATGCACAAGGGATTTTTAAAATTCTTACTAACTCTTTGTATAGTCGTCTTTGTAAGACCATATACCCATATGGATCTGCCTTATTGGCTATCATATTTCTCTTTAATAAAACGGGTACTTCACCGTCAAGGAAAATGATAAGAGTTGCCCTGAGCAAGAATGAACGTAAAATCTTGAAAGGCAAGCTATTTGCTAGATTGCACAACTTAAATGATAAACCATTTTCATTCTTTGAAAGTATTAGGGAGATAGTTATATGAACCATTGAATCTAGAAGATATCTATCTGCGATTAAGATGTTTTTTCTAGCGCCAAGTTTTAACATGAATAAGTAAGCCTTTATACCAAGTATTTTAAGCAATATTCCAGTAAGCTCTACCCATAGCCATACTTTCCTATATTTGGCCATGCTACTTGTAACAAAAGTGCCGGAAGTGGATCTGATGACGTGGTTAGGGCTTAATTTACCTAAGAATGTTATGAGTAAAAAGGCTATACTGTGCACATTTTTAATCCATACACGCTTTACATGATAACCATTTCTAGAGAGAAAGTTTGCCATGAATTTTGCGCACGACGTTTTACCTGTACCATCAGGGCCGGAGAGGGCGAGTATGTTTAAATCACCTAAGGAAAACTTGGACCCCTTCATATTAATCTACTTAGAAGTTTTATGTACTTTTCTACAGATATTTTCCAAGAAAATTTTTCTTGAATAGTTCTTAAGGCCCTTTGTGATAGTCTTTTTCTAAAACTAGAATCCATTAATAGTTGTTCTACCGCTCGGCTAATCTCATCTTCTGATAAAGAATCCAGCAACAAACCATTGTAACCATTAGATATAACTTCAGGTATACCACCAACTTTCGTGGCTATTACTGGTGTACCGCACGCCATAGCCTCAAGGATCGTTGCAGGCAACCCCTCAAACATTGAAGGAAGTACGTAAACTTGTGCTATTGAATAAAAGTAAGGTAATTTGGAATAAGGCACATTCCCGGTCAATAATACTTTTTCGATTAAGCCAAGTTTAAAGGATAAATCCTTTAAATATCTTTCATAGCTATGCGAGCCGATACCAACAACCAGAAGCATCCAAGACTTAGATTGCATCTTAGCCAAGCCCCTCAGCAACAAATGTAAGCCCTTACGCGGATCTAATCGGCTCACAAACAGAATTACATTATCTTTATCATCTAATGTTCTGTTGAAACCTTTTTTAGTCAAAACTTCGTTAACCACGGCTAAGGCTAGATCCTCTCTAATGTTCTTAAATAGATCAGTATCGACAGAGTTTGGTATCACACAAATTTTCTCTTCGCTAACTTTAAACATATGGCGAATTATTTCTGCGAGAAAGCCTGCAACGGCTATTACGATACCACCTTTTGTGATATGCTCCCGTATAGTAATGTAATGTTGCGGTGAAACAAACATCAATCGGAAAAGCCTGTAAAAGTTTAAAGGCTCATGTTTTAGTACCTCAACATCCTCATAAGGGTATATGCCATGGATTGTCGATATAACCTTCAAAGAATTAAATGTATTCATCAGTAGTTGAAGAAACGTACTTTCCACATGAATATTTACAACATCATAATCTTTGACGATTCGTGAAATTAATTTATGCGCCTTTGCACTGAAAAACCATGGCACTCTAAGGAGCGGAGCAAAAATGCTAAAATCCACGTAATGGAGTTCAACTCCATAATCATTGCTTAAAGATTTTATTTCATCATTAAACTTCATAGGCTTTGGTGAGATAATTTCAGTTTTTACTGCTCTCATTGACAAATGCTTTGATAGTTCGCGAACATATGTGGCTGGGCCACCGACAAAATCAAGAGGAGTTTGAACTATATGTAAAACCCTGAGATCTGACATGTAAGATCAGTTACTGATTGTTTTAGTTGGAGAAGTGGTTCATGTAAATCTAAATATTAATACGTCATATTCTGTGCTCTTAATTCTGCTTACTAGCTCTTTCCAGCCTAAGTTCCATCCATTACATCTATTAACTGCACTTCATGCCTCTCATTCCTTAATATTGATGCTATCTGCAGAAGACTGTAGGGAGGAAGCACCGAGTACCTCTCAGTGATTTCGCAACGCTCCTCCCTAATGACTGGTATGCCATGAAATCTAGGGGGGTTAACCAAAAGTACTCTCATGAATTTAAAGCCTCAGAATAGGCTTCAATATATTTGGGTAGGTTGGCCTCCCATGAAAATTTTCTCTTAATCATCTCTTTCGCTCTTTTTCCAAGCGAATTTCGAAGTTGTCTATCGCCTAACAAAATTGCAACAGCGTTAGCTAATGCCATAGAAGAACCAGGCTCTACAAGTAAGCCGTTATACTTGTCCTCTATAATCTCTGGAATTCCTCCTACCTTGGTCGCTATCACAGGCACTTCGCATGCCATTGATTCCAAAATTACATATGGTGTATTTTCAATAAAGCTAGGTACGACAACGGCTTCGGCGATACTTATCAGATGAATTACATCTTTCCTGGATAAAGGTCCGGTGAATAAGCAGTAAGATTCAATACCCATTTGTTTAACTTTGCGAATATATCTGACTCTGTCCCCTGGTCCCGCAAACACGAAAAGAGGCTCATTTTTTTCAACTCTATTCAGAATCTCCGGAATAGCTTCTATGAAAATATCTACTCCCTTCATCGCCAACAATCTCCCTACGTAAAGAACTATTTGCCTATTCCTAAGTTCTTCTGAGATTAAATTGCTTATAGTTGCACGATTTCTCATTAATTCATAGTCATTTACATCAACCGAATTGGGTATAACCTTGATCCTATTAATGTGAAAGTTATTTTCAAGCCAGTTTTTCATCCAATAAGACGGTGTTATATAAAACCGTTTTCGCCTGAAATATACCTCTTCAGCAAGCCTCAAAGCCGGATATGCTAGATACGTCATCTTTTCTGACCATTCCCATTCATATAACTTTCTATTAGAAAGCGTGGTTCCAAGTCGCTGTGATTTTATGGTTGTGTGCACAGTTGTAATGACCCGCGTGCTAAGCTTTCGAAACATCAGCAACAAATCAGGCATATGGGCTGTGTGAGAATGTATAAGGTCGATTCGCTCCTCTTTCACGAGTTTAGGGACATAATTTAGACAGGCATACTGAAACTTGGCATTATAAAAGAATGTGTCACTAGCTTTGCAAATAAAGTGAATGTGAATGTTGCTTCCAAAGTATCTTGAGAAGTCATAATCAGATGTAGATATTTTCTCTTTCCCTAAACCTTCACGCATTGGCGTTACAACATGAACCTTAATGTCCTTCGGCAAATGCCTGATTAATTCAACTATATATGTGCCTACGCCACCCCAGACCGGAAGAAATTCTGGAGCTAACATACAAATCTTCATAGAAAACAACCGTCACATTATCGAGTCGATTGACTGTACAACTTCCTAACGCCTATATGCGCCGGAACTATAAGAGAGGTTTAGTAAAATAGTTTGGAACTATTAGTATGTATTCGTGAATTAAATAGCACATTGCTTTATTACCGTGCTTACGGCGATTATGTGGCAAACGAAGTGTTTGAGCCATATAGCTTCAAGCTTACACAGGAGTTTTTCCTCAGCACAGTAGCTATAGTTTTTCATCTACTTTTATGTTCCACGGTTTTTGCAACTATCTTGTTTTTCGCATAGTAATAGTAAGCTAATGACCCAAAATGTATTCTAGCTAAAATCAGTATTCTCAGTTCCAACATTTTAAGATCTTTTCAGTCTTTCCATTATTCTATACTCAAGTCTCTTCAAATATAGCGTGAGAATTGCAAGTAGAAAAGATATAAATCCTACTCCACTTAAGCTTACTCCAATTATTGCCCAAATATGATGCTTTATGCCATTAAAAATTAGTTCGTATAAAACGTATCCTATTATTGCAACTCCTGGAACTAAAGTAACTGAGCTTATTGAAAATATGAAGAAAACTGGATTATATCTCAACATAAGTCTTATTACACTAAATATTATTGAGAATCCATAGTGGCTTTTAAGCTTTGGATCACCTATTCTTTTCCTATAGTTTATGTCTACTTCTTTTATCCTTTTGCTTGTTGTTGCAACATGAGCAGCAACTTCAACTTCTATACTAAATCCTTTGCTTTCAAATCCAATTTCCCTTGCAACTTCTGTTCTAAGCAAGTACATTCCAGAGCATACATCTCTTAAGCTTGTTCCAAAAAGTAAATTGAAAACCTTAGTTATTATCCAATTTCCAACTCTATGAATTTTTGGAATGTTTTTTCTTTCTCTTACTCCTATTACTTCATCATAATCTGAAAAATCTAAGAATTTTTTTATGTCTTTAGGATCATAAGTATAATCTCCATCCATAACTATTAGAAATGGAGTTTTTACAAGTTTTATTCCAGTTCTTATTGCATCTGCTTTTCCTTTCCCTTCTTGAAAAACTATATTTACATTCTTGCTTCTTGCAACTTCTATTGTTCCATCATTTGAATATCCATCTACAATTAATATATTACTATAACCCTCGTTCTTTAATTCATCTATAACTTTTCCTATTGCTTTAACTTCATTTAAAGTAGGAATAACTATTGTTAAATCTTCCTTTTTAATCGATGTGCTATTAAATTCTATTCTTAAATTACTATTGATTGAAGTATTATGAAAATCTTTAAATTTAAAAGAATCTTTCTTAAACTTAAGAAAGAGAAATGGAGCTACTATTAAGATAAGAGAAACTATGAAACCTTCACTTGTAAATATTGGTGCATCCATTACTAAAAATTTTTGAAAGTTTGTTGGAATAGAACTTACTTGAGATTCTATATATGGAACTATTGATCTTGAAATTAATATTCCTCCTTTTATATTAATTTGAAAAGAAGAATTTGATATTGGATAAAGAATTGGAGTATAAGTTTGAAAAATGTCCATTATTGGATGTATCATCAAGGAAAAGAAGGAAAGAAGTGCAAGTGATTTTTCTTTCAGCTTAAAGAATATTATATATAAAGGAATTAAAGAAATTATTGTTAAGATTATCAAAGAATGAGTCATAGACCTATGAACATGTAAGAGTACATCTATATCTGGAAGCATTCCAATTATTCCTACTATTATTGCTCTCTTTATTCCAATTATTGGAGCTGAAATTGAAAAAGGTATTGCAAAATGTAAAAGGAGCTCAGGCATTAACTTTTACTTCTGAAAATGCAATTAACTTACTCAAATTCCTTTAGAACATTTACTGGAAGCCATGTATTTCTTAGAATTATGAATGCGTATGGCTTTTTTCTCAGCTAACATTTGAATATTGTTTTTCTTTAAAGCTCTACTTGCTTTTTATCTTCTAAATCTATATTCTGAATTATCATTTTAAAACTTCAGTTCTATTAGCGATCCTGTTAGAGATTTATAGGTTTTCTAAGATTTTTTTTCTTCTTTTTTGCTTTCTTCACTTGTTTCAGTTTTAGTTTCTACTTCTAATTTCTTAAGCTCTCCTTCTAATTCTTTCTCTATTTCTTCTATAGGCTTAGGAGGTGGAGTAGTTGCTAAGGTATATCCAATCCATGATAATATTGCTAATATTGCAGAAACTGCAATGAATAAAGTTATTTGTATAACAATTATAGGAGAAATAAAGAAAATAAGCCATGCATATATTATTATTCCTAAAATGCTTCCAATAAAAATTAATAAACCAATTATTCTATCTCTATTCATATTATATTCTCCATTAATTAGAATATATAAATATTTTCCATTTTCATTTAGTTACTTAAATCGAACTTTTAGTCGTTCAAGAACTTTCTCAGCTATTTCCTTAGCTTTTCTGCATTCTTCCAATGCATTTAAAGCATTACTTTCTTTATATATATCGCTCGGCATTAGTCCACTAATAGGTTCACCATATGTAGATCTACCATGCTCAGGAGCAATTTCTCTTGCTATTTTAGCAAGTTCTTTGACATCATTTACAATATCATTAGGAAATTTTTCAACTAAATCATTTAATTGATTTGAAGGATCATGGCTCCATGTTGGTATTTCAAAGATTGCTATAACAGCCTTAGCAAAATTTTCAATAGCTAATTGAGAAGCTGATACAACTCCAACCCAATCTTTTAATGAAAATAATCTTTCAGCTCTTTCTAAATGCT
>Ga0209225_1001538_pt1 | contig 22524 bp, 21 predicted proteins | sample WasSprMetagenome_FD_184732 | JGI IMG/M metagenome (GOLD analysis project Ga0209225, IMG submission 184732) | Sulfidic aquatic microbial communities from Washburn Spring, Yellowstone National Park, USA - WS (SPAdes) (version 3) | ecosystem: Environmental > Aquatic > Thermal springs > Hot (42-90C)... | reverse complement strand
CCTTCCAAATCCCCCGCCCATTTATGACTCTTACACTATTTGAAAACGTTATGGTAGGCGCGTTAGGGATAGGCATGACGCTAAAGGAAGCAAATGAACACGCTAAGAAGATAATAGGCTTCCTTATACTAGATGATTACGCTAATCAACCCATAGGTAAGTTAAACTTCAACTATAGAAGGCGTTGCGAGATGGCTAGAGCGTTAGCAACCAAACCTAAACTCCTTATGCTTGATGAAACATTCGCTGGTTTAAACCCAAGAGAAACAGATGACATGATAGAAATAGTTAAGAAAATCCATAAAGAAGGTACAACGATTATGTTAACGGAGCACGTGATGAAGGTTGTTATGTCATTAGCGGAGCGAATACTTGTGCTTCACCAGGGTACTCTGATAGCTGAGGGGCCACCAGCGAAGATCTCAACCGACGCTAACGTGATAGAAGCCTATTTAGGTAGGATGCCTACCACGTAGGTGGTTTACATGCTAGAAGTAGAAAATATTGATGCCGCATACGGAAGCCTACAGGTCTTATGGGATGTCAGTCTAAAGATATCAGAAGGAGAGATGGTTTCGGTCATTGGAAGCAACGGAGCCGGTAAAACAACCTTGTTAAGAACCATAGGCGGACTACTATACCCGAAGAAGGGTAGAATAAAGTTCTTCAACAACGACATCACAACCTCTAAACCTACGGTAAGAGCAGCACACGGCATCGCACACGTCATGGAAGGAAGAAGGCTCTTTCCGCAACTAACTGTAGAAGAAAATCTAAAAATGGGCGCCTACCTTTCAGAAGCTTGGAAGAAGCGGCACGAAACTATCGAGACGGTATTTGAACTCTTCCCCAGACTAAAAGAGAGGAGGAAGCAGTTAGCTGGAACATTGAGCGGCGGTGAACAGCAGATGCTCGCGATCGGCAGAGCTCTGATGATGAGACCCAAATTACTCCTACTAGATGAACCTTCTCTCGGCATTGCTCCTAAATTAGCCTTATCTATATTTGATACTATAAAAAAGATAAATGATAGAGAGAAAACCGCTATCCTACTAGTCGAACAGAATGTATACCTCTCCCTACAACTCACGCAAAGAGCGTACGTAATCGAGAACGGGAGAATAGTTTTAGAGGGAATGTCCGAAAAACTCTTGGAAAATCCAGAAGTAAAAAAGAGCTATCTAGGGAAATAAAACTCCACACTACACCATAAGAAGATGGCTCTGTTTGTCAATCTCAGAGTACTTGATTAAGCACCTTCTGCGATTCAACGAGAACTGATCGTAGAAATCTTCATATATCAATTATTGCAGCTCAAGGTGATGAGCTGAAATTGGAAATTAAATCTTCTCAACAAAAGGGTCCGAGCTCGAATTCTCCACAATCTAAGGCTGAAACCGATCCTCCATATAGGGTTGAACACCTACCCTCTGGATTAGGCGGCTTTTGCTACTCCCCTCCTCCGATGGAGGTGCACGTCAAGGATAACCATATAGTAAGGATCTTACCGTGCCATTTTCCAGAGGAGACGAGGGTTTGGGAGATTAAGACAGATCGAGGCTTGTTTACAAGACCGAAGAAAGCAGTCCCCCATCCTCTAATGTTAGCTTATCGAAACCGCGTCTACGCGCCTACTAGAGTTAAGTACCCTATGAAGAGGGTTGATTGGAGCCCAGATAACCCTAACCCACAAAACAGAGGTAAGTCTGGTTACGTCAGAATCTCCTGGGACGAAGCCATCGATATAATCGTCAAAATGATCAAAAGGATTAAGGAGAAGTACGGTGACTGCACACCAATATTAGTACAGGGCGATGGGCACGGGCAATCAGGCTTTCTGCACACCATGCACTTCTACGGCCATATGCTATTTGACAAGCTAGGTTTCGGATGGACTCAGCAGATCAGAAACCCAGACAGCTGGGAGGGCTACTATTGGGGAGCAAAACTTGTGTGGGGTTTTGATCCGACCCTCGGTGAACCATACACAGACGGCGTTTGGGAGAACGTTCTACAACATGGTGAAGTCGTTATATTCTCAGGGTGTGATCCAGAAACAACGGCTGCTGGCTTCAGCTCCCACGCCACACATCTATGTGAAGCACTAAAAAAGGCAGGGATTAAGATAATAGCAATATCACCGGACCTAAATTATAGCGAAGCAGTTTGGGCCGATAAGTGGATCCCAATAAACCCCAATACAGACGCAGCACTATACCTAGCCTTAGCATATGTATGGATCAAGGAGAATCTCTATGACAAAGATTACGTTCAGAGATGCTGCATAGGCTTCGAAGGTTTTATGAAACATGTGCTTGGAGAAGATGATGGTGTTCCAAAGACGCCTGAATGGGCTGAGAAGATAACAGGCGTACCCGCATGGGAGATAAAGGCTCTAGCAAGAGTTTGGGCTAGCAAGAAGACGTCTCTAGCGGTCGTTTACGGTGGCTCTAAGATTAGGGGCCCATACTCTCATATCCCCGGTAGAATGGAAGCATATGCTCTTGCTATGCAAGGGCTGGGGAAAGATGGTAGACAATTCTTGAGATTCTGGATCTCATCTAGATTAAATGTAAAGGATATCGCGCCATTACCCGTCTATCCTGATGTGTTGACAGAGGCGCGTACCTACATCCCCAGAACCGCTTACGCCTTTAAGGTTCAACCGCCGCCAGCGATACCACTCATAAAAACCCTGGTTCCAGATGCGATACTAAATCCCCCTGTGACGTGGTGGTGCTCTGGCGCTCAAATGAACACGATGCAAGACCTCTTTGTGAAATATAGATACCCTCCGGTAGATGGGCATCCTGGTATCAGAATGATATGGAACGAAAATGGCTGCTACACGACCTGCTGGCACGGATACCAGTTCATCGAAGCTTTGAGAAGCCCGAAGATCGAGTTTCATCTGGTGATCCACCCGTGGTTCGAAAACGATGCCCTGTTTGCGGATCTAATTTTGCCTGGACTAACTGATTTTGAGGTGGATGATCTAGTGGTTAGCGCAAGGTCTGAGATCATCGGCTTAGTGTACCACGAAAGGATTATTGAACCGATTGGTGAATCAAAGAGCGACTACGAAATTCATAGGATGATTGCAGAGAGGCTGGCAAAGGAGTTCAATAAGCCTGAGCTGCTTCAAGCTTTTCCAGAGCCTGAAGTCGTTCTCAAGGAGTTCTATGAGAAGACATTAGCCTGCAGAAAGTATGGCATAAGCTGGGAAGAGTTCAAGAAGAGCAAGAAGCTTATCATCTACAGCCACCCATCCTGGGAAGAGTGGGTTGAAATCAAGAAGAGGTACGGATACGAGGCATACGATTGCTTCATGGGTAAATTCTACAAGAACGGCTCAGGCTTAGAAACGCCGAGCAGCAAAATAGAGTTTCAATCACAATTAGCTTTGAAGCACGCACCCAACGATCCCGAAAGACCACCTATAGCTAAATGGATTGAGCACCACGAGTTGCCAACTTCAGCAAAAAGCCAGAAGTACCCGTTCCTATTATGTTCCAACCACCCAAGGTATAGGTTTCATTCGCAAGGAGACGAAATAATGTGGTTAAGGGAGGCATACAGAGTCAAAGGAGAGGACGGTTACCTCTACGAGGCTGTTTGGATTCACCCTTCTGACGCTGAGAGACTAGGGGTAAAGACCGGCGATGTTGTAATGATTTATAACGATTTAGGCTCTGTTCTTGCAGGGGTCTTGGTTACAGAGAAGATCAAACCAGGTGTTATATCCATAGATCACGGTGCAAGGTTAGATCCGCTTAGCGTCGAAGACAGGATCGATAGAGGTGGTGCGATAGACCTCTTAACGCCAACACCATCCTTCAAATATAAGAGAGGCGAAGAGATTAGGGTCCCCGAACAGGTCTGCTCAGGATTCTTGGTTGGGGTTAAAAAAGTTGACCTAGAAGAGCTGAAGAAGAAATATCCTCAAGCATTCACGAGGAAGATGCATCCCATTATGGGTCCGGTAACAGAGGCTTACCTAACTGAGGAGGTGAGGTGAAATGGGCAAGGTCTTTGTCATTGATGTCGAAAAATGCATAGGTTGTTTAAGCTGCGTAGTCGCTTGCAAAGATGAGTTCGTAACCAATGATTGGACCCCATACTCTAAACCTCAACCCGAATATGGAGCCTTCTGGATTAGGGTAGATGCGCAAGAGAGAGGAACCACGCCTAAAGTCAAAGTAACTTATACTCCAGTCCCTTGCATGCACTGCGACAACGCACCCTGCATTAAAGCTTGCCCAGTTAACGCGATTACTAAACGCGCCGACGGAATAGTGCTGATTGAACCGGATATATGTAACGGCTGTAAGTCATTAGACGCAGGACCACTTTGTATGAAAGCCTGTCCATACGACGTTATTTACTTCAACGACCAATTGGGAATCGCTCAGAAATGCACATTTTGCGCTCATCTGCTAGACGATCCTAACTGGAGATATGGACCCCGATGCTATGACGCCTGCCCAATCGAGGCCATAATATATGGAGAAGAAAACGATCCGAAAATCAGGGAACTAATCAATAGAGCAAAGACCCTTTATCCCGAGTATAATGCTCAGCCAAGGGTATATTACTTGAATCTACCTCAACCCTTTATCACAGGGAGCTTGGTGGACCCTGATCTAAAAGAAGCAATTGCGAACGCCAAGGTAACCGCAATAGATCTATACACATCCGAAAAGCTTGAAGCTTACACAGACGAGTTTGGAGACTTCTGGCTTAAGAATCTGAAGTGGAACCACAGATATCTTGTTGAGATCGAAAAAGAAGGGTACAAGAAGAAGACGTTAGGCATATACATAACAAACCGCGATCTAAACCTACAAATCATAAACTTAAGGAGGTAAAAGATCCATCTAAAGAAAACCTTAAATAAGAAAAACGGGGAATTTAAACATCCAGAGGTAGGTTGTGATATGGAAAAGCTTGAGGATTATAGAACAAGGACTTTAGACTCTTACCTTAATGACCCCACCTTCGGCAAAACCTTCAAGGAGATCCTAAGGTTCTGCACCACTCCAAGAACAAAAGATGAGATCGAGAAGTATGTCGAGAAAGATTTAGGAGTCACATATGAGAAGTATAAGGTCTTCGCAGGCTACTTCATAGGAGCACTAGAAGCTTCCGGAGGCCTACGCTGGGATAAAGAGAGCAGAAAATGGGTAGCCACCGAAGTAGGTAAGAAGGCGGTTTCTTGATTACGATAAGCGTGGTCAAGAAGAAGTAGGGGATCAATGGGATTGGAGCATACTACAGATGTTAAGGTGTGTTATGTTAGCCACGGGTTAGGGGGGCTCTCAGGCTCAGCAGAACCGTTGGAAGTTCACGTTAAAAACGGCAAAATATTGAGGATAAAGCCTCTCCATTTCGAGGGAGTTAGGCTCTACGAGATAAAGGCAAGAGGGAAACGCTTTACCCAACCTGCTAAAACACTTCCCTACTGGGTAAGCCTAGCATACAAGAAACGCGTGTATTCGCCGAATAGAGTCAAGTATCCGTTAAAGAGGGTAGACTGGAGCCCTGAAAATAGGAACCCGCAGAATAGGGGGAAGAGTGGGTTTGTCAGGATAAGTTGGGAGGAAGCCCTTGATATAATCGAGAAGGAATTAAAGAGAATAAAGGAAACATACGGGTTATGGTCTGTGCTTGTGCAGGATGACGGTCACGGGCAAGGAGGAGCGGTACAGACACCCCATGGTATCCACCACGAACTTTTCCGCCAGCTCGGCGGCTGGACCCAGCAGGTTAGAAACCCAGATAGCTGGGAGGGCTACTATTGGGGTGCAAAGCACATTTGGGGGATGGAGGGACCGCACGCAGGGCTTCCACACCAAGACGCAATCTTTGATGATATTTTAGAGAATACTGAGGTGCTGATATTTACAGGGTGTGATCCAGAGTCTACGGTTGCTGGCTTCGCTGGTCAGATCGGAAGTATTATGTGCAGATGGTTTAAGGAAGCTGGAATAAAGATAGTTGCCATATCTCCCGACTGCAACTTCGCCAACGCCATTCACGCTGACAAGTGGATCCCTATAAGACCGAACACAGATGGAGCGCTTTATCTAGCGATCGCCTACCTCTGGATAAAGGCTGGAACATACGACAAGAACTTCCTTCAGACTCACTGCGTCGGCTTCGACGATTTTCGTAGATATGTGATGGGTGAGGAAGATGGAGTGCCGAAGACACCTGAGTGGGCTGAGAGAATAACTGGCATACCTACTAGAACAATAAAGGCGTTAGCTAAAACTTGGTTTAAGAAGCGAACCTCTCTAGCGCTCTGGTTTGGAGGACCGAAGATCAGAGGCCCATACGCCCACGAGCTGGCCAGACTAGAGGTAATATGTTTGGCTATGCAAGGAGTAGGGAAACCTGGGAGACAGCTGCTTAGAGGTTTCTATCCAGCTGCTACAGGGAAGAACTTGGCACCTATTCCACAGTACCCAGAGACCACAAGATCGTTCGTCGGCAGCACTGTAGCTAGATACACCGTTGCAGCCATTTCCCCGGTAATTGTGCCAAAGGTGCTTGTAGCCGATGCGATTCTGAACCCTCCGGTAACTTGGTACGGTACGGGTGCAATAGCAGCGCCGAGAGAGGATCAGTTTAGGAAGTACACTTTCCCACCCGAAGGTCATCCAGGTATACGCATGATCTGGAACGCCAACTGCTGTTATATCACGTGTTGGAATAGTAAGATAATAGAGGCTTATAGGAGCCCAAAGATAGAGTTCATAGTTGCTGTTACCCCGTGGCTTGAGAATGAAGCGATGTTCGCCGATATAATACTCCCGGCGCAGACGATCTTTGAACACGAAGACTTGGTAATGACGACTAGAGCGGCGGTAAGTGCAACAGCTTATCAAGAAAGGTGTATAGAGCCGATAGGCGAATCAAAGAGCGATTACGAAATATGCCGCTTAGTAGCACAGAGAATGGGGATCGGAGACGCTTTTCCACCTCCTGAAGAGCTTATGAAGAGGATGTATGAATCAACATTTGCGTACACGAAATATGGGATAAGTTGGGAGGAGTTTAAGAAGAGGAAGATCTTTATCCCAGACCACCCTACTTGGGAGGAGTGGAAACAGATCCAAAAGGATATCGAAGCCAAATATGGTCTTACCTGGGGCTCCAGACCGGGGTTGACCTGGTTCTACGAGTTGCCTGAAGGAAAGGGGCTTGAAACCCCAACTGGCAAACTGGAGATAGTCTCTACCGGGCTAGCTAAACACTTCCCAAATGATGACGAAAGACCACCTCTACCACACTATATACCGTATGGTGAAACTCATCAAGAAAGCCTCCTCCACCCAAGAGCTAAAAGATACACACTACTATTATTCTCAAACCATCCTAAATGGAGGTTCCACGCGCAAGGAGATGATATAACTTGGATAAGGGAGGTACCTACTTGTAAAGTAAGAGGACCAGACGGCTACCTCTACGAGCCCCTATGGATCCACCCTGCTGATGCAGAGAAAAGGGGGATAAAGAGTGGTGACATAGTTAAAGTTTATAACGAACGTGGGACGGTGCTGTGCGGAGCCTATGTGACGGAGCGGGTAATGCCTGGTACAGTCCATGTGCACCACGGATCTAGGGCTGATCTAATATCTCTAGACCCGCTTATAGATAGAGGTGGGGCGATCGATCTAATCGTCCCACACAAGCCTATGTCAAGAAACACGGTCGGTCAAGTCTGCAGCGGCATCCTCGTTGAGGTAGAAAAAGCGAACATCGATGAGCTTATGAAGAAATATCCGCAAGCATTTACTCGCCCAGCACATCCGAATCTAGGACCATATCACGAAACTTGGGTTATGGGGTGACCAAAAATGGGGAAAGCCTTAGTGATAGACGTAGCTAAGTGTGTGGGTTGTTACTGCTGCCAGATAGCGTGTAAGGATGAGCACGTCGATAACGACTGGAGCCCGTATGCGAAGCCTCAGCCAGACACAGGACACTTCTGGCTGAAGGTGAATGAGGTTGAGAGGGGCACTACACCTAAGGTTAAGGTGACTTACATACCGTATTTATGTATGCACTGCGATAACCCGCCCTGCATCCCAGCCTGCCCGGTGAGGGCTATAACTAAGAGAGCAGACGGCATTGTCCTCATCAACCCAGATAGATGTGATGGATGCGTAGCGAGGGAGAGCGGACCACTATGCATCAAAGCCTGCCCCTACGACGTAATCTACTTTAACAAGCAGCTCAAAATCGCTCAGAAGTGCACACTCTGCGCCCACATACTAGACGGTGTAGACCCGCTCGTCAAAATTCCTAGATGCGTTGAGGTGTGTCCTCATAATGTTATAATGTTTGGAGAATATAGTGAGCTAAAGGATCTAATCGATAAGGCTGAAGTTATGAAGCCTGAGGCTAACGCCCAACCGAGAGTATACTACCTTAACCTACCTAAACCATTCATAGCCGGCGAAGTCTACGACCCCGAGCTCGATGAAGAGATCGAAGGAGCGAAGGTTACTGCAACAGACCTAACTACCGGGAAGACCTATAACGCAGAAACAGACGAATTCGGAGACTTCTGGCTCCAGAACTTGGAGAAAGATCACAGGTATAAACTCACAGTAGAAAAGGATGGTTACATCACGTGGGCTCTAGATGAAATAAAGGCGGAGAGGGACATCAACCTAGGGGAGATCCCTCTTCTGAAAAAGAGGTAACCAGACTCCGCATCTCCATACTAGAGGATAAGTAGTTAAATAGTAAGCTAGGGGATAGTCAGCGCTATGATAAAGGTAAAGTTCGATGATGTAAAGCCATACGAAGCGCCTGGGCACTTCAATATGATTGCTTTTAGGCTTCAGCATAAAGATACCACAGGTGCAGAAAAATTTTGGGTGGGGCTATCACACTTCTTACCCGGCGGAGGCGCGGAGATGTCAGCTAGCAACGTGGAGCGGGTTTATGTGATGCTTGCTGGGAAAATGACCGTTGTGACAGAAGATGGTAAGGAGATAGTACTCGAACCTTATGATTCGCTCCTCATCCCTAAGGGCGAAAAACGCGCGCTAATAAATAAAACAAAACAGCCCGCTACTATGCTAGTCATCTGCAGCTACCCTGAGAAATAACAGAAAGAGAAGCGCTATATGTTGAGCAAGCGAAAAATAGAAATATGGAGTGGTATCATAAACAATTGGTGAGTGATTGTATGAGTGACGATATACTTGAAAGATACCTCCACGGATTCTTAGATAAAAGTGCGCTAGGAAGCCCGCAAGAAGCTCTGAAAAAACCCATTGTAAAGATCTTTGGGAAGGAGGTCGAAGTCTACGACCTTACGCAGCCCTTCGGCGCAGCAACCCCCACCTGGCCTTATGCCGCGGAAAACGCGGAGGTTATAAGAATGCGCTCTCACGCAAGAGACCGGGTTCTGGCGCAGAAAATCAGCCACAGTATGCACATGGCAACCCATATGGATGCACCTGTACATGTTGAGGAAGGCTATCCATCGATCGATCAAATGCCATTAGAGCGGTACATTGGTGATGGTGTAGTTGTCTCCATTCCAAAGAAGGAATGGGAAGTAATTACGCCTGCTGACCTAGAGAAGGCTGAGCCAGCAATAGAAGAGGGTGATATAGTAATTATCAACTCTGGTTGGCACCACTATTATGGAGACAGCGTAAGATACTTCTGCTACGCACCAGGTCTCTACAAGGAGGCAGCAGAATGGTTTGTGAAGAAGAAGGTTAAGGGTGTCGGAGTCGACCAGCAAGCTATGGATCACCCGCTAGGTACGCGACTCGTTCAGACAGGCGGCGGATACCCACCTCTTGCACCTTGGCTAATCGACCTCTATAAGAAGAAGACTGGAAGAGATGTTTACCAAGACTTCCCATATTGGGAGCCCTGCCACAGAATACTCTACACACACGGCATCTTCGGCATCGAAAACCTCGGAGGGGAGCTGGATAAGGTTACGGGTAAACGATGCGTGATAGCTGCTTTCCCGCTCAAATGGGTCGGCGGCGACGGCTCGATGGTTCGTGTGGTAGCTATCGTGGAGAAAAAATGAAGGAGGTAGCTCCGTGAAGGATCTTTTTAACATCGAAGGCAAAGTTGCTGTGATAATAGGCGGCGGTGGAGGTATCGGAAGAAACATAGCTGAAGGCTTTGTGCAATATGGTGTAAAGGTGGTTATTGCCAGTAGAAATCTAGAAAACCTCAAAAAGGTAGCTGATGAGATCAGCTCAGCTTACAATGCTGAAGTCACGCCCCTCCAAGTTGATATAACAAGCGAGGAGAGCGTAGTACGGCTGAAAGATCAAGTGGTATCAAAGTACGGCACAGTCGATATTTTGGTAAATTCACAGGGATATAATGTGAAGAGCTCTGCGGTTGATTTCCCAACCAAAGAATGGGACATTTTATTTGACGTCAACGTCAAGGGCACGATGCTTACTTGCCGAGAGTTTGGGAAGGTAATGATCGAAAAAAAGAGAGGTAAAATAATCAACATCTCTTCAGTTAGAGGTGCTCGTGTTACAAAGTGGCCTGGCAACCTCGGTTATTGTACTACAAAGAGTGCAGTAGATATGATTACGCGGTCTTTGGCTGCTGAATGGGCTCCTTATAACGTCAACGTGAATGCTATCGCACCAGCCTGGGTAGACACAGGCTTTTCGCCAAGCCTCAGAGACCCAGCTCGCTTAAAGACTGCTTTAGAAAGTATTCCTCTGGGCAGGATTGCTACACCAAGAGACGTGGTCGGCGTATGTATCTTCCTCGCTTCACCAGCCTCAGATTACATAACCGGTCAAGTAATCTATGTTGACGGCGGCCTAACCCTGCTGGGTTGAAGCGCACCACAGCTATGTGAAGTGACCTACCAACCTTTTTCAAGTATTATGCAGCCGTATGCGCCATACGCACCATACGCGGCGCATACACCAATCTTTAGATTCTTTTTTGCTTGCCTTTCTTGAGCCTCCCCTCTTAGTTGTCTGAATAGTTCATGAAGCATCATAAACGCCTGGCTATATACTGATTCTCCGAATGATGCTGTTCCGCCGCTCAAGTTTACTGGTAGCTCTCCGTCGTGCCGTATCTGCCTCTTGCGAATAAGGTTGTCGGTTTCTTCCCTTTCCCATCCCATTATTTGGTCGATCCAATTTATGGTATGGAAGCAGCTCGTGTCGTGGCACTCTATAATATCAATATCTTCAGCGGTGATTCCGGCAATCTTATAGGCTTTCTCTATAGGCTTCCGCCATTCGGTGAAGGGCTTTAATTTCTTGTAAGTCGAGAAGACTCGAAGACGTGGCATCGGTTCACCGTAAAGAGGACCACCGACAGCTGAGGCAGCCACCTTAACGGGTTTATCTGTTATTTTCTTAGCTGTTTCCATGTCGGTTACTACAACCGCACCTCCACCGCTGCATGTAGCACATATCATATATAGGTGCAGGGGGTCACATACTAATGGTGACTTTAAGACTTCATCGGCTGTAAATATCTTCCTGTATCTAGCGTAAGGGTTTAAAGCGCCATATTGGCTGTGTATTTCCTTCACCAACGCCATAAGTCTCTTTATGTCTTCTACATCCTTACCCATCTCATAGGCGCGCCTTCTAGCCCACATTGCCCAATAAGCCGGATTTGTTGCACCAATCACTTTTATCGCTGCGGCATACGGATCTGGGTCAAGATAAGACTGCTCAGGTAGATAAAACCCTCTTGGAGAGTTATCTATTCCAGCAATAAGCACTTTCTTAATTAAGCCGCTCTTTGCCATAGAGGTTGCAGCAGAAAATGCGATTGCAGCGCTCGCGCAGGCCGCCGAAACATTCATACACTGAGCCTCTCGAATACCTATTCTCTCCGCCAATCTATGAGCAAAGTGCTGAGCACTACTGGTAATAAACGCTGGACTGTCGAATGGGATTGATGAAGTGTTGCAGATTATGGCATCAAGCTCGCCTGGTGTGAGCTTTGCCTCACGTAGAGCTTTAATCGCAGCTTCAGCAAGCCTATCCATAAGTAAGGGGGTTGGCTCCCCACTTGGAATCCAGTTAGTTATCGCAGCGCCAACAATTGCACATTCAGTCATTTCCAATCACCGGCTCGAAGAAATAGCTCAAATATATGTTTTGGTCGTCTTCGTACAGTTTGCCGATTTTCAGTCTTAACTTCATACCTATCCTCAGGGCTTTTTCGTCTTGAATATCTATTCTGCCAACAACGATCAAACCCTCGGGAAGCTCTACGGCGCCGACAACATAAGGTCCTTTATGGTATTGAAAGGGTTCACGTACCGAATATGCGTGAACGGTATAAGTATACAATGTTCCTTCAGGGCTCAAAACGTATTCTTCTACAGCCGCTGAGTGGTCACAGTCCGGATTATTACATACTGTCGATTTAGGGAACTGAATACTTCCACATTTTGGGCATCTGCTACCAATAAGCTGCGGCTTCTCAGAAGGCCATTTGAATAATCCCTCTATGATAGGGACCTCCTTTTTCATATCCTTTACCTCACAGCAGAAGGCTGCATTTTTCTGATTTTAAGTTTTCGCTTTTAAATAAGCTGTTAGAGACCTAATCTTATTTAAGGGCTAATGGACACGCTTTTCATTCTGAAGCCTCTTCATAACTAGCCTCATTTTAAGATATAGAAAAATTAAATTAGTGGTTGATCGAGATTTGTCAAGGTGGGTTAGTAATGAGTTCAGAATTCAAACGTATTATCTATGAGAAAAAAGATGGTGTGGCTTGGATTACCTTGAACAATCCTCAGCGCTTCAACGCTATAGATTACGAAATGCGTAAAGAGCTGAAGAGGGCTTTAGAAGATGCGAGCAAAGATAAAAATGTCTTAGCAGTTGTTATTACAGGTTCAGGAAAGGCTTTCTGCGCTGGAGGCGACATCCAAGCTTTTGCGGAAATGAAACCTCTCGATGTTCTTGAATTGTATAGAGAGGTGGGAACCGCACTCGTTCTTGAGAAGATCATTAGGGATATGCCTAAACCAGTTATAGCTGCGGTAAATGGATATTGCTTAGGAGCAGGATTTGAATTGGCCCAAGCCTGTGATATAATATTTGCTTCCGAAGAAGCTGTCTTCGGCCAACCTGAGATAAATGTTGGGCTTATACCAGGGGGTGGTGGAACACAAAGACTCCCAAGGTGTATAGGAGAGAAGAAGGCGAAGGAGCTGATCTTTACTGGCGAAAGAGTTTCAGCTAAAGAAATGGCTGAAATGGGGTTGATAAATAAAGTCGTACCACCAGATCAACTTATAAATACGGTTAACGAGTTTATCGAAAAAATCAAGAGTAAGAGTCCGGTTGCCATCGCAGCCGCTAAAGAGGCGGTAAACGCAGCTATGGGGATGAGCTTATCTGAAGGCTTCAAATACGAGGCTCAGATCTTCGCGCAGCTATTCAGCACTGAAGATCAGAAAGAGGGGGCGAAGGCTTTCTTAGAAAAGAGGAAGCCTATTTGGAAAGGAAAATAGTATAACCTTTGCTCTGCTCTAGGTAAACATTATAACATAGTATCTTTCATAACCTTTATGAGATGCCGATGGAAGATACCAAACTAAAACTTGAAGTACGGTACTTTTATGATAAATTGGCTTCAGAAAGTACGGGGCAAACTTGCTGCGCTAGCTGTACTAGTGAAGTTAGGGCTATTGACCTCCTCTCAATAGGATATACGCCGAGAGAGATCTGGGCTGTCCCAGCAGAAGCGCGCCTCTCACTTGGCTGCTGCAACGTCCCTGCATTGGCAGATTTGAAGCCTGGGGAGCGGGTTCTGGATGTTGGTTGCGGTGCTGGTCTGGATGTTTTCTTATCCGCTAGGAAAGTAGGGAGGGAGGGGCTTGTGATAGGTGTAGATGTATCTCCTAGCTTACTGGGTAGAGCGAAGGTTGCGAAGCTAAAATCGGCTCAGAATAACGTGGAGTTCTTTCTATCAGACGCTGAAAAGATGCCTTATAGAGACGAGGTATTCGATGTAGTAATAAGTAATTGTGTTGTGAACTTAATTCCTAGGAAGCTCGAAGTCTTCAGAGAAATTAGCAGGGTGATTAAGAAAGGGGGGAGGCTCTGTATATCTGATATTGTAGCGGTGGGCGAGCTGGCTGAGGAGATACGAAAAAATACCAAGTTTTGGGCTGCTTGCGTATCAGGGGCGGTTGACGAATCGAAGTATTTGGAGTTTATTGAGAGTGTAGGTTTCACGGACATTAAAGTCCTCTCTCGAAAAGTCTTCAAGTATGGTCCAGCGGATGTAAGAAGATTTGTGGAGTACTTCAAGGGGGATGTGGAGGGTCTTAAAACAGCCCTTTCTTTGGATGGAAAAATAGGCAGCCTAACACTACTCGCCTACAAGAGATGAAGTTTCGAGCTATCTTACTTTATTTCTGTATAGTGTTGTACCTTCGGTTGATGTGTAGTTGTAGAGGCAGAAGGGTATGAGCTTACCACCCGGTGTTAGCTCGTGTATACAGCATTTCTCAAGCCTATGTACATCAGCATTCCAAACATCCATCATCGCGTGTGAGCTCACAGCAAAAAAGCGGGCATTTGGCTCCGGTAGTGGGAGGCAAAAGGTATCTGTTGTTGAGCTACAGCCGCAAAGCTCGTTGAGCGTTCTTCTCAACTCTTTTATTGCAGGCTCCATTTGCTCAGAATCGGTAAAAGACCTGTAGTATTCTTGCATATTATCTATGAGTCTGTTTAGCGGTATCACGCTTTTCTTACCCACTGCTAAGTACGCCATTATTTGGCATCGGGGATCAGCGCAAGGGACTGGTAGGAAATCATCAGCTTTAATCACACCCATACTCTGCTCTTCGATGAGGCGAGCTACATCATAGTTAGTTACTCGCTCTAAGGGGTTCGATTGAGTATTTGGATACCGTCCTTGCATAGCAAAGGGTTGGAAGTTAACACCATTCACCCCCATCTTTAGACCGTATCGTACAATCTCCCAGAGTTGGTGATCATTAATTCCCTTCACCACCGTTACAGCCAGCACCACATTTAACCCAGCTTTCTTAGCGTTATATATCGCCTCCTCTTTGATTTTCAAGAGATCTGCTCCCCTAAGACACCTATATACGTCATCGCTTACACCATCGAACTGAAGATATATCCCGTTTAGCCCCGCCTCCGCATAAATCTTGGCTAGATCCGCTCTTTTTGCTAAAGCGATGCCGTTGGTGTTAATTTCTACATATTTGAAGCTCAGCCTTCTCGCTTCAGCGATAAAATCTACAAGGTCTGGGTGTATGGTGGGTTCTCCCCCGGATAGTTGAAGAGGCGTAGCTCTACCTTCGTGTGCCAAGAGCGAGATTAAAGCGTCCTTGAACTCGTCCATCTTTACCATAAAACCTCCCTTCGCCTGTGATGACGCTAAGCAAGTCGGGCAGCAGAGGTTGCAGTTTCCTGTGATTTCAAATATGGCTAAGCAGGTATGTTGCTTATGCTCTGGGCATAAGCCGCAGTCTAGTGGGCACCCCTTTCTAACTTCGGTGGCCGGTCTAGCGTATGGGGTGGTTTTGTGAACAAGTTTTGACGAAGCGAGATAACGTTCTGCTTCGCTTGAGATGAGGGCTAAAAACCTTCCATGAACAGCGCATACCTTATCAACATAAACAGATGATCCGTTAGTAACGAGTTTAGCCGGTAGAGGTTCCAAACATACTGGGCAAAGACTTTTTGTAACTTCTATCTCCTTAAGTTTCTCTGATAGATTGAACATCGGTGCTTCACTAATTTTTATTTTGTCATTTAAAGTATTTAATGGTTTCCAAGAGAGTAGACATGCTAATTCAATAAATGATCTTTGGACCCTTACCCAAAGTACAATAAAAGAAGATATAAAATGTGATGTAGATCGGCTTACCTTTTTGCAACTAATCTTCTTATCCCTTCAGTCAACCCGTCTATTGTAAGGTGATACATGGGGAAGATTCTTCTTATCATACTTACAGTTGTATGATCCCAGAAGTACGGCTCAACCGGATTAAGCCAGATAGAGTATGGGAAGTGCTCCGCCACCATCTTCAACCAAACAATACCTGGTGTTTCGTTATAGTCGCTAATGTTAATAGCGCCGTAAGGCGATAGTAGTTCGCTTGTCGCCATCATAGCGTCTCCAACGATTATGGTCTTGTAATCTGAATCTAAGGTTTTAAGGACAAGCTTCGTATTTACCCACTCTTGCCTCTCCATGTCTGTGTAGAGCTTATCGTATATGCAGTTGTGGAAGTAGTAGTACTTGAAGTCTTTAAAATGTGTAGCCGAATGGGCTGCGGTAAATAACCTGCTGCATAGCCCAGCATAAGGGTCCATAGAGCCGCCTACATCCATGAGTAGAAGAAGCTTAACAACGTTGCGGCGGCTACGTCTCCACTTTAACTCCAGCTCTCCAGCATTTTTCGCAGTTGCGTCTATTGTTCCTTCTAGATCCAGTTCATCTGCCGGTCCTATTCTGCTTAAGATTCTTAGGGATTTAAGGGCGATCTCCATCTGTCTTACATCCAAAGTCACATCTCGCCGCAAGTTTCTGAAGCGTCTTTCCCCCGCGATTTTTAGCGCTCTAAGATTTCTTGATTCCCCACCTACCCGAATACCGGCTGGATGATATCCTGAATGCCCAAAGGGGCTTGTGCCGCCTGTACCGATCCAATACGAGCCTCCATCGTGCCTTGACTTTTGCTCCTTGAGCCGCTTCTCAAACTCCCTCATTAACTCCTCTAGGCTCATATTAGACATGGCCTCTATCTCCTCGTCTGTGAATAGTTCTCTTACGATGGGGTTTTGCAGCCACTCCCAGATTTCATTCCTAATTTCCAATGTATCCTCGAACCCGCTGAAGTATTCTTGGAAAGCTTCGTCGTAGGCATCGTATAACGCTTCGTTCTTCACTAAGATTGCTCTAGCAAGGTAGTAAAAGTTTTCCAAGCTCGACTGAGCTAAACCCTTAGATAGAGCATCCATCAGAGTCATCCATTCGGTTATGGTAACAGGTATCTTATGCCGCCTAAGTGTATAGAAGAAGCCTGTGAACAAGGTTCAGCGCCTTAACATCCCGCTCTTGCCGAGATAGTGGTTTGCAAAGTAATGGTAATCGCTCTCCTTCTTTAGTAGCACGTTGACAAAAGGAACCTCTTTAGAAATCTTCTCTGGCGGAACTTCTGCGCTTAAGAGAACATATATCCAATCAAGCAACTCACTTGTAGATGGTTTCTTCTTCAGCTCATCGATCTCTCTAATCCTATAAAACGTTTTGATAGCTTCCTTGAGCAAGTCTTCACGTAAATTAGGGTAGTGAACCTTGACGATCTTCTCCATAGTATCGGGGTCTGGGAACTCGATATAGTGAAAGATACATCTTCTTAGAAAGGCATCTGGAAGCTCCTTTTCGGCGTTACTCGTTATTATGACTATCGGTCGATGCTTGGCCTTAATAGTTTCACCGGTCTCAGGTATATAGAAGGACATCTCATCCAGTTCGTTGAGTAGATCGTTAGGGAACTCCGGATCAGCCTTATCAATCTCATCTATCAAAAGAACGACTTGTTCCGGTGAAGCAAATGCTTCACCCAACTTACCGAGCTTAATATATTGCTTTATATCAGAAACATCTCTATCTCCAAATCTCGCGTCATTCAGCCTCCTAACCGTGTCATATACATAGAGCGCCTCTTGCGCTTTAGTCGTCGATTTGACATTGAGCACGATTAGCTTTTTGCCAAGCGCCTTTGCGATGCTATGTGCTAATAATGTCTTTCCAGTACCAGGCTCTCCCCGTATAAGTAGGGGGCGACCTAATGCTATGGCGGCGTTGACCGCGTTCTTTAGCGCCTCAGATGCTACGTAGTCGCTTGAACCTTTGTAAACTTCAAACCTCTCCATGGTCTATGTGATACCCCTTTATCTACCCTTATAAAACCTCTACTTTTCCTAAAGACTGATGTCAGGGCATAGACGACTTTATCCCTAGCGTAGCATTTGTCTTCTCTATAGATTGTTCGCTGGAGGCGAGGTTGAACATCGCTCTTATCGCATCAATGTTCTCTGGTATAACGATGGCTTCCTGATGCACACCCATGAAGAGGTAGAGTTCGTAATCCTCTAGGGTAATCGAATCTTCCCATATTATGTTCTCAAATATGTCGCTTCTTTCCCGTCCTATCTCTCGCCCTATATCGTATGCGTGGGCTGTGGACTTCACTCCGAGTTTGCTGTTAACTAAGAGTATTCTTGGTGTGCGTCGAAGCACATCCCTAACTCTTTCCGCCGTGACTGTTCTATCCTTTAACTGAACGATCAAGCTGTGCAGATGCATATGTGTAGTAGGAACCTTTAGAGCCATCGTAGTTATGTTTATGTGCGGTAGAACCGTCTTCACATCAGGACCGTGATGGGAAGGGAGGGTGACTGGATCTAGCACGACAGCATCTATAGGTCCTCGACTGATTTCATCCGGATCAGCAGCCCTCCTAGCTATCACAACCCTAGCCTTTTCAACACCAAACGCTAGATCCAAAGCATTTAAAACCCTGCATAAGCCAGTCGTGTTGCAAGAAACGACTCTTACAAATTGTCTGCCTAATGCTTGGTTATAGTTGCATTGTGCAACAAAAGAGAAGCCTGTTAACTCGTGTTCTTCACCACCTTGGAAGATCGCCTTCTTAGATGCTTTGGCATACATTTCTTTATTCTGGGGCCCAACATCTCCAGGTGTTGCGTCCACGATGATGTCAGCCTCTTTAACCATATCAACTACTGTACCGGAAACCTCTACCCCCATCTTTCTAAACTTCTCTACACTTTTTTCATCGGTGGTGAAGAGTTTATAGCCCTTATCTAAGGCGAAGAGCGCTTTGTAATCTGGGCTTACTTTACATACACCTACGAGCTCCATATCATCTTGCTTTGCTACTGCATCAGCCACTCTACGACCTATCACACCATAACCATTAATAGCAACTTTAACCTTCATACAAAATCGCCCTATCTGCTAGAGCGCCAACGCTTCGCAGCTCTATATAAGGCTTCTATCAGTGGGAGCTTCTTACCAGCTAAGTAGAGCACCAAAGCGCCGCCAGCTGTACTTACATGATCGATCCACTCCTTAATACCAAACTTTTGTAGAGCGGCGCTCAGATGACCACCACTTACAATGGTTGTAGCAAAAGACGATGCCATAGCCCTGAGGAGCATCTCAGTGCCGTAGCTAAACTCTTCACGCTCGAAAAAGCCTGGAGGGCCGCTCATAAATACAGTCCCCGCACCTCGTATAATCTTAGAGTAGTTTTCCACCGTCTTATGCCCTATATCATAAACTTGATCGTCTTCCCTAAGATCTTCAACTCTAATCTCTACCCTCTCTCCGCCTCTATCGACGGCTACGTCTGTTGGGAACTCAAAGACATCTGGGTATTCGTCGAGTAAGTTTTGTGCCTTTTTTACATACTGCTCCTCCTTGTCTACGCCTATAGGGGTCTTCAGCCTCCCTTTTGCACGTAAGAAGACGTTCGCTAACAAGCCGCTGAGAAGGACCTTGTCGGCCCTTCTATTTGTGATAAGTGTCTCTATGGCTTCGATTCGGTCGGAGACCTTGGCGCCACCTAATACTGCAACATAAGGGGCCTTTGCGACCGTAAGAATTCTGTTAAGTGTCTTTAGTTCTTTGACGATGAGGCGTCCGCCGCAAGTCGGAAGAATCTCGGCGAAGCCGACTATTGATGGGGATGAGCGATGTGCTGTTGGGAAAGCATCTAAAACACACGCATCTAAAAGAGGAGCAAGTTTTTTGACAAGATAAGTGTTAACAGCAGCTTCAGGCGTATATTCCACATTCTCCTCAGCAGTAAACCTAAGGTTATCGAGCAGTAAAACCTGGCCGTTCTGAAGCGAAGATATGGCTTCTCGAGCGGCTGGGCCAAAGACATCATCAACAAATTTAACTTCTTTGCCAAGGACTTTGGATAAGGCTTGAGCGTGTTGATCCAACGGTACATAATCGTATCTACCAACTCTACCTTGATGTGAAACAACCACCACTTTAGAGTTAGATAGATCCTTTACTGTGACTGCTGCTTCCATTATCCTATTAAGCTCAAGCAGCTGATGTGTTTTAGGGTCGATGGGTGTGTTGATATCAACTCTTACAATCACTGTCTTACCATCAAGATTCAGATCCTCAATAGTTAGGAGCGTATCCCCCACAGTAGTTAAATTGCTTCCGCCTAGAGACGTCAGGATTCTTCCCTCCACATTCAAGTAGCCTCTAACTATATTAAAAAGTATCGATGCCACACCTTGTATCTTTAGCGTTTCGACACCATGCTCCTTAGGCCACAAAAATCACCACATGAGCCCACCTAAGCGAAGTCCGCCTAGTGATAGATCCATATAATTCGACTTAAATCATCCGCGATGTTGCTAATGTACAGATAGATATCACTAATCAGCGTTAGTAGAAAATGATCAAGATCATTTAATCAAACAGTATACTAACGACTTTAGTTATAGAAAAAGATCAATCAGTAATCGGTCTGACTCGGTAGATTGCTTATGAAGATGCATCAAGAAGTTTCTACCATGCTTGACTAGCTATAGCTTCGCAAGCCAAACTTGAGAAACGTTCGGTTGACACCCAAAGCGTTTATGATGCCTTAATCCTTGAATGATGTATACATATTGTATGTTTGCATGATGTATACTCTTTGCAACCATGTTTATCAGGCTTCTCTCTTATTACAAATAAGAAAAGTAGGATAATTATACTCTCATCAAAACTTTTCAAGATGGACAACCCTAATTTATTTTAGGATCATTATGAATAAGATATATACCCTAACGTCATTTTTGGTATTATACGCTCTTCTCTTCTCTATGCCTATCGTACAAGTAGCTGCTGAAAGTGATCGACATTCATTCGCTTTTTCGGCAAGGCATACTTTCGCTGTGCCTGGAGCTGGAGCTGCGTTTAACACTTGGCGGGAATACGAGGCGGATTTAGTCTTCATAGGCGGTTTCCGATTTCTATCGTGAAAGGCGGTTGTTGTAATAAATTAACTAGCTAGGTCTTTTGCCGCCCCTTCTCATTACCCCTCTCAGACCCTTATACGCCAAATAGATTATTGTGAACGCTGCCAAGATGATCCCTGCATATAGGCTGATCGCTGCCGCTATGGCGACTGGTTCCATACTCCCCCTAACAAACGTTAACAGAAAGAAAATCACAAACCATATGACGCCAAACAGAGCCCAGATATTCCTTATCGTCGAGATGTTCATCATTACCACCTCTTCTTAACCCTCCAAGCTACTAGCAGAGCTATGATCACGCTGTAGGCTATGTAATAAGGTGTTAGGTCGCCTCCTCCTCCCATAAATATAGGTATAAGCCCCCAGCGTAAAACAACGACACTCAACTGCTCCTGCATCTTGAGTCCCGCCTGTTGGTCTACCAACTTCCGTTAAACTGGTAAACATGGATAAAATAGTGGGTGACAGCAGCATAATAAAGTACCAGAAGTACAATAAATAGGATAAATGCGGCTATAAATATCGCGATCGAGCTTATTATTAGATTAATATGGCTTCGTTTGATACTGCTCATTTCGAGACCTTAGACACCATGGGGTCGCATATAACTTTTACCCAAGCTACAGATAGCGATGTGGAATATCTTGAAATATAAAGTTGTGTTCTAGCTTTCTCCTCTTAACTCTTTCTTGATATTCTCCAGCTGCCTATAATACTCTCTTGCAATCTTATCGCGCTCTTGTTCACCTATCATCGTTGTTGCGGCATACGATACAATCTCAAGGACTTCGTGCTCTGTTCTAAGGTGTTCGATCAAAGCGCTCTTCCCCTGAAACTCTTTTAAGCATATCCTACATTCATAGATTTGGTCCATACGCCGCTCTGCTCCTAGATTCGTAATCCAAGTCATATAATGGTTGTGTATCAAAAATTAATGGTTGTTTTCTAGATTCCAAATTTTTCTGAGCGTTACGCAGTTGTAATCTATATTTGTAATATGCAAAGCCGTAACTAAACAAACCACCCTAACGAACACATCCGACCTACTATTAACTGCAGCGGTATTCGAAGCTAGCTAATCGGGCTTGTAGCAGGCAAGATGGGCGAAGGTTGCGTAGCCCAAGGTTTCAAGCATTCCCTAATGCTCGTCCCGTTAAAAGTTGTAGCCGCGTATCTGCTTCACTTCTTCATACCCTTCCCACTCTAACAAAAATGTATTCGAAACATAGATCCAAAGGCATTAAACCATATATAGTTGCCTCCTCTTAACAGAGGGGAGAGGTGCGTTTGAGGTGGAGAGGCTTGAACAAAGCGTTATTAGTAGAACCTCTACTCTGATCCGAAGATCACAGCTCGAGATTAAAATGGATATTCTGCGCGCTGTGAAGGAGGGGGTGGAGAAGCCTACACAGATAATGTATAAAGCTAACATATCTTGGGCCATACTTCAGAC
>Ga0209225_1001530_pt1 | contig 22606 bp, 24 predicted proteins | sample WasSprMetagenome_FD_184732 | JGI IMG/M metagenome (GOLD analysis project Ga0209225, IMG submission 184732) | Sulfidic aquatic microbial communities from Washburn Spring, Yellowstone National Park, USA - WS (SPAdes) (version 3) | ecosystem: Environmental > Aquatic > Thermal springs > Hot (42-90C)... | reverse complement strand
GATGCAACTTTTTATGGCCATGAAATCGTTGGAGCAAAAATGACAGCCCAGATTTTAAACAGGTTGAGATTTCCAAAAAAAGACATTGAGAAAATTGTGAAATTAGTAAGATACCATCTTTTTTATTACAACCCAGGAGAAGTTGGGGAAAGCTCAGTGAGAAGGTTATTGAGAAAAGTCGGGAAAGAAAACATTGAAGAATTATTGCAGGTTAGGATGGCAGATAGAATTGGCTCTGGGGTTCCCAAAGCGGAACCCTACAAACTCAGACATTTGAGATACATGATTGAGAAAGTTTCAAGAGATCCAATTTCAGTAAAAATGTTAAAAGTTGATGGGAACGATGTGATGGAAATTTTAAAAATAAAACCCGGACCAAAAGTTGGGCAAATTTTGCAAATTCTCTTGGAAGAAGTTATCGAAGATCCAAAAAAGAACGAAGAAAATTTTTTGAAAAAAGAAATTGAAAGATTGGGGAAATTGCCAGATGAAAAATTAAAGAAATTGGCAAAAGAGGCAAGAGAAAAAATCGAAAAAATAGAGCAAAAAAGGGATGAAATGACAAAGAGGAAATATTGGGTTACTTGAAATTGCTAATTGAGGGAAACGGGGAGTAGCGGAGTGGTACCGCGCCTCGCTCGGGACGAGGAGGGCCTGGGTTCGATTCCCAGCTCCCCGAATGAAACCAAAATTGATAATTTTTGATTTAATCGGAACTTTAGTTTCTCCCGAGGCAAAGAAAAAGCCAGAGGAATTTTTCAGGTTTTATCAGGGTTTAGGGATAAATCTAAATACAAAAGAAAAAGTTTTCGAATTCCAAAAAATTTTTGTTCAGGCAATGAAAAATTCAAATAGTTGGGAAGATTTAGGAAACGAAATTATTAAGTTGATTTTCAAAAAAGAGAACAAAGAAAAAGGAGAAAAGTTAAGCCAATTTTTAAAAGAAAATTTGAATTATCGACTTTTCGATGATGCAAAAGAAGTTTTCGGTTTCCCATACCAGAAAGCAATTTTAACTGAAGCCCCCCATTTTCTTTTCTCGCATTTAAATTTAGAAAGATATTTTCAGATTTTTACTCCCAAAGAAACAGAATTTTCAAAACCGGACGAAAGAGCATTTCTGACAGTTTTAAACTTTTTTAAAGTAAAACCAGAAGACGCACTAATGGTAGGCGATGAAATAGAAAGAGATTTAATTCCAGCAAAAAAATTGGGAATGGAAGCAATATTAATTGACAGAGAAAATAAAATTAAAGATGCGCAAATTAAGAAAATCAGTTCCTTAAAAGAATTAAAAAATTTAATTCAATCTTGAATTTAACCCAGCCCAAAGGCTGAGGGAACGGGCCCGTAGTTTAATGGTAGAACGGCGCATTCGCATTGTGCAAATGTGGGTTCGATTCCCACCGGGTCCACAATTAGTAAATTAGAGAATTAGTTAATTAGTGAATTAGTTTATGAGAAAAGAGGTAGGGAAAATTGGAGAGAAGATTGCGGCTGAATTTTTAAGGAAAAAGGGATACAAAATTTTAGATAGAAATTACAAATTCCAAATTCCTGGAGATTTGCAAAGGGGAGAAATTGATATAATCGCGAAAAAGGAAGATACGATTTGTTTCGTTGAAGTGAAAACATTGAAAGATCCAAAAATTGAAATTTTTCCAGAAGATAAAATAAATTTTTCAAAAAAGAGAAAATTAATTGCGACTGCTGAGAGTTGGCTAATTAAAAATAAAATTCCTTTGGATTCAAAGTGGCAAATCGATGTAATTTCAGTTGAGATTAAAAATGGAAAAACAAAAATTTCTCATTTTGAGAACGCAATTTCTGCTTGACATTTAATTTCAAAAAGATAAAATTAATTTAGCAGAGGGAGCTTTTTTTGGGCAATTCCCTCCCGATGAAGCATTTTTTGCTTCTTTTTATTTTAGGGCCAAAATTATTCTTTGAATTGCAGTCAAATTTGAAAAAATTGCCAAAAGTGAGATTGGATAAATCATTAAGTTTTGGTTGAAAATTCCAAGAAAAAATGTAATTGAAAGCAAAATCATCCTTTCTCCCCTTCCAAAAAATCCTTTCTTTAATTCTTGAGCCACCAATTCTTTTTCCTTTGCCGCCGCTTTTGCATATGTTGTCATTAAAGAGCCAAAAAAAGCCAAAAATATCCAATATTTTGCCTCGATAATGAATTTTGGCAAGGGCAAAGACAAAAGCCCAAGAAAAATCAATCCTTCGACAAATCTATCAGAAATTGTGTCCAAATAAGCGCCAGCTTTTGTTACTTTGCCAGAGTATCTCGCAACCGCTCCATCTACAAGATCCAAAATTGCAGAAACCAAAAAGAAAATTAAAGCCAAAATAAAATTTCTAAAAATTAGAGAAACAAAGCAAAAAATTCCAAAAACTATTGAGTTTAAAGTATATTGGTTTGGGCTAGGCCCCAATTTTGAAAAAATTCTTCCAATTTCTTCTTCAATTTTTTTAAACTTTTCTCTTTTTTCCTCCAACATATTTTTGAACTTTAACAAAATTCCTTCTTAGATGATCGATTGCTTTTTCAAAAAAACTTGCTCCTTTGCCAACTATCTTTCCCTCCTTCTTTTTTATTCTCTCAAAAATTTCCTCTATCGACAAATTCTCTCCGGGAATTTCTAAATAGCATTTTCCAATAAAATTTGAAAAATGAGAATCTGTGCCAACGGTAAAAGGAAGATTGTTTTCTTTTGCAAATTTTTTAGCAATTTCATTTCCATTTCCAAAAATTGAAGCATTTAATATTTCAATCGCATCGATTTCCTTTATCAATTCTTTCAAATTTCCCCTGAATTTGCAAAACAAACCAAATGGATGAGGAATGACAACAAAACCGCCCCGCTCTTTTATTCTTTTTATCGTCTCTTTTGCCGAAAGCCCATTGGGAATTTTTTCTTTCACATTCAATCCCAAAATATCCCCCTCTTTGCTTTTTATTTCAATTCCTGGAATAATTAAAATAGGTTTTCCCTTTGCGTATTCCATTGCCTCAAGAGCCCCTTTTACTTCCCCATGATCAGTTATCGCTAAGCAATCTATTCCCTCTTTGATTGCTTTATCTACAATTTCTTTTGGCGAAGAATTGCTATCAAAGGAATAACCTGTGTGAATGTGGAAATCGCAATTCATCATTTATTTTAATTCATGTTTTCTCAATCTACAATCTACAATTTACAATTTGCAATTTCTTGTCTTTATTTTTTCTTACCGGCTTATTTTGCTAATATGACTCCACCAATTGCAAAGAGATTGGGAGTTTTGAAATCTTTGGCAAAGCCGATAGATTTTGAAAAAAAATTTTTTGGGAAGCCAATTTTTGGTTCTCACAAAACTTGGAGGGGAGCGATCTTGGCATTTTTAGTTGGGTTTTCAACTGCGCTAATTCAGAGACTTCTTTTTGATTTAGAGTTTTTCAAAAAATTATCAATTATTGATTACTCAAAAATTAACATTTTCCTTTTTGCTTTTTTGATTTCTTTTGGCGAAGTTTTTGGAGATTTGATTTTTGCTTTTATTAAAAGGAGAATCGGTCTAAAACCTGGAGCTCCTTTTATTCCCTTTGATCAGACAAACTATGTTTTTGGTTGCTTTTTACTTTTGCAACCTTATTTAAAATTGGATTTGAAAATTTGGCTAACGATTTTAATTTTAACCTTCTTTTTGCACATTATTTTTAATCGTCTAGGTTATCACTTGAAAATCCATAACGCAAAATGGTAAATTAAATTATGCTCGAAAAAATTTTTGAAATTTCCCCCTCATTTTTTTGGGCAGGATTAACCTTACTTTTTGGAATTTTAGTTGCAAAATTCTTTGAAAGGATAAGCCAAAGATTTTTTGAAAGAATAAGAATAAATTCAGTTTTAAAGAGAATTGGGCTGAAAGATAGTTTTGAAAAAATTGGAATTTCTTTAGATGCTCAAAAATTTTTTTCAGAAATCGTCCAATGGTTCTTTATAATTTTGTTTTTGATGCTCTCTTTTGAAATTTTGGGATTATCCAGATTTTCCGACTTTTTAGAAAAAGTTATCCTCTATTTCCAAAACATTTTCATTTCAATTTTAATTTTCGTTTTGTCTTCCTATTTGATCGATTTTTCCCAAAAAGTTTTCATTGGCTCTCTTGAAAAAGAAAAAATAACCTATTCGAGGATCTTTGGAAGAGGATTTTCTCTTTCAATTTGGGTTTTAACTGCTTTAGCAATTCTTTATCAATTGAAGATAGTTCCAGATTTGATTTTGACAATTTTCATTGGCGCAATCATTACCATTGCTTTAGTAATTGGAATTTCCTTTGGTCTGGCAGGAAAAGAAGTCGCTGCCAAATTCTTAAAAGAAATTGAGGAAAAACTAAAATAAAATGGAGTACTTAACTCAAAATGAGTTAAAGAGAATGTTTTTGCTCTCTTATGAGAGAATAGAGGAGAAGAAAGAGGAGATAAACAAAATAAACGTTTTTCCGGTTCCAGATCAAGATACTGGAACGAACTTGGCAAAGACACTAGAGGGAATAAAAAAAGAAATTGAGGGAAAGGAATTTAAAAATTTGGAAGAAATTTCAAAAGCTGCGCTAGATGGCGCTTTAATTTCTGCCCAGGGTAATGCCGGTGTGATTTACACCGGTTTTTTAGCAGGATTTTTGCCAAAATTAAACAAAAATCCAGTCGATACAAAAAAATTGGCAGAAGCATTTGAGGAAGGAAGGAAAAGGGCATGGAAATCGATGGCAAACCCAAAAGAAGGAACGATTTTGGATGTAATAGATGCAGCAGCAGAAACTTTTAAAAAGGAGGCAGAGAAAGAAAAAGATATTGTCAAAATTTTTGAAAAAGTAATTGAAAAAGCAAAAGAAGCACTTTTAGCAACGAGGGAAAAAATGGAAATTTTTAAAAAGGCAAACGTTGTCGATGCAGGAGGCCTTGGGTTTTTGATGATTTTGGAAAGTTATCTTGATGCTTTAAAACCAGAGGGAAAGAAAGAAGAAAAGAAAGAGAGGCCATCTGAAGAAATCAGAAGGTTTGTTCAAGTTTTGACAAATAGGTTTGAGGTTGTTGCTTTGATTTTTGATCCAAAGTTTGATGAGGAGGGAGTAAGGGAAAAATTGAAGAGATTGGGGAATTGTTTAGACATTGTTAAAGTCGAAAATAAAATGAAAATTCACATTCATACTGATTATCCAGATGAGGTTAGGGATGTTTTAAGGAAAATTGGAAAAATTGAAGATTTGAGGATTGAAGATATGGCAAAAGAAATTGTCGGAGAACCATCTGTGAGGAAAGTTTCAATCGGAATCGTTACCGATGAACTGGCAGATTTGACGCAAAAAATTGTTGAAAGATATCAAATCGAAGTAATTCCTTTTAAAATTGATTGGCCAGAAGGAGAGAAATTGAAAGGAGAAAATGTTTATCAAAAAATGAGAGAGGCAGAGAGATTGGGAATTAAAAATTTGCCAAAAACTGCTCAGGCATCTCCAAAAGAATATTTTGAGGCCTTTGAAAGACAATTCAAAAAAGGTTTTGAAAAAATTTTATGTATCACAATTTCAACAAAACTCTCTGGGGGTTTTAATTCAGCTTTACAAGGGAGAGAAATGCTCTCCGGTAAAAAAAAAGAGAAGGTTTTTGTTTTGGATTCCCAAAATGCTTCAGCAGGTGAAGCCCTTTTGGTTTTGCGAGCGATCGAATTGATCCAAGCCCAAATGGAAATCGATGAAGTTTTAGCACAACTTGAAAGAGAAATTCCTAGAATTCAGCTCTACGGATTTTTAAAGGATCCAAAATGGGTTGAATGGGGAGGAAGAGTTTCCCATTCTCAGGCAAACTGGTTAAGGAAGTTGCAAAAAATTGGAATCAGACCTCTTTTGGGATTAAAAGAAGGAGAAGTTATAAAAATTGGTTTTAGAATTGGAGTAAAAGAAATTTGGGAAGCAATTTTTAAGGAGATTGAGGCAAAAAGTAGAAAAATTAGAAAAAAAGGAAAGAAAATTAGGGTTGTCATTACTCATTGTGATAATTTGGAAGAAGCAAAAAAACTGAAAGAGAAACTAAAGGAAATCGGGGCCGAAGTTTCATTTATAAATTTAACAGGACCAGTTGTCGGAGTTCATGTTGGGCCAGGTTCTTTGATTGCTGGATGGATGCCAATTGAATAAATTCCAAAACTTAAATGTCAAATCTCAAATTTAAAATTGGAATTGTTACTGAAGATATTGCTACTCTACCAGAGGAGTTTTTAAAGGAAAACGAAATTGAGTTAGTCCGTACTGTTTTAAATTGGCCAGAGATTAAGAAAGTTCCTGGTGAAAATATTTGGGAAAAAATGAGGAATGCTGAGAAATTTGGAATAAAGACATTACCAAAGACATCGCAACCTCCCCCAAAATTTTATTTGGATGCTTTTAAAAAACAACTCCAAAAATTTGAGAATGTTTTATGCTTAAATGTTTCGTCGAAAATTTCGGGATGTTACAATTGTGCGAATCAGGCCAAAGAGATGCTTTCTAAGGATGAAAAGGAAAGGATTTTTATTTTTAATACTCTAAACGCAGCAGCTGGCCAAGGGCTTTTAGTTTTCAAAGCAGTTGAATTGGCAAAAGAAGGAAAAGAAATTGGAGAGATTTTAGAAATTTTGAAAAATTTTGTTCCGAAAACAAAAACTTGTTTCTTACTGGAAGACCCAAAATATCTTTTATCGATCGGAAGAATTACAAAGGGCCAAGCAACAGCAATGAAAATAGCAAAAAAATTGAAATTTTATTTAATTTCAGAATTCAAGGAGGGTGTAATAAAACTTGGCGGAATTTTATTTGCCAAAGATATGGCCGAGGCTTTGTTTAAACATTTTGAAAGAAAAACGAAAGGAAAAAGAGATTTTAGAGTGGCGATCAATCAGTGTGACAATCGAGAAGAAGCTGAAGTTTTAAAAAAATATTTTGAAAAATTTGGAGTAAAGGTTGAATTCGTCACCGAAGGTCCGATAATTTTTGCTGCAGGAGGTCCTGGGATTTTAGTTTTGGGCTGGCAGCCAATTTGATAAAATTCAAAATCAAATATCAAAATGCAAAATGAAAATTTAAAATCAAAAATTGGGATTGTTGCAGACGAAGGAGGAGATTTGCCAGAAGAATTGATCAAAAAACACAATATTTCAATTGTCCCTTTTAAAGTAGATTTGGGAGAAATGAAAAATTTACCAGGAAATATTTATCAAAAAATTAAGGAAGCAGAAAAAAGAGGGTTGAAAAGTTTTGTTAAGACTTCGCAACCTTCGCCAGGGGATTTCTTGAAAGCGTTTAGAGAGAAATTGAAAGAATTCGAAGAGATAATTTGTATTACTGTTACTTCAAAACATTCAGGAACTTTCAATTCTGCTTTGCAAGCAAGAGAATATTTACCCGAGAAAGAGAAAATTCACATTGTAGATTCAATGAGCGTTTCTGGAGGGGAAGGATTGATAATTTTGAAAACTGTTTCTTTAATCAGAAGTGGTTTGAAAATCAATGAAATTTTGGAAAAATTAAAACAATCTGTTTTAAAAACTAATTTGATTTTTGTTTTGGAAAGTCCAAAATGGGCAGTTGCTTCTGGAAGGATACCAAAAGTTCTTGGTGCTCTTTTAGAAAGAATGCAAAATTTTGGTTTTTATCCGGTTTTGACTCTTAAAAAAGGAAAAATAGGGCTGAGCAGTATCAGAAAAGGGGTAAAAGATTTATCGAGCGCTCTTTTTGATGAATTCAAAAGTAAAATTTTAAAAGAAAAAATTGACTCTGAGATTAAAACTGCAATTACTCATGCAGATAATGAAAAAGAGGCTAAAAAATTGGAGGATTTAATTTTAAAGGTCAAAAATTGCAAAATTGAATTTAAAAACATTATTGGAAACATAGTTGGCGGACTTTCAGGTCCAGGGGCTGTAGCTTTAGCTTGGCAAACTGAATAAAAATATGCATATTGCTTTAATTCCAGATGGAAACAGAAGATGGGCAAGAAAAAGAGGATTAGCTCCTTGGCAAGGGCATATTGAAGGAGCAAAAACCTTAGAAAAAATTTTGAAAAAGGCCTGGGAAATGAAAATTCCCTATTTTACCTTTTGGGGAAGTTCTTTGGATAACATCACGAAGAGGCCAAAGGAAGAAGTTAAGGTTTTGCTTTCTTTGTATCAAAAATATTTCAAAAGGCTTTTGAAAGAAAAAAGGATTTTTAAAGAGAAAGTAAGGGTAAACATTTTTGGGAGGTGGAAGGAAATTTTTCCAAAAAAATTAAAAGAGACAATTTTCGAAATTATAAAGAAAACAAAAAACCATGATCGCTATTTTTTAACTTTTTTGCTGGCTTACAATGGAACAGATGAAATGTTAGAGGCGATTAAAAAAATTTCAAGGAAAAAAATTAAAAAAATTGATGAGAAAATTTTACTTGAAAACCTCTGGACAGGTTCTTTGCCGCCTGTTGATCTAGTAATCAGGACAGGGTGCGAAGGAGATCCTCACAATTCTGCAGGATTTATGATGTGGCATACTGCCTACTCTCAGTTTTATTTCACAAAAACCTTTTTTCCAGATTTTTCTCCTGAGGAATTTGAAAAAACAATTAATGATTATTTAAAAAGAGAAAGAAGGTTTGGAAAATGAAAAAAATAAGTTTAATAATTGGAGAAACATCATCTTTGCCAAAAGAAATCGTTGAAAGATACGGAATGGTTGTTGTTCCCTACATTGTAAATTGGCCAGATGGTGAAAAAATTCCTGGAGAAAATATTTTTCAAAAAATGAGGAATGCAGAAAAAGAAGGAATTAAAAGTTTTCCAAAAACCTCCCAGCCTCCTCCAGGAGTTTTCAAAAAAATTTTTGAAGAAGAATTAAAAAGAGCAGAAAAACTTTTAGTTTTAACCTTAAGCCATAAACTTTCTGGTGGTTATAATTCTGCAATTCAGGCAAGGGAAATGATTAAAGAGAAAGAGAGAATTTTTGTTTTAGATACTTTAAATGTTACAATTGGCGAGGGATTAATAGATTTCTACGTTGCCAAAATGATTGAAAAAGGAAAAGACGAGAGAGAAATTTTGAAAGAATTTCCAAAGATCGTTAAAAACACTCATTTGTTTGGAATGGTTGAAAATCCGAAATGGTTAGAAAAAGGAGGAAGAATTTCTCACTCTTTTGCTGTTCTTTTGGAAAAAATGCAAAAAATTGGAATGAGGCCATTAATTGGGGTTAAAAATGGAGAAGTAAAACCTGTTGCTTTAAAAATGAGAGCAAAAGATGTGCCAGAGGCACTTTTTAGAGAGTTAAAGAAAGAAATTGAGAAATTTAAAGAGAAAAATGAAATCAAAATAGCGATAGGACATGCGGATAACTTAGAAGGGGCTAAAAAATTAAAAGAATTGATTGAAGAAAATTTAAAAGGGATAGAGATTTTATTTTTGGGATTGATTGATCCAATAATTGGGGTCCATGTTGGCCCTGGAACCTTAGCAATAACTTGGTCTCAATTTAAATTATGAAAAAAATTGGAATTATAACTGAAGACGTCTGTTCTTTACCTGAAAAGATGATTCGAGATTTTGGAATTGAAATTGTAAAAACAAAACTTTATTTTCCAGAATGGGAAAAGTTTCCAGAAAAGAATCTTTATCAGTTGATGGTGGAAACAAGAGCAACTCCAAAAACCTCTGCTCCGCCACCCGGTGATTATTTGAAAGCTTATAAAAAAGTTTTAGAAAACCATGAAATAGCATTAGTGATTACCCTATCTTCAAAACTTTCTGCCTGTTACAATTCTGCATTTCAAGCCAGAGAAATTTTTGAAAATCAAGAGAAGGTTTTTATTTTAGATTCCCTTCAGGCAGTTGCTGCTCAGGGACTTTTGGTTTTAAAAGCGGTGGAATTGATAAATGAGGGAAAGGAAATAAATGAGATTTTAGAAATTTTGGAAAAATTGAAAAGAAAAATAAAACTCTTTGGCTTTTTAAGAACGACTTATTGGGCAGAAAAAATCGGAAGGATTAGTAAAAAAATGGCTCTTGCTTTCACGACATTAAGAATCCTTGGAGTTTATCCTTACTTTGGAACGAGGGAAGGAAAAATTGGATTTTCTGGATTTAATCTTTGGACCTATGATGAATTTGAGGCAATGTTCAATCAATTGAAGCATTGTGCAAAAAAAGGAAAAATTAGAGTCGGAATAAATTATACTGATAATGCCGATATTGCCTTAAAATTGAAAGAGAAATTGGAAAAGGATTTAAAAGCTGAGGTTTTATTTGTTTCAATGGTCCCTCCGATTGTTGGCGCAAACTCAGGTCCTGGAACTTTAATCGCAGCCTGCTACCATGTTTGAATTTTTTTTACTTTCAATTTTTTCCTACCTTTTTGGCTCAATACCAACTGCATTTTTAATTGGAAAACTAAAAGGAATGGATGTGAGGGAAATTGGTTCAAAATCGATCACTCATACAAACTTGGCGAGAGCTCTGGGTTGGAGATATGGAATAATCAGCGGAGTTTTGGATGTTTTAAAAGGAGCGATCCCAACTCTTTTGGCAAAGAGTTTTTTAACTAACAATTGGCAAATTATTTTGGTTGCTTTTTTGCCAACTTTAGGGCATGATTTTCCAATATTTTTCAAATTCAAACACGGAGGAAGAGGCGCCTCAACATTTTTCGGTGCTTCAATAGCTCTGATTGGAATTAAATTTTTCTTGCCACTTTTTATTGTTTGGATTTTAATTTTTTTACTCACAAGAATGACAGGCCTGACAAATTTTATTTTCCCCTGGATTTTTTCAATTTTTCTTTATTTTTGGTACAAAATTGGATTTTTTCCTTTTGAATATTTCGTATTTGGAATTTTGGAGGCAATTTTGATAAATTTTGCATTAAAGAATAACATAAAAAGGTTGTTAGAAGGAAAAGAACACAAGACTCCTTTTAAATTCTAATATGTTCATTAAGGGAGTCGGGATGACAAAATTTGATTATTCCCAAAAGCCATGGTGGAAGTTTGCTTATGAGGCTGCGATGGAGGCTTTGGAGGATGCAAGAATGAAAATTTCTCAGATAGATTGTATTGTTTTTACTGGAATGGAAAGTTGCGATGGATTTTTCGAGCATCAAACTCACAAAACTTCGCTTTTATCTGACATTTTCAAAACCCATGTTCCAATAGTTGAAGTTCCAGCAGTTTGCGCTGGTGGAGGAGTAGCATTTTGGACTGCCTTGAAATTGAAAGGATTTAAAAATATTTTGGTTTTATCAGGGGAAAAGTTGGTTGATAATTTGACTCCGATTACAACCCATTGGATTGCTTCAGCGATTGAGAGAGAAATTGAACAAACAGAGGGATTAAATTTCCCATTGCAAAATGCTTTGATTTGGGAACAATACAAAAGAAAATACGGAGCAACCCATGAGGATTTGGAATTAATTTCCTTTAAAAACCATCAAAACGCAACTTTAAATGAGAAAGCCTATTTTTACAAAAGGCCAGTAACTTTAGATCAAATTAAATCCGCACCAAAAATTGCCGGGGATTTCACAATTTACGATTGCTCACTTTCTGTTAACGGCGGAGCAACAGTAATTTTAACAAAAGAAAAAACTGATATTCAAGTTATAGGTTCTGGCTTTGCCACCGATTATCTTTTAACTTTTTGCAGAGAAAATATAACCCATTTCGTGGCGACAAAAATTGCAGCAAAAAAAGCCTTTGAAGAGGCTAAAATTAAACCCCAAGATGTTCAAGTTGCAGAAGTTCATGACGCCTTCACTTCAGTCGAATTAATTTCTTACGAAGATTTAGGATTTGCGCCAGAAGGAAAAGGAGCAGAATTAGTAAGGAAAGGGATTGTCAATTTAGATGGAAAATTGCCAGTAAACCCTTCAGGAGGCTTGAAAGCCAGAGGTCATCCAATTTCTCCAACGGGATTGGCTCAAATTTATGAAATAGTAAAGCAGTTAAGGGGTGAAGCTGGAGAAAGACAAATAAAACCAATTCCAAAAATTGGTTTGGCTCACAACATTGGAGGAGCAGGAGGTTCAGTTACTGTTCACATTTTGAAAAGAGTTTGAGCAATTTTTTAATTTTCTTTTTCATCCTTTTATCAACTTTTATTACGCAAATTCCTTTTTTTGGAAGACCGTAAACGACCAAAGAATTTTTTGGTGCTAACAAAACTGAGGGAATTACTAAAAGATCTTCCTCTCCCTCAACGAAAACATTTTTATTTTCTTTGATTGCTCTTTTAATTATTGGCCAAACTTCCTTTTGGATCGTTCCTTTTGGATTTTTGCATTTTAAAGAATATGGCAAAATCTTTTTAATTTTCTTTCTTTTCACTTTTCCGTCAAAAATTTTGACATCGGAGGGTAAATTAATCGAACAATAATCTCCAACCGTAATTATCTTTTTAAATTTTCCTTTTTTTAAAAATTTTTTAAATTTTTCATTCACTTTTTTCTTTTTCCCAAAAATCGGAACTCCCCAAATCTTTCTCAATTCCTTTTTCAATTCCTCTGGCAAAATATAAGTTTTTTGCATAGTATTAATTTTGTCATCTTTCCTGTATTTTTTTCAAAGATTTTGATAAAATTTAAAAGAAGAAATAATTTAAAGCTAAAATGATTTTTTCAAAAAACATAAAAAAGTGGCTATTATCTCTTGAAGACTCAGAGGAGGAGGAAATTGGTAGGAAGGCTCAAAATTTAAAAAAATTGTTAATTCACAAAGATAGTTATTTAATTCCTAAAACAGTTATTCTCACTACTCGACTTTTCGATTGGCTAAAGGAACAAGGGTTTATAGATTTCAGAAAAAAGAAAATAAAAATCCCTGAAAATATTTTAAAAGAATCTTTAAAAGAAATTCGAAAAATTTTTGGAAGGCATTCTTTAGTTGTGCGAAGTTCGGTTACTTGTGAAGACTCCCCTCTTTTTACCTTTGCTGGACAGTATTCAACTTTTCTAAATATTAAAAGCGACTTAGAAATTAAAAGAGCTATTCTTTTATGTTATAAATCCTTTTTTAGTCCAAATGCTCAAATTTACGCGACTCTAAAAAATATTAAATTAGAAAATGAAAAGATAGCTGTGATAATTCAAGAATGTATTCCAACAAAAATTAGTGGAGTAATGTTTACAGCTAATCCAGTAACAGGAAACTCGAATGAAATAATAGTTGAATATACGAAAGGATTTGGAGATAGACTTATGGCAGGAGAAGTAAGATCTCATTTATTTAGAATTCAAAAAAGGCAAAAAAAAGTAAAAAAATTTTTTCTTGAGCTTAAAAAGATAGCATTTTCAATCGAGAATATTTTTCGTTCACCTCAAAATATAGAGTGGGGATGTGACGGGAAGAATTTCTATATTTTTCAAGCTAGACCGATTAATTTAAGAAAAAAATTTAAAGAAGGAAGTGAATTAAAAATAATTAAAAAAAATTTTAAATTAATAGGAATGGGCAAAGTAGCATCTCAAGGAGAAGCAAGAGGAAGGCTTATAATAATTAGAAACGCAAAAGATTATTTAAAAATAAAAAAAGAAGTTATAGTATTGAATGCTGGAGAACCTACATTTACACGAAGAATTATTCCTTATTTGGAAAAAATAAATGGAATGCTCTTACCAGGAGGGATATTATCGCACGCTGCAGAAATAGCAAGAGAATTCAATAAACCTTGTCTTGCAAACATCGAAAGTACAAAAATAGAGAAATTCGTGAATAAGGAAATATTTCTTGACGGGATAAAAGGTCGGGTTTTATTAGTTAAAGAGAAAAAATGAAAAAATATATTGTATTTATTACAGATTGTGTAGACATAGCTTACAATGAACTGCGCGGAGTAATTTTGAGCATGATTGGGGCTCGCGATGATATAGTTGTAGAACCTGTAGTACCAGTAGCGCCTTTTTCCATCATTAATGGAAATTTTGTATTAAGATTGATGGCTGAAAATTATCCTCCAGGGACCATTTTTTCTGTTATTTTAAACCCGGTAAGGAAAAGACCAGAAAGATTAATTGGAAAAACAAAGAAAAAGAAATTTATCTTCGCAGGAGCTAACACCGGTGTATTTACTTGGCTATTAAGAGATTTTGGTTGTGAAGAAATATATGAAATGTATGATCCTGGCTTTTTTCCTTTTGGAGGAAAATATGTACATGCCCCCGTTGTTGCAAAAGCAGCACTGGGCGTTCCTTTAAAAAATTTAGGGAAACCATTTCCATTAAAAAAAGTTGTTAAATTAAAAATCAAAAGAGGTACAATAGTTCATATTGATAACTTCGGCTTGATGAAATTTTATGATAAATTACCACCGGAGCTCAAAGAGGGAGACGAAGTAAAGTTGAAACTAAATAATACTCTTATTAGAACTGTGTATGGAAAAAGGATGATGGATTTTGAAGATGGGGAATGGGTTTTATATCCAGGGAGTTCACTTGGACTTCCAGAATTGGGGAAGGTAAGAGAAATACCCAGAGAATTAAATGTTAAAGTGGGAGATAGAATAATAATCCAGGAGATTATTAAGAAACGCTAAACTTTTTTATAATCTTTTCAGAACCGAGGGGAAGAAAAATCACACTAATCGGTACATTCAAAATTTTTCGATAAATTTGGAAATGGTGCTTTGTATTGATTCCCGTTAAATAGATAGCAGGATGTCGGAAAAGTAAATAAGCCATATATACAAAATGAATTACATCAAGCACTCGAATAAAAGTTAAATCCCTCAAATGAAATGGTAAAAAAGATTGTATAGTGTTAATTCCGATTGAAGACATTTTCTTAACTACAAAGCTTCTAGGGATTCCATCGGGTAATGCCTCACTGCTTTTTAAAAATTTCACTTTAGGAAATTGATCTTTAAAAAATTTCGAATATGAATTTGTAAGATAGGTTATAATTTCCCAATTCCAGTTATTTTTTAATAACGAAAGCCTATCTTCAAGCCATACAGTGAAAGTTAACCCTTCATTTCTTTTACAGAGGAATTTAGCCACCTCAATGTAATCGAAAATATAAGCTTTTAAAGAAAAGGATAAAAGTGAAGCAAAACATAGATGTTTCTTTCCATCAAATTTAAAAGGCCCGAAAGTGTCAGCAATTTTTCTTCTTTTTTTGAGAATCCATAAATCTTTTTCTAAATTTATTTTTATTTTGTTTTTCTTAAAAGAAGGAAAGCACTCTTGGAATTCCCTTTCGGAGCCTAGTTTCAATTTTTCCAAAAAGTTTAAAATTGAAATTTCACGAAGATTAGGGATTTTTAATTTTATTAAAGGAATATTTAATTTTTGGAAGGAAAGTTTTTTAAAATCAATAATTAATCCTTTATTCATTAAGGAAACTTTGAAAAAAATTTTTTATTTTAAAAAGGATAAGAGAATCTCATTGCCTTTCGTACTTCCCTAAGTGTTTGAACAGCAACTTTTCTCGCCTTTTTGGTTCCGTTGGCCAAAATTTCCCAAACGATTTTAGGACGCGAATGATAGTAATTTCTCCTTTTTCTAATAGGGGCTAAAAAGGAATTTAAATTTTTTGCCAAAATTAATTTACATTCCTTGCAACCAACTTTTGCTTTTTTACATTGGGATAAAATTTTTTGGGCGACTTGAGGAAAAAAGAGAGAATGATATTTAAATACCAAACATTCTTCGGGGTGTCCGGGATCCTTCTTATAAGGTCTTAGAGGATCTGTATAAGCAGAAAGAATTCGTTGCGTTGTTTCTTCAGGAGTATGAGCAAATGCAATATAGTTATTGAGACTTTTACTCATTTTATGTTTACCATCGATACCAATTAGTATCGGGCATTCACTTAAAACAGCTTGGGGAAGAGGAAAAACTTTTTTACCGAATATTCTATTAAAAGAGCGAGCAACTTCCCTTGCCAATTCTATATGCGGAAGTTGATCCCTACCTACTGGAACTAAATTCGGTTTACAAAAAAGGATATCAGCAGCTTGTGAAACAGGATAACTTAAAAAACCAAGACTCATTTTTTTAACACCATACATTTTGCTTTCCTCCTTAAGAGTAGGATTTCTTTGAAGCTCTGGTAATTTCACTAAAAAAGAAAAATAAACTGTAAGCTCTGCTAATTCAGGAACTTGAGATTGGATAAAAAAAATATTATCTTCTCGAAGCCCCACTGCAAGATAATCGCACATTATTTCAAATACATTTTTCTGAATTTCTTCATATTTTTCTAAATGATCGGTTAAAACTTGTAAGTCTGCAATTATAAAAAAACACTCATATTCATCTTGAAGTCTCAGCCGATTTTTCAAAGATCCTACATAATGGCCCAAGTGAAGGCATCCTGTTGGTCTATCTCCGGTTAAAACTCTTTTTAATTTTCTCATAATTTTATAATTTTAATTTGATTTTTGGAAAATCAAAATCCATCTATTGGTATTTATATCTGGTTTTTTAAATTGATAATCTCCATAAAGATCTTTTAAAAATAAACCTGCTTTTTCTCCCATTGAGATAAGTTCGGGAAGAGTGTACATTCTGATACTTAAATAATTTGTTTGGATTCTTCCATTTTTAAAAATGAAAATTCTTTTTTCGTTTAGCCTACCCTCTACAAAATCAAATTCTCTTTCCATCAAATATTTCGGCATTCCTTTGAGTTCTACAAAATCTCGAGGTTGAAAATTTGAAATTAAAAAATATGGATTATTTACATCCAATACAAAATTTCCCTTCTTTTTTAGAGCCTTTGAAATTTGGAAAAATACTTCTTGGTTGTCTTTATCGTCAAAATATCCAAAAGAAGTAAAAAGCATGATTGCTACATCAAATTTTTCTTCAAAAGGGATTTTTCTCATATCACCTAAAACCCAATTGATTTTCAATTTTGCTTTTTTAGCTCTTTTCTTTGCAATATTAAGAAAAATTGGATTTATATCAATCCCCGTAACTTTATATTTTCTTTTAGCAAATTCGATACTATGGCGCCCCGCTCCGCAGGGTACATCTAAAATTTCTTTAGGTGGTTTCAATTTAAGGGCTCTTTCAATAAAATTAACTTCTCGCAAGGTTCTTTCCGGAGTAAGGATCTTTTTTTCGTAAACTTTAAGATAATTTAAATCAAATAACCTTCCCTGAGGCAAATACCAATTTTTAAGGAATTTTTTATTCATTTTTTTATTTTATAACTTTTTGATTCATAAAGCAAGATGTTTAAAAATTTTTTAAATTTTTCATTCACTTTTTTCTTTTTCCCAAAAATTCCAACTCCCCAAATCTTTCTCAATTCCTTTTTCAATTCCTCTGGCAAAATATAAGTTTTTTGCATATCATAATTATATGGCATTTTTTCAATGTCCAAAATGTAAAAGAGTTTGGCAATATCCAATCGAGAAATGTCCTGATTGTTTTTTGAAATTGGAAAGGGTGAAAAGTGAAAAAATAAAGGTAATTGGAGGAGGGAAAACAACAATTCCCTCAATTTTTCATCAAAAAGTTCCCTATTTTGTTTATGTTTTAGAAGATGAAAACGAAAATAGATGGATTCAAAAATCGGAAAAGGAATTAAGAGTTGGCGAAGAAATCAAAATAGAAAAAGCAAAAAATAAAGAAGCAGTCGCAGTCTGGAGAGTAAAGTACGATTTTTTTGAGGCAATTGATAAGTTGATTGAAATTTTAAATGTAAAATTTGAAAAGAATTCAAAAATTTTAATTTTGCCAACTTTAGTTAAAGATTCCCATTCCTATTTCAGGGATAACACTTCTCCTGAATTTTTAGAATCTGCAATTCAATTTTTAATGGAAAATGGAGTCGAACCACAAAATATTAAAGTTGGCTCTCAAAGTTTTGATGAGGTGGAGATTGGAAAAAAAGCGGCCAAATCTGGACTTTTAGAGGTTTGTCAGAGACAAAAAATAATACCCCTTGATTTGGCAAAGGGAAACTTTTTTAAAAAAGGAGATTTGGAAATTTCAGAAGAGGCTTTGAAAGTAGATTTGATCTTGAATCTACCAATTTTAAAAATCGGAAGAGCAAGCTCTTGCGAAAATTTATTTTTTCTTTTGAAAAAAGAAAATTATTTAGCTCAAAAATATCTCTATTCTGAAATTGAAATTTTTGAAAAATTAAAAAAGCAACTTCCTGAAGTTTTAACAATTGGAGAAGCAAATCGAGTTCAAGACAAAAATGGGATTGTGCATTATTTGAATTTGGCTTTAGCATCTTTCGACCCAAAAAATTTAGACAGAGTATTTTGCGAAATAATGAAAGAAAAAGAATTGCCAGAAATGTTAAAAGAAGTTAAAATTGAAAATATAGAAATTTTAGGAAGAAAAATTTCAGAAGTTGAATTTTATTTTTAAACATGGAAAAAAATTTAGCATTAATCGATGCAATTTTGCCAAGAGTTGAAAATAAAAGTTTGGTTTTATTGAAAGATATTCTTTTGGTTTTGGGTTTTACTTTATTAACCGCAATTTCTGCAAAAATAAAGATTGAAATTGGACCTGTTCCGATTACAGGACAAACTTTTGTGGTTTTGCTTTCTGGGGCTTTGCTCGGTTCTAGGCGAGGTGCTTTATCTCAAATTTTTTACTTATTAGGAGGTTTGGCTGGAATTCCCTGGTTTTCAAGAGGGGGAGGAATTGCTTATTTGATGAGTCCTACTTTTGGTTACATTATTGGATTTGTTTTGGCTGCTTTTGTTATCGGATTTTTGTGCGAAAGAGGATTTGATAGAAAAATCGAAATTGCAATTTTGGCAATGCTTGTTGGTAACGTTTTAATTTATTTACCAGGACTCTTATGGTTAGCAAGGTTCGTTGGTTTTGAAAAGGTTTTATTAGTTGGTTTTTATCCCTTTATCTTTGGCGATCTTATCAAGTTGTTTTTGGCAAGTTTAATTTTACCTCTCGGTTGGAAAATCGCTAAAAAATAAAATGGAAAAATTTTCAAAAAAAGAAGCAATAAAATTTGGTTGGGAAATTGCAAAAAAGAAAATTAAATTTTTTGTTCCCCTTTTGATTTTGGTTTTTGGCTCATCTTTTCTTTTTGATTATCTTTCAGATTTGGCAAAAAAGGAAAGTTTTTTAATTAGTTTTCTTTTAACAATAGTTGGATTTGCGCTCTCTATAATTTTTAGTTTGGGTTTGATCAAAATTTCGCTGGAAATTTGCGATGGAAAAGAACCTAAAATTTCAGATTTATTTTCTCAATATCGGTTATTTTTCAGATATTTTTTTGCCTCGATCCTTAAAGGTCTAATTTGCCTTTTTGGCTTTATTTTATTGATCATTCCTGGAATTATTCTCTCAATAAGGTTGAGTTTTTTTGATTATTTAATTGTGGATAAAAATTCAAGAATTGTTGAATCTTTAAAAAAGAGCTGGGAAATTACAAAGGGCAACACATGGAATTTATTTTTGCTCTATATTTTATTGGGCCTAATTAATGTTTTGGGATTTTTTGCTTTGATCATTGGATTATTTTGGTCAATTCCAACTACAATGATTGCAGAAACATTCGTTTATCGAAAATTGTCCATTGAATTAAAGGTCTAAAAAATTCAAAAATTATGTTTAAAGACAAAGTTGTTTTAATTACAGGATCTGCCCAAGGGATTGGAAGGGCGATTGCTTTAAAATTTGCAAAGGGAGGAGCAAAGATTGCTTTGAATGATATTAAAACTCAAAAAGAGAATTTAGAGAAAGTGAAAAATGAGATTGAGGAGTTGGGAAGCCAAGCTAAGTGTTATTTTGCTGATGTTTCAAAATACGAAGAAGTAGAAAGAATGATAAAGGAAATTGAAAAGGATTTTGGAAGGCTTGATGTTTTAGTAAACAATGCAGGAATTAATAAAGACAGAACATTGGCTAAAATGACTCTCGAAGAGTGGAAAGCAGTAATCGATGTTGATTTGAATGGGGTTTTCAATTGCACAAAGGCTGCCTTACCATTAATAATTGCAAACCAAGGAAACATTATTTCAATTTCTTCGATAGTTGGTGAAAGGGGAAATTATGGGCAGACAAATTATGCAGCGGCAAAAGCAGGAATAATTGGTTTTACAAAGAGTTTGGCAAAGGAACTTGGAAGGTTTGGGGTAAGAGTGAATGCAATAGCTCCTGGATTTATAGAAACGCCAATGACAGAGAAAGTTCCAGAGGAGGTGAAGGTTATGGCAAAGAAATTGACAGCTCTTGGTCGTTTTGGAAAACCAGAGGAAGTTGCCAATTTAGTTTATTTTTTAGCTTCGGAAGAAGCCTCATTTATTACCGGAGCTGTAATAAACATCGATGGCGGTCTCTCAATCTAAAAACATTTTGGAGTATCTTGAAAATTTGAGGCCGAAGATTGACAGAAAGATTGAAAAGTATTTGCCAAGAAAAATTAGTAAAGAATGGATGGAAGAGGTTTTTGGAAGAGGAGATTATTCTTTAAAGGCAATCCAAAAAGCAATTTTGGATCCGATTTGGGATTTTTTGGATAGAGGAGGAAAGAGGTGGAGGCCGGCATTGTTTTTGTTGATTTTGGAAGCTTTTGGTAAAGATTCAAAGAATTTTTTTGATTTTGCAATAATTCCTGAAATTATTCATAATGGATGTGTTTCAGGAGACACTTTCGTGCTTAAGAATCCCGGTGAGCAAGTAAAAATTACTGAAATTAAAGAAGGTGATTTAGTATACACTATTTCTCCTTTTGGAACCCTTAGTAAAAATAAAGTCCTAGCTTTAAGATATAGCGGAATAAAAAAAGTGTATAGGCTAACAACTAGGAATAGAGAAATCGAGGCCACTGAAAATCACCCTTTTTTGGTAATCGAGAAAGAACAACCTAGAAGATATTTGCTGACTAAGTTAGGAAGAGAAAAAATTCATGATAAATTAAAAAGAGGAGACATTAAGAAATTAAGTGAGTTATTAAAAAGGAAATACGGAGTTTTATGCAATGCTATTTCGCGAGTTTATTTTGGGCAACTTCTAGAAAAGGAAGAGGTAGAAACCATTTTTAAGTTCTTAAATTTAAAACTCGAACCCACTGATTTTATAGTTAAGCAAACTAAATACGAATCTCCAGTAATTAAATTGAGATGGAAAAGATTGCGAGATATAAAACCAGGTGAAAATTTGATAATTTTTAATAAACTTCCTGATGAAGGAAAACCGATTAAACTTCCTATTCCGCCTAAAAATCCTTTTAAAGACAGGGCTAAATTACCTCAATATACAGATGAAAGATTCTGCCAACTTCTCGGATACATTTTAGGGGATGGTTCTATTTCGATCGATAAAAAATCTTCGCGTCTATGTTTATGTCCATCTGAGGATGAGGAAGAAATTGCAACTTACTCTTCATTATTTTTTCAAGTTTTTGGTTATCCCTTAAAAGAAAATCGAACTAAATTCGGTGTTTATTTAGTTTGTTGCTCTTATAAAGTTTGTTGGCTTTTGGAGAAATTAGGTTTTCATAAAAAAGCGACTGAAAAAACTATACCCGATTGGATATTTAAGTTGCCTGAAAGTCAAAAATTAGCATTTATTAGAGGATATTTAGATGCGGATGGATTTGTGGGGAAAGATGGAACTGTTTATTTTGCTAGTTCGAGTAAAATTTTAATTGAAAAACTAAAATTACTCCTTGATAGTTTAGGATTCGCTACGAGTCATATCTATTACCGAAAAATTAAAAATCTTTGGGAGAACGCTAGAAAGAAAATTTCAGACCAATGGATGTTTTCTTTAGGGAATCCGAAATTGTTTCTTGAGAAGGTTGGAAGTGAAAAAAGTCTTTATAAAGAAAGATTAAAAGTAAAAAGAGAGGGAAGAAATTTCAGATACGAGGAGGAATTTCCTAGACCTCCTTTTGAATTTCCTACTTTTCGAATTGATAAAGTGAAAAAAATAGAATTTGTGGGAGAAAAACCGGTTTATGATCTAATGGTAGAAGGTTCTCATAATTTTATCGCTAATAATATAGTGGTCCACAATAGCCTTATTGTTGATGATGTGGAGGACCAAGGAGAATTGAGAAGGGGAAAGCCTTGTTTGCACAGAATTTTTGGTGTCGATGTTGCCTTAAATGCTGGAAATTTTCTTTACTTTTTGCCAATTTATATTTTTGAAAAAAACAAAAGGAAGCTTGAAAAGGAAGTTTATTTGAAAGCAATCGAAACTTATCTAGAGGAAATGGAAAAATTACACGTTGGACAGGGAACAGATATTTTTTGGCACAAAGGAAAACAAAGGGAAATTTCTGAAAAAGAATATTTTCAAATGTGCGCTTTTAAAACAGGATGTATGTCAAGGCTGGCGGCGAAATTAGCAGCAATTTTTACAAAAAAAGAAAGAGATATTGTTGAGAAAATTGGAGAATTTGCCCAAAACATTGGAATTGCTTTCCAAATTCAAGATGATGTTTTGGATGTTGAATTAACAGGGGGAGAAAGAGAAAAATTTGGGAAATCTTTTGGAAATGACATTAAGGAGGGGAAAAGGAGTTTGATGGTAATTTATACTTTAAAGAAAGCGAACAAAAGAGATAGAGAAAGATTGATAGAAATTTTGGATAAAAAAGAGAAAACCAAAAAAGAAATTTTAG
>Ga0209225_1001514_pt1 | contig 22739 bp, 17 predicted proteins | sample WasSprMetagenome_FD_184732 | JGI IMG/M metagenome (GOLD analysis project Ga0209225, IMG submission 184732) | Sulfidic aquatic microbial communities from Washburn Spring, Yellowstone National Park, USA - WS (SPAdes) (version 3) | ecosystem: Environmental > Aquatic > Thermal springs > Hot (42-90C)... | reverse complement strand
GTGTTGAGGTTGGTAGGAAGTATGATATAGTAATAGCTTCTCCAGGAGGTTTTCCAAAAGATATAAACTTATATCAAGCACATAAAGCTTTAGAAGTAGCTCTAAAGTGTGTTAGACCTGGTGGTGTCATCATATTACTTGCTGAGTGTAGGGAGGGAGTTGGTGATAAGAAGACTGAGGAATTACTATACTCAGGCCTAAATCCTGAAGAGGTTGTTGATTTCGTTAAGGAGAACTTCGACTTAGGTTATCATAAAGCTTATGCGATAGCTAGGATAGCTACTAAGTCAAACATACTCATAGTATCGAAGAATATCAAGGATTCAAAACTCTATAAGAGGTTTAATAACTTTGATGAGGCGTTGAAATATGCTTATGAGTTAGTCGGTAATGGTGATTCTTTAGTCTTACCCTACGCTTCATCAACAATTCCTAAAGACTTAATATAATCTCTTAACTATGTTTAAAGACTTATCAGTCTTAGCTATAGAGACTTCCCGTCTAGTCTCTAACTCAGTAATTGCTCTAATAGCATCTACATTCTCTGGAATTACGTTAGACTCGTTAGGTGTTGCCCACATCAAATACACTTCCCTACCATCAGATGATACTGAGATACTATCACCCCATACAGGTATTTCGTAGAGGTCCCCTCTAGACCTACCTAAATCCCTAGCAAGCTCGAATATTGAGTTAAGACCTTCAATACCGTCAGACCCACTAACCAACACAACCCTAGGCTCCTCATTAAGAACCCCAACAACATCATCAAGTCTTACACTACTATTTAACTCAATCATAGCCATATGTAGGTGGTATAAGTTATGACTTCCTTTAGCAGCCATAGTAACTATATCTAAGTCATGTATTACTGTCTTAGCGTCCGGCCCGTGATGTGACGGTACTTGAAGTTCAGGTACTACAGTATTCATAATACCTGTATGACCTGATTCCCAAACATCAACAGCCCTCCTGATAATCACTACCCTAGCCTTCCTAACCTTCAACTTCTCATGAATACCTCCAACAACCCTACATATAGCTGTAGTATTACAACTAACAACCCTAACGAATTGCTTACCTAATGCTTCCTCATAATTCCTCTGAGCCACGAATGAAGAACCTGCAACCTCATGTTTCTCACCTCCTTGAAATACTGCTTTAACCCCGTACTTCTCATACAATGTCTTATTTTTAGCACCTACCTTAGCTGGTGTACAGTCAACGACTACGTCAACACCTCCACTCCTTAATAACTCTTCTAAGGTCCCGGAGACCGGTATTCCACCCCTCCGCATATCATCTAATTTATCCGGTAATGAGGAGTATATGTTAAATCCCTTAGCTACTGCGAGCTTAATCCTCCAATCAGCTACAACGTCTGAGACACCTACTAACCTCATATCGTCTTGCTTAAGTAATGCATCAGCTACCCTCTTACCGATAACTCCATAACCATTTACAATAACCTTAACTAGGGGTTTTCCCATTAGAACACCAAGTATAGTAGGTACTTACAGTTTAAATACTTAAGATTTATTAATGATGTCCTCATACTCTCTTAAGTACTTACTAGCTAAATCAGCATCTCCTTTAAGCTTATAAACATCTGCTAACTCTTTAAGTACTTCAGGAGTTCTTCTACAACGTAATGCGTTTTCGTAATTCCTAATAGCATTCTCTAAATCACCTACCAACACGTAAAGCCTAGCTAATCCTAAATAACCTTCATAACTATTCACATCTAAGCTTATAGCCCTCATGAATAGACTGTAAGCATTCTTAAAAGCTCTTTCAGACTGTTCCTTAAGTAGTAGACCACTCCTCCCCTCATACTCCTTAAGGATCTTCAAGTAGTTAAGATATATATTACCTCTGATAACGTATGACTCAGGGTTTAGAGGGTCTAACAATCCTAGAACCTCACTAAGTATGAATACGTTAGTTAACGGATGCTCCACAACACCAACACTATCTAAGTACTCTATAATTGTTCTGTAGTTCTCTAACCATAACTTAAGTACCTTCTTAAAACACCTCACTAAACCATCATAAGACTTCAGTAAGTAATCAATAACTTCTTCAGGTTTTAACCTTAGTAAATCATTGTCTAGGTTAATCAGTAGTAGGTTAAGTATTGAGTAGCGTCCCTCACTATCGGATTCCATAGCTTCCTTAAAGGTGCTTAAGACCTCCTTAACTAAACCTTCATCATGACCACCTCTAGAAGCTACCTCATTCAACGCCATGAAGAACTTAGATAGTAACTCCTCAACACTCAATCTAAACACCTACTTACTACCGATTAACTTACCTTTAGGTGGTTTTAATATTAGTGGTGAGCTTAATAATGCTGCGATAATACATGACAAAGCAACAATTACTAGTGGCAGTCTATACGTACCGTAAACCTCTACTAAATACGCTGTGAACCACCCAGCAAGTAGGCCTGCCCAAGCCTTAGCAGTATATGTAATACCGTAATTTACTGTAACATACTTACTACCGTAGTAATCACCTATAATTGATGGGTAGAAAGTATATGGTGCACCACCAAATAAGGATGCTATAATCGCTAACACTACGAATAACTCAGGTATAATCCCTATATAAGACAGCATTAGTAGTGATATACCTAATGATGTGTAGAATAATACCATAGTCTTCTCCCTACCAATACGATCTGATATGAACCCAGCTAAGATCCTACTAAACCCATTAGCTAACGGGTAAGATACTAAAACTACATTTAAGTATTCTTGCGGGATATTAAATTCTGAGGCTATCATCTTTAGCTGAGCTCCAAATAATAACACTACTGTAGGGGTTATGACGAATGTTAAGTATATGATATACCATTGCCAAGTCATTAACATCTCCTTAGGTCTGTAGTCAATACCTTTACTTGAGGCCTTACCTACACTCCTAACAGTAGTATCCTTAGGGTAACTCATCATCAGTGAGAGTAGTGTTAGTAGTGTGATCATTAATAAGCCTATGTATAGAAAAGTCATTCTGAAACCGTAATTATTAATTAACGTTTGGATAGGTATATTAAGTATTGATGCCCCAGCACCAAAACCAAACGTAACTATACCAGTAGCAAGACCCCTACGTTCAGGAAACCACTTAACAGCTGTTGCAGTTGCTATACCGTATAATGTACCTACCCCTAAAGAACCTAAACCATATGTTATGTAGAGTTCGATAGGGTTTGAAACCGTTGAGGAGAGGATGAAGCCTAAACCGGTAAGTATTGATGCCGCAATAGCTACCTTCCTAGGACCGTAACTATCTGCTAAGAAGCCTGAGAACGGCTGTATAAACGTTGATGCGTACGTGAATACTGTAAAAGCTATTGATACAGTGATGAGACCCCACATCAACTCCCTACTCACGGCGTATGCGAATAAAGACCATGAGTACTGGTAAATACTTATTACCATCATAATCACTGTTGAGGCTGTAATTATAGCCCACCTACCTAAACCCACATCACCCACCAGAGAACGATTATATGAGGTAATTTATATTTTGAATACTACCTTAGATACTATCTTAACCCTTACTAAGTTAAAATTGTTAGGTTTGGTACGGAAATACGAAGTTAATTAGGTGAAAAACTTATTTATGTTTAAGGCATGTAACCCTTATCTTTATAGTACTTAGCAGCACCTGGGTGGAGTTCCCAGAGACCTCCTAACTTCCAATTCTCTTTAGGATTGAATTCTGCGAAGTATTTAGCAGCAGCTACTATGTAGTCTTTATTCTCATCTAGTAGTTTAGCTACTTGATATACGAAGTCGTCTGGTAATGTAGCTCTACATAGGAATACTGGGTAATCAACTAGTGATGGATAATCTTCCTTAGCCCATCTGTAAGAACCTTTAGGTATGTATGCCTTCTTAAATCCGAATGTCTTAGTCATATATTCGAAATCCTCATCTGTCAGGTAGAACGGTTCTAATTCCATAGTAGTATCTGCTTCAACCATAGCACTATAACCAATACCTCCAAACGCTATATATACTTGAATCTTACCCTCTCTCATCATCTGAACTATATCTGTATGAGATCCTAGGAATACAGTACCTCCAGCCTTCCTAATATCATCATATGTAACTCCATACCTAGCAAGTAATGTCCTAGTAGTGAATTCCTCAGCAGTACCTCTAATATTAGTACCTATAGCTACTCTCTGACCAGCTTTAACCATCGCAGCTAATTCCTTGAAATTACTTGCTGGGAACCCCTTAAGTTTCACAGCGTGGAAGTATTGTGAATAGAGACCTCCAGCTAACAACTTAACATTGGTGAAGTTAATTACCTCACCCCAATAATCCTTAGCTAATGTTGGGTCTTTAGCAACTGCTGACTGCCAAGCGTAGGCCATACCAATATCAGCTTCATTCTTAGATAACGCAAGTATGTTAGGTCCTGAACCACCTGGCTGTACAGTTGCTGCAACCTTTAAATTCTTACTAATTAAATCACCTAAACCAGCACCTATAGGATACCAAGCACCACCAATACCACCGACTTTAATGATCACTTCTTTAGGCCAGTATGGTGGTGGTGTTGGTGGTGGTGGGGTTACTGTAGGTGTTGGTTTTGGAGTTACTGTCTCAGTTATAGTTACTTTCTCAGTCTTAGTTACTGTAGTAGTTACTACTGAAGGAGCTACTGTAGATGTGACAGTAACAGTCCTAGGTACAGCAGCTGAAGAACCTGCAAAATAACCAGCAACACCAGCAACAACAATCAAGACAACCAACACAGCTATTAGAGCTGATGATGTTTTCTGAGTACTCAAGGTAACACCCATATTATCGTTACTAAACGATTTATAAGTCTTTAGGTAATTACTCGTAATGTCTTAATGTTTTAATGCGTAAGTACGACTTCCTAATCTTTCTAAAGGATTTAAACCAGTGATTCTATATTGATTAATACTTAATGAGGAGATGAAGAATTATGAACTATCTATTGGGAAATGATGATTGTTGATGTGGGAAAATATTGTTTAGGGTTTTATTTAGATTTTCTGGACTAACTGCTTTATTAGTTTTACAGCTCTTACTGGGTTGAATATCCCACAGCTACAGCATGCAGCCATTACTTCAGCGGCTTCCTCAGCTGTTATCCTCCCTCTCTTGACGTCTTGAGCTAACTTCATTACTAGATGTCTAGATACGAATTGATGTCCACACATAGTACATATCTTAAGTACTTCTTCATACTTAGGTAGTAGTTCAGTCTTACCCCAAATACCTAAGGATATGTTAACTGTATGTGGTCTAGTTATCTTCTTAACCTCATCGTATAATCCACTGATGACTACTGACATACCTAGGTCAGCAGCCTTTAAATCATCTATGACCTTCTTAACAGTCTCTATGTCTGTGAATACTCCGTGGAATATAGACCTATCATGTACTCCCTCAAGTAACTTCTCAACAGGTTTAATTCTAAACCCAGCCCTGTACATACTCCCTTGAGTCATATCACCAGTATTTACCGGGTTGTACTTATTGATTATTTTTAGAGCTTCAGCTAACTTAGGTGCTGCACCTTTATCGTTAAACCCTCTAGCAGACATTACTAAGACTATGAAGTCCTCCTTTAATTCTTCGTAAGTTCCCATCCTATGTAGTGTGTGAGTCATTACTCCCACCCAATAAACGGCTTACCTAAACCTATGTTTATCTTCATATTAGGTCTAGGTTCTATACCTACCTGCCTAAGTACTTCAAACGCCTCTGGCTCACCATCAGGTTTTACACGACTTACTAACCCTACAGAGATTACAGTATTCAACTCCTTACTAACCTCCTTAATTATCTGTAACACCTTAGGAGCTAACTCCTTAGAAGTCTTAGCCTCAACTACCGCTGATAGTAGGTATACATTACGTAACTTAGGATCTCTAACCTCACCTGTCTTAGGGTCTATCAATAACTTAGTAACTGGGTTTTCAATTTCGAATGTTACGTATGGGGCTATAGCCTTACACACCTTCTCAATATCTGATACCCTCACACCTACTCCTGTAGGCCTACCCATATCTAATGAGAACCCAATCTCACCAAACTTAAACCTACCTGTAACATCATTAGTCTTCATCTCCTCAGTACCCCTACCAGCCATCCCAGTCTCAGGCCATACAGCAGTTGCTGATGCGAAGAAGAACTTCAACCTACGTTCAAAGGACATCTTCTCAGGTGGTGTAGGTTCTATAGCGTCTTTAGGACATCTAGCAACCCTATAACATATCCAACACTCAACACATCTATCCTCATCAACTCTAGCGAAGGTCCTACCACCCTCACTAACTATCTGGATAGCACCGGTTGGGCAGAAGGGTACACAATGTGTACATGCAACACACTTACTAGGGTTTATATACAGAGATACCACCCCTTACTTAAGTAGGGGCTTGAGATTAAAAACTTTATGATTTAAGATATACTACGGTAGTTAATTTTATCTTTACCTAAATCAGTATGTAATATAGGTATGATGTAGTTGAGGATTGAGGAACACTTATGTGTTAGGTGTAGGGGTGGTAGGGGTCTATGCGGACTTACATACTGTCCAGTCATAATTAGTAGTGTGGTTAGAGATTTAAGCCTACGTATAGGTAGTGAAGTCTACGGCTCTTCACCTCCATCAGTATTTGTAGGCAGGTATGGTTACCCGCACGTTAGGGTAGGACCTGCTACACCTCCTGAGTTAGGAAATACGTACGTATATGATACCCCAGAGCTCTGGCTTAAGTATTCATTAAATGATGTATTAAGCTTCCGATACTCGTTAGTTAGAGGTACATACATAACAACTATCGATAATGTAAACGATAGATACGTATGTAACCTACAGGAACTCGCATTAACTTTAAAGCCTGTAGATATAGAGATGAGGTTTGAGAAACCACCTAAGCCTAAGGTATTACTTGATGAGTACCTACCTCCTCAAGGACCTTCAGCACCTTTAAGGAATTTAAGAATTTGTAGTAATCCTGTTAGTGATAAGAGGGTTGAGAAGGTATTCTACGATACTGATTTAAGAGCTTTCGAAGGTGTTGTGAGGTTGTATAGAGATGGTGTTCCAGTATCAGCTATTCAGAGGTTATTAAGTGTTGGTGGTTTAGGTTCTAAGAACTTTAGGAAGTTAGTACCTACTAGGTGGTCTATAACAGCTGTTGATGCTATCATATCTCAACACTTACGTAATCAAATTAAGAATTACCCACCAATAGATAATTATTTACTATTCATCAGAAGTTTCATGGATAATCTATTCATAGGTATCTTAGCCCCTAGAACATGGAGTTTTGAGTGGATGGAGGCGTGGTTCCCAGGTAGTACTTGGAATAGATTTGGAGGTGATGTTGAGGTTGAAGGAGATTATGAAGGATTTAGAGGTAGGAGTGAGTACCCAGATATAGGTGGTTGTTACTATGCTGCAAGACTAGCTAGTACTGAGGCGTTGTTAAGGATGAAGAGACAAGCCACAGTAATATTATGGAGGGAGATTTACGAAGGTTTTAACATACCTGTCGGTGTATGGTTTGTTAGAGAGAATTTAAGAGCTATGTTCAACGATAAACCTAAATCATTTACATCGATTAATGAGGTACTTAATTACTTAAGGATTAATAAGATTACGAGAGTCCCTCTAGATGTATGGGTTAGGAAGTCTAAATTAATGAATGTACTGCTACGTCAGGAGGTACTAGATAGATTTAAACGTTGATCATTATGACTAAGTACATCAGTATTAAAGTGAAGTCTGTATTAACACCTTCTAAGTTACCTGATATAGATTATGCGTTAAATCCCTACATAGGTTGTGAGCATGGATGTATCTACTGTTACGGACCTGACTTCTGTAGGAGGTACTCGGAAGTCGCATATAGTTGGGGTTCTACAGTATTAGTTAAGGAGAATTTAATTAACGTACTTAAGAAAGACTTAAGAAGAGTGAGGAAGGGTGTTGTCGGTGTTTCAACCATTACAGACCCTTACCAACCGGTAGAGAGTACTTTAAGCCTTACTAGAGAAGCTGTAAGACTACTACTACAGAATAACTTTAAAGTATCTATACAGACTAAATCACATCTACTGTTAAGGGATTTAGATATATTGGATAATGAGGATGTTGATGTAGGTTATACAATAACTACTTTAAGAGATTCATTAGCAAGGGATCTAGAACCTAATGCACCACTACCTAGTTCAAGGGTTAAGGCAGTCTATGAAGTATCTCAACATATTCGAGACGTATGGATATTCTTAGGACCTATAATACCTATGATAAACGATTCTGAAGAATTCATTAGTGAAGTTATAGAGTTTGCCTCTTCAGTGAATTCGTATATAATATATGATAAATTGAATGTAAAGCCGTTAATGCTTTATAATATGAGGATTAAGTGGGGGTTTAAGGTAGGTATAGAAGAAGTTATTAGTTTAAGTAATGACTTAAGCTACATTAGGAGTTTAAATATGTTAATAAATAACCTCTGTAGGAAGTATAGGGTTAAATGTGTTCCAGCGTTTAAATTACCTACTTAAAAACATCTACTATTTCAGGTTTAAGATACTTAATTAAGTCCTCAGTAACTATCCTAACTAAAGTGTTTAAGTCCCCACCACCACATACTACATATTCCTTCTCAAGTATCTTAGGGTCTAGAAGTCTACGGAACTTCAATACATTATCTAATAGTGGGCTGACAGCTCCTGCAGGTACTTCAAGTACCTTGAATACCTCATCAGGTGTAGCTAACCTTACATCCCGACCTAAATACCTACTTAATTTAGTGGTATCAACTCTACGGTCACCCCTCGTAATTAAGACTATATAGTCTCTATCGTTAACCTTCATAAGCAACGTCTTAACTATAACGTTAGGAGGTTCCCCACTTAACTTACATGCCTTACCAACAGTCTCGACAGTATCTGTAAACTCAAGTAGTTGAGCTCTTAATCCAAACCTCCTAATATTCTTAACGACTATTTCCTTAGGGTTAACTAATGTCAGTATTAACACCTAAATCCTTATCTTAAGTAGCTTCCTAACCTCATCAACAACTATAATGACTAAAGGCACTATCATTATGTACAGGTATGTCTCTAGAGGTAGTGGGACCGCACTGAACGCTATATTAACTGGTGTGTAGAGGATTACTAATTGAAGAGCTAGTGATGCTAGTAATGCAGGTATTAACCACTTATTACTAGGTATCTTCCATATGTTTAAATTCTCACTTCTAGAGACTATAGATCGACCGAATTCTGATAATACTAAGGTAGTGAATGCTACTGTCTGAGCAAATGCTAACCCACGTGGTAACATAGCGTTAAATAATGCTATCACCATACCACCTAATAACGCACCCATAACTATGTAGTAGACCATCTTCCTATTAGTTATGAACCTCTCCTTAGCCGACCTAGGAGGTCTCTCAAGTAGTCCAGGCTCAGGCGGTTCAAAACCTAATGCTATTGCAGGTAGTGCATCAGTAGTTACGTTAATCCATAACAGATGTATAGGTCTTAGTATAGGTGGTAATCCTATTAGCTCAGCACCGAAGACTGAAGCTACCTCACCTAAGTTACATGTGAGTAGGTAGTTAATAGGTTTCTTAAGGTTCTCGAATATTACCCTTCCCTCCTTAATAGCTTCTACAATAGTTACGAAGTTATCATCTAATAACACTAGCTGTGATGCCTCTTTAGCAACTTCAGTACCTTTAATACCCATAGCAACACCTATATCAGCCATCTTAAGTGCTGGTGCGTCATTAACACCATCACCAGTCATAGCAACCCTATAACCCTTACTCTTTAGAGCCTTAACTATCCTAGCCTTATGCTCAGGTGTTACTCTAGCATACACGTTAATCCTATCTACAATCTTAGTGAACTCTTCATCACTCATAGCATCTAATTGTTTACCTTCGAGAACATTCTCCTCAGTAACGTCCAGCCCTATCATCTTAGCTACAGCTATAGCTGTTAACTTATGATCTCCTGTAACCATGACCACCTTAATACCTGCTCTTCTACAAGACTCTATAGCCTCCTTAACACCCTCTCTAGGTGGATCAATAATCCCTAAAACAGTTAAGAATGTTAAATCCCTCTCAACATCTTCAGAACTCTCAGGTATGTGGTCTATGAATCTATAAGCTACTCCAAACGTCCTGTAACCATTAGACGCTAACTCCGTTATATAATCTATAATACGTTTCTTAACGTCTATAGATACCTCCTTCTCAGAACCACTAATCCTAACACTACTTGAGATATCTAGGAGTATTTCCGGAGCACCTGAAGATACTGCTAAGTACTTACCACCGTACTCATGAATGGTAGTCTTCCTCTTCCTAAACCTATCGAACGGGAATGCCTTAACTAACCTATACTTCTCAATAGCTGATTTAACCCCCTCCTCACCTAACCCCTTATACGCAAGTACTAATGCAGCACCTTCAGTTGGTGACCCCCGTATCTTCCACTGACCACCCTCCTGTACTAACTTAACATCAGGTGATGTATGTATTGCTAGGAGCTCTAATAGGAAGTGAATATCAGCTTCATTACTAACACCTTCCACAGGTTTAATCTCACCCTTAGGTTCGAAGCCACTACCTGTTACCTCATACGTAGTGTTAAGCATCTTAATAACCTTAACAGTCATCTCAGCCTTAGTTATAGTTCCAGTCTTATCACTACAGATCACGTTACAAGCTCCTAAACCCTCAACAGCAGCTAACTTCCTGACTAATGCGTTCTTAGCAGCCATCCTCCTAGCACCTACAGCAAGTATTGCAGTAGCTATAGCTGGTAAGCCTTCAGGAACTGCAGCAACACCTAACGCAACTGCCAACATTAACGCATCTAAGACATCAATATGTTCTAAGAACAAGGTCATAATGAAGACTATAGCACATATCCCTAAGATTATAGTACCTATCCTCTTACCGAACTCATCTAACTCTACCTCAAGCGGTGTTTTCTCTTCCTCAGCCTCAACAACCATCTTAGTTATCCTACCAAACTCAGTATTCATACCAGTAGCTACTACGACTGCCTTACCCTTACCCCTAACTACGTAAGTACCCATAAACACCATATTCTTCCTATCACCAACAATAGTGTCTGGAGGTAATGTTATGTTAGCTAACTTAGCTACAGGTGTTGACTCTCCAGTCAACGGTGCCTCATCAGTTTCTAAATCTATAGATTCCACAACCCTAGCATCTGCTGCAATCCTATCACCTTCACTAAGTATTAATATATCACCAGGAACTACTTCAGTAGCATCTATAACCTTCTCCTCACCATCCCTTAACACTTTACACGTAGGTGCTGCTAACTTCTTAAGAGCTTCTAAAGTCCTCTCAGCCCTATACTCCTGTAAGAAGCCCATGATAGCCATTATCAAAACTATTATTAGAATAGCAGTAGCATCTATTACCTCCCCTAAAATAAGTGATATTACAGTAGCTACTAATAGAATACCTATTAAGAAGTTAGCGAACTGCTTAACAAACATCTCTAGAGGACTCTTCTTCTTAGCAACTAACTCATTACGACCGAATTTACGTAACCTCTCCTCAACCTCACTAGATGTTAAACCACTTAATCTACTACCAACTTTCTGTAGTACCTCCTCAACCGTGAGAGAATGCCACGGAGTACTCACTAAGACACCCTATAAGTTAAACTAAGAACGGTTTATATTTTTAAATAAGGAATTAATTAACATACAAACATTTCAAACACTTAATAAAAATTAGTAGTTAAGCATTCACCACTCACCAAGTAATTACAAGTCTTGACGAGTGGTTCATCAAGCTATCCCCAAGCCCCCTCACCGCAGTAGCTCAGCCCTGTCGTCAGGGGCTTCAAAGCCCTACGGGTCTCGGAAACCCGGGGACACCAATGATTTTATAAGCTTCTGAGGTTTGTATGTTCTACCAGGCTTACACAACATCAGCATACATCATAACTCTAAGAAATATTTAGAGCTATTTACAAATAACTTCAAACCTATGAGAACCTAATAGACCCTGGTAGACCTGCGCTTCCCCGCTTTCAATATTTGTGAATAGCTGTAGATAGGTTTGCGGGGTTGGGCCTCGGTGTAGGTTCATTAGCTTCACCCACACTTCATGGGTCCCAGTCGAGCCTAACGCCATGAGGCTCCCATCTGAGGGTATAGGTTCATCACTACTCAGTACACCTCACCGCAGTGCGGATCATAGGGTCCAAGTAATTATGAATTCCTAAATATTTAAACATTACTCTAAGAACCAGATATTTACAGGTATTCATAGATATTTAAACTTACCATCAGATCTGTAACAGCCTACTCAACTTAAAGTATCTAAATGTTGAGGGTCTAAAATTCTTATCTCTCATATAAGGAGGCATCTAATGAATAGTGATAGTTTAAATCTGAACTGTATGTTTAAATTCTCCTTAAGACCAATAATCTGAAAGTTCTCTTATATCTATTATTGAGTTATTATCTTTGAATAACTGAATAGCTTTAGAGAGCTCGTAGGCTAGGTTAGCGTTTAGTATTAACGGTATGTTTAAATCTACTGTTAACCTCCTAACTTCGTAGTCTTTCTCAGGGGTATAACCTGTCGTAACTACTAGACCTATATCACCACGTCTTAGACGTTCTAAGGATTCATCATATGATAGGATGTTAGAGTCGTTGACTGACATACCCTCAATAGTTACTACATCATATCCGACTTTCTTGAAGATATATGATACCTCACTCAGTAATGGTTTATCTTCAGGGGCTGCTGTGTAGATCATTATTAACTCCTCATTTTTAGGTAGTCTATTGGGTGTTGCTGATAACCAACTCTTAATTAATGCGTCCTCAAACGTCTTACCTAGTGATGCTACTTCACCAGTACTCCGCATTTCCGGACCTAAGAACGGGTATGCACCCCTAACTTGAGCCCATGAGAATTGAGGTGTTTTAACAGCCCATGACTTAGCAGGTAGTTCAAGGTATTCACCAGGTTTACCAATCTTTAAACCACCGTCGAAAATAGCTTGAGTAGTTAGTTCCATAAGGTTAATACCTCTAGACTTACTTGAGAACGGCATAGACCTACTAGCTCTTAAGTTGAGTTCTAAGACGTAGACAGTATCATCCTTAACCACGAACTGTATGTTGAAGGGGCCCTTAACCTCTAACTCTAGGGCAAGTCTTAAGACAGCATCATGGATTTCCTTAATCACATTATTGCTTAACCTCCTAACAGGTGTTACCATAGTTGCATCACCACTATGGACCCCTGCAGGCTCTATATGCTCTATAGTAACACCTACAACCTTCCTACCATCAGATACTGCATCAACTTCAACTTCTAACGCATTATCTATGAATTTAGAGATTACTACTGGGTGCTCCCTAGAAATCTTAGTAGCTATCTTGAGGAAATTCATTAACTCATCAACATTATAAGCTATCTTCATAGCGATACCACCTAGTACGTAACTCGGCCTAACTATCACTGGAAACCCTATCTCGTAGATATTCTTGAGAACTTCCTCAAGACTAGTAACCTCGATCCACGGGGGTTGTTTAAGACCTAAGTAATCGAGGAGTTTAGAGAATTTAACCCTATCCTCAGCCTTATCCACACTACGACCGCTAGTACCGAGTAATTTAATACCGACGTCTTCAAGCTTCTTAGCTAAGTTATTCGATATCTGACCACCTACGAATGTTACTACACCTAAAGGCTTCTCTAAGTCCACTATATCCCTAACACTTTCTAAGGTGATCTCATCAAAGTATAGCTTCTCATTAACATCCCAATCAGTTGAGACTGTCTCTGGATTATAGTTAAGTACTATGACTTCATAACCTCTCCTCCTTACAGCATTACTTAAGTTAACTGTAGCCCAGTCAAACTCTACTGAAACTCCAATCCTAAATACCCCAGCACCTAATACTAATATCTTCTCCTTAGACTTCCTACTGAAGTCTAGATCATCTGTAGAGCCGCCGTAGGTTAGGTAGAGGTAGTTTGTCCTTGCAGGCCATTCAGCAGCTAGAGTATCTATCTGCTTAACGTAAGGTCTGATACCCTCAGAAATCCTTAACTTCCTTAAGTACTCAACATCCATACCTAACAACTTAGATAGTTGCTCATCACTAAATCCGTATTCCTTAGCCTTAGCTATAGTCTTAACTAATAATTCATAATTTGATTTAATCACATCCTTCTTACTGCGTAATTCTTCAGCTAAATCAACTATATCTTTAACGACTTGAATGAAGTACTTATCTATACCGGTAATCCTGTGGAGTTCATCAACACTAACACCGAGTTTTAACGCCTTAGCCATATTGAGTATCCAGTAAGGCTCCATCTTCTTAAGCTTCTCAATAATTACTGATAACGGTATGTCCTCTTCATAGTAAGGCCCTCCAACAACTCCAGGCTCACCAATATCTAACATCCTAATAGCCTTCTGAAAAGCTTCATGGAGATTCCTACCTATAGCCATAACCTCCCCAATACTCTTCATCTCACTACCTAAACTCCTCTCAGCACCTACGAATTTCTCTAAATCCCATCTAGGTACCTTAACAACTACGTAATCAAGACTTGGTTCGAAACATGAGCATGTAACTCCAGTAACCTTATTAATCACTTCATCTAATGTGTAGCCTAACGCTAGCTTAGCAGCTATATAAGCTAGTGGGTAGCCGGTAGCTTTACTAGCTAATGCACTACTTCTAGACATCCTAGGGTTAGTCTCGATAATGTAGAATTCCTCAGAGAATGGATTTAATGCTAACTGAACGTTACACTCACCTATTAACCCTATAGCTTCAGCAACCTTCATACTAGCATTCCTCAGTAATTGGTATTCCTTATCGTTTAGTGTTTGACACGGTGCTATAACTACAGACTCACCAGTATGGATCCCCATAGGGTCAGCATTCTCTAAACATGCTATAGCTACTGAATTACCCCTCCTATCCCTCATAACTTCAAACTCTATCTCCTTCCAATGATGTAAGTACTTCTCTATGAGGACTAACCTTATATCACTATGAGCTAAAGCCCTTAAGATATTCCTCCTAAGATCTTCATCATCCCAAGCTACGAAGGACCCCCTACCACCTAAGTTGAAACTAACCCTACATATTACTGGGTAACCTACCTGATTAGCAACTTCTAAAGCCTCATTTAAACTCCTAGCAGCACCACTTATTGGTACTGGTAAGGACCACGCTTTCATAGTCTCCTTAAATAACTCCCTATTCAACGCCTTCTCAATACCATCAACAGGCGTACCATAAACTCTAACCCCGTACTTACGTAGAACACCCTTCTTCTCCAACATCACACCAACTGATAATGCTGACTGACCTCCAAACCCTAGTAATATACCGTCAGGTCTCTCACGCTCTATAACAGCTTCAACAAACTCTACCTTAATAGGTACTAAGTAAACCCTATCAGCTAGTTCATGACTAGTCTGTATAGTTGCTATGTTAGGATTAACTAATACCGTCTTAATACCTTCCTCCTTAAGCGCCTTAAGTGCTTGACTACCACTATAATCGAATTCAGCTGCTTCAGCTATTTTAATAGCTCCAGAACCAATTATTAATACCTTAGAAGGTAACTCCATACCTCTCAACCAACCTCTTAAATAGGTTGAACACCCACTCAGAATCTAGAGGTCCCGGAGAACCTTCTGGATGGAACTGGACTGTAATTATTGGTTTACTAATGTGTTTTAACCCCTCAACAGTCTTATCATCAGCATTAATCATCCATAACTTAAACCCTGTATTACTTAATGATTCACTACTTACTGCATACCCGTGATTCTGACTTGTTACGAAACACTTACCTCTTTCTAAGTCTATACATGGTTTATTATGGCCTCTATGACCATACTTAAGTTTATAGGTATCAGCACCTGCCGCTAAGGCTAGTATTTGATGACCTAAACATATACCTAACGTCGGTATGCTGTATTCTAGCACAGCCCTAGCGTATTTTATAGTATCATTGAGTAACTTAGGATTTCCAGGACCGTTACTGTATAGTATTCCTGAGGCGTTAAACTCTACATAGTATTTTACAGGGTCCTCAACACATGGTATCCTAATAACTCTAAAACCATTTTTAATCAGTTCCTTAAGTATCCCGTACTTAATACCGCAATCAACAGCTATTATAGTTGGTACGTTACTACTGAAGTTTAACGGTTCGTGAAACACTATATTCTTAGGCATTACCTCACTTACTAAATCTCTGTAGTCGTACCTTAAACTACTGTTTAATTTACTGATTAAATCATCAACGCTTACCTCCTCACTACCCTCATAAACAGCTACTAAAGCATTCATAACACCCTTCTCTCTAATCCTCTTAACTAGTTCCCTCGTATCAACATCTGAGACAGCAGGTACTCCCTCATCCCTTAACCACTCATCTAAACTCTTAATACTAGCCCAATGACTAGGTATGTTATGATAAGCTACTACTACAGCTTCTACTTGAGGTCTATCAGATTCGAAGTACTTAGGGACCCCGAACTCCAGTATCTCCTTACTCGGAACTCCGTAATTACCCATCATCGGGTGAGTGAAAATCAGTATCTGTCCTTTAAAAGATGGGTCGGTAATAGCCTCATGATATCCAACCATACCGGTAGTGAATACTAACTCACCAACACGTATTCCTGGAGAACCGAATCCGCAACCCTCCATAATAGTTCCGTCTTCAAGGATTAAGTATGATTTAAGCCCTCTACATAATTTCTTACGTTTAAATATTAAGTTAGTACTCATTGATTAACACCTAAGGCTTTAACTAGGTTTATATATCGATTATAATCTGAATCTAGGACCTCCCTCTCCTTACTTATGTATTTAAGCATTAACTCAGGGTTAGGTGATCCGTAGACCTTCCTAAGCCTTAACGCATCATTCAAGTTAATACTGCATAACCCTTCATCACTTACATTAAGCCTCCTACATAACTCTCTACATACACTACCCAAATCACTTACACCTAAATCCCTTAGCACAGAAGCTAACTCTCTATGGACTTCCCTATAAGGCTTACCGCACTTAATAGCTACTTGCTCAGCAATATCTGTTATGATTAGTGAGTACTTAATAACTTCATTAGATAGGGCATTAGTGTTGAATTCCACATTCTTTATGAAGTCCTCAAATATCACTAATGCCTCTAAAGTGGTGGTGAGTAGGGTTAATAAGTGTTTATTAATTTCCTGTAGGTCTAGATTATAACCTGATGGGTTAGCCTTAAGTATTGAGAGTATTGCTGTTAAATGCCCTATAACCTCACCACTTAATGCCCGTAGAACCTCCATAGTGACTAAGTTCTTCTTATGAGGCATCATACTACTAGTTGCTAGGTGTTGTGGTGGTGGTTCTACATAGTTAAACTGTGGTGTTGACCATATTATGAAGTCTTCAGCAATACGACTAAGTGAAGTTATTAATAAAGTAATTACAGAAGCTGTTATAGCTATGAAGTCTCTAGAACCTGTAGCAAGTAATGTATTACCGACTACATCGTTAAAACCTAACATACTTGCAAGCTCATACCTATCTAGAGGTACTGTAGTTCCAGCTACAGCACCAGCACCTAATGGTGATTTATTAACTACACTACCTAATACGTAGAAAATCATATCTGTATACTCACGTAACATCTCCTCTATATATGTTAAGTAGTGAGCTACTGTGGATAACTGAGCTACCTGTAGGTGGGTTGTTAATGGAAGTGGGGTCTCTACATACTTACACGACTTATCAAGGAGTAACTTCCTAATCCTTAGTAACTTATCTATATACTGCAGAAGTATCTTCCTAGTCTTCAACCTTAACGCTGTGGCTACATGGTCGTTACGACTTCTCCCAAGGGCTATCCAACCAGCATCCTCACCAACTACATCTCTTAAGTATTTCTCTATAGCCTCATGAATATCCTCTGCTTTTACTTTAAATAAGACTTCATTATCATTGAGTAAGTCTTTTAATACCTTAAGGACTTTATCACCAGCATCCTTAGGTATTAAACCTTTAGATGTTAAGTGTTTTACATGTGTTATTAAGACTTCAATAACTTCAACAACTATTAACCTATCTTCATCAATTGATGATATGAAACTCAATATCTCTTCTGTAGTCCTACCTAGTAATGCCTCCCTATAGAGAGTCATTGCTTAATAGCACCGTAACTACTTAAGAACTTCCTAAACGCTACAACACTCTGTAGCCCCCATAACTCTATAAATCCTTTAGCATACTCCTGAGATAATACTGTATAACTCTCATATGTTGTTAACTTAGGGTCGTAGATAGCGTTTTCTGATTTCCTACCAACCACCATAACATTACCTTTAAATAACTTAAGCCTCACATCACCACTAACTCTCTCCTCCACATAGTCTATGAATACCTCTAAATCCTTACGTAACGGCTCAACCCATAACCCACCATAAACTAGTTCTGTCCACATACTATCTACTAACTCCTTAAACATTAACTCTCGTTTGGTCAGAACCATCTTCTCTAAATCCTTATGAGCCTCTATTAACGTGATAGCTGCTGGACATTCATAAACCTCCCTACTCTTCAACCCAACAACTCTATCCTCTATATGGTCTATCCTACCAATACCATGTTTACCAGCGATATAGTTTAAAGTCCTGATGAGTTGTACCTTATCCATCTTATCACCATTAATAGCTGCTGGAACACCTTTACTGAAGGTTATGGTTATGTACTCAGGCTCGTTAGGTGCTTTCTCAGGTGATGCCGTCCATCTAAACACTTCCTCAGGAGGTTCTACCATAGGGTCATCTAATACACCACACTCAATACTCCTACCCCATAAATTATCATCAACGCTGAAGAACTTAACCTTAAACTTAACACCTTTAGACTTAGCATACTCGTACTCCCAATCCCTACTTAAGCCCCAATCCCTAACAGGTGCTATTACCTTAATACTCGGGTCTAGAGCTTTAATTGTTAAGTCAAACCTTATCTGGTCATTACCCTTACCACTACATCCATGAGCTATAGCTTCAGCACCTTCTTTCTTAGCAACCTCAACTAACTTACTAGCTATTAGAGGCCTTGATAACGCACTTGATAATGGGTACTTACCCTGATATAACGCATTAGCCTTTAATGCCGGGAATACGTAATTATCGATGAACTCCTCCTTAGCATCTATAGTATAATGCTTTACCGAACCTAAAGACTCAGCCTTACTAGCAACCTCATTAAGATCATCCTCCTGACCTACATCTACAGTTACTGTAATTACTTCAGCATTATACTTCTCCCTAAGTAGTAAGAGTATCACTGAAGTATCTAGACCTCCTGAATACGCCAACACAACTCTCATCGTAGAACCTCTAGTGTATAAGGAGTTAACCACCCTAAATACTTAACGTAATGTTTGTTACATATTCTACATATGTTTGTTACATATGTAACAACTAAGTCTTAATCCTCCTTAATTGAAGTATTAACTCTTCAATCAAGCTATATGCTTTAAGAGCATCACTACGGTTAAGAACTAATATTGTATCTACATAACATGAAATAATCTGAGTTATATTTACTCCATACCATGATAGGAGGGAAGTTATATATGATATAACCCCTGGGACAGAAATTATATCTTTAGGACTTATTAATATTATCGCTGATTGATCGTTAATAACATCCTCTACTGCATTCTTATCGAAGAGTCTTAAAACATCATCACATACATCCTCAGAAACTACTAATGTGAATGTCTTAGTACCCTGAGTTAATTGGAAAAACCTCGCTCTCATCAAAATATGCATTAACTCATTCAACTTAATCATTAACGTTTCACGTCTCAAAGTTATCAACTTTAAATCAGTTTGTAACTCCACAGTAGACCTACTAATTAATTCCTTAATAGTATCCTCCATCAACTTCCTACTCTTTAAAGATTCTGAAAACCTAACTATACCCATCTTAACAGCATTAACACTAACCTTATTAAAATTACCTAACTCCTTAACCTCATTAACAATTACCCTAGCTAACGAACTATAGTTTACCACCCCTAACTTAATACAGTCTAGAAGTGATGGATGATTACTAAGCACCCTCCTAACAGCTTCAGAAATACTTAACCCTCTACGCAATCCCATCACCAACTACAGAGTCTTAAATAACTTAATATCCTAATATCACATAAGTTATGTTACTAAAGCTCCTACCGCCTTATTAAATACTAAATACGTTAACATCAACAATGTTATAACCATCACAAAATTAACTAAGAACCCGTACTGTATGATGACAGCAGAACATAGAGACCCTAATACAGTACCAGCACCTATAGCACCATTCATATGACCTAACCTCACACCCTTCCTCTCACGCTCCGATAACGAAAGTATTAACGTAGTTAATGATGTACTTATAAGAGCCCATGTAGTACCTATAAGTATGTAGAAGATCGTTATAAGTAGCCTCAATATCTTTAAGTCATCAATGAATGCTAGAGTTAAGGACGGTATTGAGAATATAGCGATTCTCGACAAGACGCATTTTATCAATACAGACCACGCATCACTTACGGATTTTATAAATCTTGATGCTAATCTGAACCATATTATAGATGCTATAGATGAGGTCAAACTCATAATGAATACATCACTATCAGTAAACCCATGCTCCTTTAAGATCGCTGGAAATGGTGAGAAGAATGTTGAGATAGCTGTGAATAACGCTACACCACCTATAAGCAAAAGACTTAACTCCCTTAGAACACCCTTCCTAAACATCTTGATTAAATCATACATTAAAATCTTAAAATCGTACATTAACTTATGAGTCTGAACGGTTGTAGGTGTACTTCTTATGTTGCCAGCTGTGATAGGGATCTGCGGTATATGTAACTCCTTCTTAATCTCAGTTAAGGAGTCTACCCTAATATGATTAGCAATTAAAATCGCTGGAATTGATATAACTGCAGATATCTCTAGTGCTAGTATGTTACTTCCAGAGGTAGACCCTATTAAATACCCGATAACAGATGCTATAGTAGATACTAGATTAAACCTAGCAACTGTTAGTGAGTCCTTACCAACATAACTTCCTAAGATACTCATCAACATAGGTGATGAGAGTGCTGAAGAGATACCGATAAAGACCCCACCAATAAATAGTAGGTAGAGGTTGTTGAAGATCATTAGCAATACCCCGAGAACATATCCTGCAAATATCGTTGCTAGGAGATTCTTTATACTTCTAAACTTCGATGTAAGCTTACTTAAAGACCAACTAGCTATGACGTATGACATGTTATAAAACATTACCGTAATTGCTACTAGAGATGCTGAGTTACTAATATCGTAAGCTCTTAACGACATCGCTAAGTTAATTAGTGATGAAGAAACACCGTTTATAAAGATTAGAGAATATATGTATGTTAAGTCGTTTAGACCATACATACATCTTGTTGATAACTTCATAAGCATCTTACACCTAATATAAGACGTCATTAGTCGATCTTGATTAAGTAGCCTCACAGATCAGCAATCCTCGATCAATACTTTACACTATTAACGTATACAATCGATTAAGTTATCTATAGGTTCAATAACTATCTTAGGTATAGTACCGGTACTGAGTGAGTACTCTATTTCACTACAGTAAGGTATTATGATGTACTTCCCTACTGGAGCTACCTTCCGTAACTTAGTAAGTAATTCATCATCTATTGTAGAGTTTACTAAGTTGTTTATTACTATTACCGGTATGTTGAAGCCTAAATCATTAACGAATTTAAAGTATCTTAATGAGACATCAATAGATGTTTTAGTAGGTATTGTTACTACTACATGAGGCCCCTTTAAATACTTCATTAAAGTTAACTGTTCATCACCCATTCCTGGAGGTAGGTCTATCAATAGATAGTCTAGATTCCCCCATAGAGTCATAGAGAGTAAGTACTTAAGAACTTCCTTCTTCCGTTCCCCTCTCAACGGTACTGGTCTATCACCTACAAACATCCTTAACGACATTACCTTAATACCATGAATCTCTAACGGTTTAAACCCTCCCTTAACTGCCTCAACACCTACCTCACTACTCACACCTAAGATGTACGGTATTGATGAACCGTGTAAGTCTGCATCAAGTATACCTACGCTAACTCCTAAATCCCTCATTCGTAGTCCAAGTAATGCTGTTATAGTACTCTTACCAACACCACCCTTCCCAGAACCTATAAGTACTACCCTCTTAATACCTCTTAACTTATCAAGTATCATATACTCCTTATAATCCTTGACTCCACTCATTATTTAACACCTTTAATACTTACTAATCTTACATCATACCCTGTCAATATGCTATAATCCTGAGACCCACAATTCGGACACTTCATGAAGACGTTAATTAGGTCTGGGATGAAGTGTACCGGATTATCACACTCTACAATATCTCCGCATAGATCTTTAAGTATAGAGTCCTTAACTGATGACCAATTCCAGGAGAAGCCGCAATAGTTACATTTAAATGTAGTCTCCTCACCGACGATCACGTACTTAACATTACCTAATCCATACTCACTACTCAATATCTTAAGCAGTTCTAGTAATACCTCCTTATCTATCTGAGCCAGATCACCT
>Ga0209225_1001508_pt1 | contig 22803 bp, 16 predicted proteins | sample WasSprMetagenome_FD_184732 | JGI IMG/M metagenome (GOLD analysis project Ga0209225, IMG submission 184732) | Sulfidic aquatic microbial communities from Washburn Spring, Yellowstone National Park, USA - WS (SPAdes) (version 3) | ecosystem: Environmental > Aquatic > Thermal springs > Hot (42-90C)... | reverse complement strand
GCCGCCGACGATTCGCTTTCGCTCGGCAGGATCCAGCTCAGGCAAAGCCAGCTCCAGATTGCGCAAAGCAGTACGCCGCAGCCTGGGTACGGCCAGATCGAGCAGGCCCATCGCGAGGCGGGCTACAGTCTCCGCCAAACCCCGTGGTAGCCGGCCCAAGGCCGCCAGCAGCGCACGGGCCGCCAGGTACTCCAGCCAGTTGCACAAGCGGGAACGCGAGGCCACCGGGCCGTGGTTCGACTCCGGGAAGTGCCGTCAGGCGTAGCCGCCGCCGGCGCTGGCGAGGTTCTTTTCTGCCCGCTCGCGATCAATGCGCTGCTGGTAACCGGAGGCGCGGAAGGCCGCCAGCGGGTCTTCGGGCAATCCCTTGGCGCGCCGCCACTCGCGCAGGTAGGGCCGCACGTCGGTGGCGAAGGCAGCCTTCAGGCACTCTTCGGCGTCCACCAGCTCGCAGCGCTCCTGGTGCTGGACCAGGCGGGCGCGGTCTACGAGGGCGGCCTTGGCATAGAGCTCCTGGGCCGTGATGGCGGTCTGGATCATTTCCTCGATCTTGCCCTTGAGATTGTGGCTCTGGTCAATCATGTAGGCGATGTCGGGGCGCTTGCCGGTCTCGAATTCGTAGAGGTGGATCTCGTGGAAAATGCGGAACACCTGATAGGGATCGATCGAGCCGAGCGTGAGATCGTCATCGGCGTAACGCCGGTCGTTGAAGTGGAAGCCGCCGAGCATCTCCTCATCCAGCAGCCAGGCCACGATCTGCTCGATGTTCTGGGCCTGGTAGTGATGGCCGGTGTCCACGAGCACTTTGGCTTTGGGTCCGGCGGCGCGGGCCAGCAGCAGGGCCATGCCCCAGTCCGCGATGTCGGTGTGGTAGAAGGCGGGTTCAAAAGGCTTATACTCGACGAGCAAGCGCTGGCCGTCGGCCAGACGCTCGTGGGCGGTGCGCAGGCCCTCGATGAACCAGTGCTTGCGGCGGCGAATGTTTGCCGTGCCAGGGAAATTGGAGCCGTCGGCGAACCACAGCGAGATGTCGCGACTGCCGGTGAGCGAGGCGATCTGGATCGAGTCCAGGATGTGGCGAAGCGCGGCCTCGCGCACGGCGGGATCGGGGTTGCCGAGCGAGCCGTATTTGTAGATCTGGTCTTGGAACACGTTAGGGTTGATTGCGCCGATGCGCACGCCATATTTGGCGGCCAGCTTGACGGTCTCGGGCACGCTGGCCAGGCCCTCAGGGAAATCCCACAGCACGTGAACCGCGACTGTGGGGCAGCACCCCGTGAACAGGTGGACCTGGCCGGCGTCCGCCAGTTTCTCCTCGATCGTAGTGGCGGCGCCCGGCTGGATGAATTTGCCAAACCGGGTGCCGGTGTTGGCGAAGCCCCAGGAGGGCAATTCAATCCGGAACGAATCCAAAGCTTCGAAAACGACTTGCTCTGCGGTCGCGGGCATGACAATCAGACTAACATGCCCGCGAAGGCATGGGATGACGGGCGAGGAATTCAGCGACCCAGTGTGAAGTTGATTTCGATTTGCGTGGTGGTGCGGACCGGCTGGCCATTGAGTCGGCTCGGCTCGTAGGCCCACTGGCGAACAGCGTCAATCGCAGCCTGGCGCAACAGGGGAGGACCGCTGATGGCTTGGACCTTCTCGACGCGGCCATCCGGCCCGATCACGGCTTCCAGCTTCACCACGCCTTGGATGCGCGCCTGCCGGGCTAGCGGCGGATAGACAGGTTCGCGCCGCTGGATCAGGCGCGCCTCCTGGACCCGACCGCCGACGCGCATCGGTGGTTCGGTGGGTTGCGGCGCCGCCTGGCTGGATGCGGCCGGTTTGGGTGGGGGAGCTGCGGGTTGCTCGCTCGCGGCGGGCTTGGTTTGCGCCACGGCCGGGGCCAGCTGCTGCGTGGATGAGCTAGTCGAAGGAGGAGGCGCCGGAGGCGCGGGTGGCGGTGCTGCGGCTGGATGCGTGGCCACGGGGACCGTTACCGGCGGCACCACTTCGGGCGAACCGGCGGGGATGATCGGCTCCGCCGGACTCAAGCGGGCCGCGAGTGATTCTTTACTGGGAGTCGGCAGAGGCGCCATGTTTCGAGGCGCGGGGCGCGCGGGTTTCGTCTGCTCGGAGGCCTCGGTGGGCTCAGGCGCCGAGGGAGTTGAGGTTTCGGCGGGCGGACCCGTGGGCGAGGGTCGGCCCCCCAGAACGCGGACGGATTCACTGACGCTCTTGCCGTTCTTCAGGTCAGTGACCTCGAGCCGAAAGCTCACGTCGTTGGTGATGGGCGAATAGACGATGCTGCCGCTGCGCAACTGGCCGAGGTCCATCTCGACATCCTCACGGTGATCGCCATCGGTGATGGAAAGAATAGCCCGCTGGGCCGTTTGCAGCAACGGCAAGGAGCGGTTCCAGCTCAACAGCAACTGACCGCCGCTCCGTTCGACTTTCAAATTGAGAGCCGAGCTTTCCGCCGCCGGCGCAGGAGCGCTGCTGCGGGATGAATTCCATACGAAAGCACCGGCAACGCCGAGCACGACGACAGCGGCCAGCCCCAGGGCCATTCGGAAACGCTTGAGCCGGGCGCCCAGCCCGGGCCGCTCTTCGATGGATTCGAACAGCCGGGATGGCGCCTCCGCCCCAGGGGCAGTTTCGCCGACTTCAGCAGGGGCGAGCGGTTCCTCGGTGGCGGGAACGAATTCCGGGATCACCGGCACCGCGACGGCCTTGCCGTCACTAGCCGGCGGGACGCTGGGCGAGGCCTTGCCGTCGGCAGCCGCTACGGGGGTTATGCGTTCAGCGACTTCCTCGGCAAGCGGGACTGCTGTGGGAGCTGCGGAGGGCTTGCCATCGGGCTGCGGGACAGCCTTTGTCTCCTCCTTCTGCGCAGGGCCTGTTTCCGTGAGAGCAATTCTGACCTGGATGGTTGGGCGAGTCTCGGGCACAGAAGCCGGAGCAGGCGCCGGAGCGCTCGGAGTCTCGGTCCGTGGCGCGGGGGTGGACGCCATGAGTTTGACGAGTTCGGCCTTGTTGAAGGGGAAGGTCAGTGGGCTTTTGCGCTGCGGCTCGTCTCCCTCCCAGAGGAAGAATCCGGCCAGGTTGGCTTTGCTGGCGAAGGGCTTGATGAGGAGGCACACGCTCGGGAATCCGGCGAAGTAGCGTTTGAGGATGGCGACGTCCTCGTCGTCCAGCGCCAGTTCCTTGCGAGTGTTGCTGCGGAAATAGCCCACCACGGTGCGCTGGGAATCGGAAGAGCTGCGGTGACGCAGGACGGCCTCTTCCAGGCGGCTCTGTTCCTCTTCGGTGAGCAAGTAAAGGGGGCCCCGGCGGTAATCGCAAGCTACGGCCTCGTAATCCGTGATCACGATCGTGCGATCGGGATCCTCTCGCCACGAGCCCAGCAGCAGACCGCCGATTTCCGAACCGCGGCTCGTGATGGCGCGGAAGGTTTGCACGACTTCGCGGTCAAGTCTTTCAACGAGGTCGAGCTGAATTTCGACCGCGAGGTTGTGGCCAGGGGCCTGCCAGCGATAAAATTCCCCGGAAGCGAGCGCCGGCGTGGCAGGAATGCTGCTCGCACTAAGTTGCGGCATGGATGCGTCCTCCCCGGTAACGATCGAGGGACGAGGTGGTCCGACTGATTTTACAACGAAAAGGCGGTATTTTCCAAGTCTTCTCTTTGGCTAAGTTACTTCACTGAGTGCAGTTCTAGTACGAACGATTTATGCAGCTTCCTGCCATCGCGGGCAGGGACAGGGACGGCGGAAGGCTGGTAAGTTACTCGAAGCGGGTAAAGACTGGCGAACGAATTGCGCGGGCGATCGAGCTGGGGAAGTACTATTCGGCAAGTTATCTCTCGAGTGTTATCGGAAGTTATCAGGCAGGCTTTTCCGGCACGATTTTCAGGGAATTTTGATAAACCAGCGAATGGAGCGCGCCACCTCAACGAAACCTTCGGAGCGGTAGAGTCGGTTGCCAGCCTCGTTGTCCACCAGGCATTCCAGGTGCGCGTGTTCGCAACCCTGCTCTTTGAGGTAGGCAAGCATGCGGCGCAACATCTGGCGTCCGTAGCCACGACCCTGGCAGGAGGGCGCCACGGCGAGCAGGTCAATGTATCCGAGGCGGCAGTCCTGATCCACGGTGGCGCTGGCCATGGCGACGATGTGACCTTCGGATTCGGCGATCAGTACGTGCTGGGTGGCGAAGACGTTGGCGAGGCGGAGGCGCCAGCGTTCGCGCCAGTCCTTGCCATTGAGGGGACCGAAGATCTGGTCCGCGCGCCTGGCCCAGGTGATGGGGGCGAAAGCCTCGATGACCATTTCTTCCAAGGCCTTGTAGTCGGAGGGGTTCGCGAGGCGGAAGTTGAGCGACATGGGCAGAGTGGCATTGTAGCACTGGGGGTCGCTGGGAGGGGTATTGACGGCTCGGCTTGATAATGCTATACTCAGATTGTCTGACATAAGCGACTCCAACCTTGGGGCGTTACCATGGACATCAACCGCTTCACTGAAAAGGTCCAAGAGGCCATCCGAGCTGCCCAGTCCAAAGCTATCCGATTGAGCCATCAGCAGATAGATGTCGAGCACCTGCTCGCCGCCCTCCTCGAGCAAGAGGGAGGTCTGGCGCCAGCCATCCTCTCCAAAGCCGAGATCAATATTGCCAACCTCCAGCGGCGGCTGGAGCAGGAACTGAACCGGTTCCCGAGAGTCTCCGGTCCCGGCGGAGCGCCTCCGGACCAGCTCTACATCACGGGGCGGCTGAGCCGCCTGCTCACGCAGGCCGAAGACGAGGCCCGGCGCATGAAAGACGATTATGTGTCGGTCGAGCATGTGCTGTTGGCCATGACCGACGACATGGGCGCAACGGGCCGTCTTTTCAAAGAGTTTGGCCTCACGCGGGAACGCCTGATGCGCGCCTTGCAGGAGGTCCGTGGCGCTCAGCGGGTGACCTCGCCTACGCCCGAGGCCACCTATCAGGCCCTGGAGCGATACGGACGTGACCTGACGAAGCTGGCCGCACAGGGCAAACTGGATCCGGTGATCGGGCGCGATGAGGAGATCCGCCGGGTGATCCAGGTGCTTTCCCGCCGGACCAAGAACAATCCCGTGCTGATCGGCGAACCGGGGGTGGGCAAGACGGCGATCGTCGAGGGTCTGGCGCAGCGTATCGTGCGCGGCGACGTGCCCGAGGGCCTCAAGAACAAGCGCATCATTGCGCTCGACATGGGGGCGCTGATTGCCGGCGCCAAGTATCGCGGTGAGTTCGAGGAGCGCCTCAAGGCGGTGCTCAAGGAGGTGGAAGCCTCGCAGGGCGAGGTGATTCTGTTCATTGACGAGCTGCACACCGTGGTGGGCGCGGGTGCTGCCGAAGGTGCCATGGACGCCAGCAACCTGCTCAAGCCCATGCTGGCGCGGGGCGAGCTGCACTGCATCGGCGCCACCACGCTGGACGAGTATCGCAAGCACATCGAAAAGGACGCTGCGCTCGAGCGCCGTTTCCAGCCGGTCTTTGTGGATCAGCCTTCCGTGGAGGATACGATTTCGATCCTGCGCGGGCTGCGCGAGCGCTACGAAGTTCACCATGGCGTGCGCATCAAGGACTCGGCGCTGGTGGCCGCGGCGGTGCTGTCCAACCGCTATATTTCCGATCGCTTCCTGCCGGACAAGGCGATTGACCTGGTGGACGAGGCTGCCGCGAAGCTGCGCACCGAGATGGACTCGATGCCGGCTGAGCTGGACGAGCGCATGCGGCGGATCATGCAACTGGAAATCGAGCGCGAGGCGCTGAAGAAGGAGACCGACGCGGCCTCGCGGGAGCGGCTGGCGAAGCTGGAAAAAGAGCTGGCCAACCTCAAGACCGAAGCCGAAGCGTTGCAGGCGCAGTGGCAGAGGGAGAAGCAGGCCATCGAGCGCCTGCGCTCACTGCGCCAGGAGATCGAGCACACGCGCTATCTGATCGAGCAGGCGGAGCGCGCCTATGATCTGAACCGCGCGGCCGAGCTCAAGTACGGCCGTCTGGTTGAGCTGGAGCGCCAGCTCAAGCAGGAGGAGGAGAACCTGGCGCGCCAGCAGGGCCAGCGTCGGCTGATCAAGGAAGAAGTGAGCGAGGAGGACATCGCCGAGGTGGTCAGCCGCTGGACGGGTATCCCGGTTTCGCGCCTGCTCGAAGGCGAGATGAAGAAGCTGCTGCATCTGGCCGATGAGCTGCACAAGCGAGTGGTCGGCCAGGACGAAGCGGTGACGGCAGTGGCCGAAGCGGTGTTGCGCGCCCGTTCCGGCCTGAAGGATCCCAATCGTCCGATCGGCAGCTTCATCTTCCTCGGTCCCACGGGGGTGGGCAAGACCGAGCTGGCGCGCGCTTTGGCGGAAGCCCTGTTCGATGACGAGCGCGCCATGATCCGCATTGACATGTCCGAGTACCAGGAGAAGCACACGGTGGCGCGGCTGATCGGCGCGCCGCCCGGCTACGTGGGCTATGAGGAAGGCGGCCAGCTTACCGAGGCTGTGCGGCGCCGGCCTTACTCGGTGATCCTGTTCGACGAGATCGAGAAGGCGCACCACGATGTGTTCAACCTGATGTTGCAGATTCTGGACGACGGTCGGCTGACCGACGGTCACGGGCGCACGGTGGACTTCCGCAACACGATCATCATCATGACGTCGAACATCGGCAGCCACCGGATCCTCGAGTACCGGGGCGCGTTCCAGGGCTACGAATACGAGCGCATGAAGGAAGCCGTGCTCGAGGAGTTGCGCCGTCATTTCCGGCCTGAGTTCCTGAACCGCGTGGACGAGATCATCGTCTTCCACGCGCTCTCGGAAGAGCACCTGAAGCAGATTGTCGACATTCAAGTGGATCGGTTGCGCCAGCGGCTGGCCGAGCGGCACATCAAGCTGGAGCTGACGCCGGAGGCGCGCAGCTACCTGGTGCACGTGGGCTACGATCCGCACTACGGCGCGCGGCCCCTGAAGCGGGCCATCCAGAAGGAGATCGAAACGCCGCTGGCGCGGCTGATCCTGGAGGGCCGTGTCCGCGAGGGCCAGACGGTGGTGGTAGGCGTGGACGAGGAGCATCACCGGCTGTCGTTCACGCCGGTGGAGGCCGCGCAGGAGGCGCCCGTGCGCTGAGCGCGGCCGGGCGAGAGAGAATAGGGTTGTGCCGGAGAAACCCAGACCACTGTTCGCCCTGTTCATGATGGGACCCGCGCCGCGGGAGGAGGTGTTGTGGCGGCCGCCGGTGGACGTTTACCGCACGCCGGACGGCTGGCTGCTCAAATTTGAGCTGGCGGGAGTGCGTTTGGAGGACATCACCATCCATCGCCAGGGCAACCGCGTAACGGTGAGTGGGGTGCGCCGCGACTGGGCGCTCGAGGAAGGCTACCACCAGCACATGATGGAGATCGCCTACAGCCGGTTCGAGCGCACGGTGGAGCTGCCCTGGGATCCCGGCGACGTGCGCATCCGCGTGGAGTACCGGGACGGGTTGCTGCTGGTGCGGATGATCCAGTGAAGGAGAGCACGATGAGCGAAGTCGAGAACGTCGAGATCCTGCCGGTGCTGCCGCTGAAAAACAGCGTGCTGTTCCCGCACCTGCTGATGCCGCTCTCGGTGGGGCGACCGGCATCGCTGGCCGCCGTCGAAGCGGCGCTGGCCACCGAGGAGAAGGAGATCTTCATCATCGCCCAGCGTGATCCCAACGTGGAGAAGCCGGGCCAGGACGACCTGTACTCGGTCGGCACCAAGGCGGTGATCAAGCGCATGTCGCGGCCCACCGAGTCCCACATGGAGCTGATCGTGCTGGGCGTGGAGCGCATGGTGCTGCTCAAGCTGGAGCAGACCGAGCCCTACCTGAAGGGCCGCCTGCGCCCCTATCCGTTGCCCTGCGATCGCACCACCGAGGTGGAAGCGTTGCATCGTGCGGTCATGGACTTGGCCGCCAAGGCTCTTTCCCTGGCCCAGCCGCAGGCCCCGCCCGAACTGAACCAGTTGCTGGTCTCCACCGACGATCCGTTGCGGCTGGTCTTCCTGCTGGCCTCCATGCTCAGCCTCGAGCTTTCCAAGGAACAGGCCTTGCTCGAGGCCCAGACCTGCGCGGAAGCGTTGCGCCTGATGCATTCCTATCTGGCCCATGAGGTCCAGGTGTTGGAGCTGCGCTCCAAGATCGCCAGCCAGACGCAGACCGAACTGACCAAGCAGCAGCGCGAGTATTTCCTCCGGCAGCAACTGCGCGCCATCCAGCAGGAACTGGGCGAAAAAGACCCGCAACAAGCCGAGATCGAAATGTTGCGGGAGCGGCTGGCCAAGCTCGACCTGCCCGAGCTGGTGCGCAAGGAGGCTGAACGCGAGCTCTCGCGGTTGGAGAAGCTGCCCCCGGCCGCGCCCGACTACCAGGTGATCCGCACCTACCTGGAGTTCGTTCTCGAGCTGCCCTGGCGCGTCTCCACGGAAGATCAGCTCGACATCGCGCGTGCTCGCCAGATCCTGGACGAGGATCACTACGACCTGAAGGATGTGAAGGAGCGGATTCTCGAGCACCTGGGCGTGCTGAAGCTCAATCCCGAGGCCAAGGCGCCGATTCTGTGCTTCGTGGGGCCGCCGGGCGTGGGCAAGACTTCGCTGGGGCAATCCATCGCACGCGCCCTGGGGCGCAAGTTCGAGCGCATGAGCCTGGGCGGTCTGCATGATGAAGCGGAGCTGCGCGGTCATCGCAGGACCTATGTGGGCGCCATGCCCGGGCGCATCATCCAGGCGATCCGGCGGGCGGGATCCAACAACCCGCTGCTCATGCTGGATGAGGTGGACAAGCTGGGACGGGATTTCCGCGGGGACCCGGCGGCGGCGTTGCTCGAAATTCTGGATCCCGAACAGAACAAGGAATTCCGCGACAACTATCTGGATCTGCCCTTTGACCTCTCCAAGGTCTTCTTCATCACCACCGCGAACACGCTGGATACGATTCCGCAGCCGCTGCTCGACCGCATGGAAGTGCTGCGGCTGCCGGGCTACAGCGAGGAAGAGAAACTGGTCATCGCCGAGCGCTACCTGATCCCGCGGCAGCTCAAGCAGGCGGGTTTGACGCCCGAGCAGTGCACGTTCACGCGTGAGGCGGTGCGCCAGATCATCTCGCGTTACACTCGCGAGGCGGGAGTGCGGCGCCTGGAGCGCGCCATCGGCCGTGTGGCGCGCAAGGTCGCGCTCAAGTTCGCCGAGGGCGACACCACGCCGGTGACGGTGAAGCCCGAGGATCTGGCGGATTACCTGGGGCCGGCCCCGTTCCTGCCCGAGGAGCTGCGCAAGCAGTTGCCGCCCGGGGTCGCGACCGGCCTGGCCTGGACAGAGACGGGCGGCGAAGTGCTGTACGTGGAGGCTACGCTGCTGCCGGGCGGGCGCGGCCTGACCATTACGGGGCAGGTCGGGGAGGTCATGCAGGAATCGGCCAAGGCGGCCCAGAGCTTCTTGTGGTCGCACGCCGACGAGTTCGGCATCCCGCCCGAGAAGTTCCGCAAGAACGGCCTGCACATCCACGTGCCCGCCGGGGCGATTCCCAAGGACGGGCCTTCGGCCGGCATCACCATGGCGGTGGCGATGGCGTCGCTTTATGCCGGCGTGCCTGCGCGCAGCGACACGGCCATGACGGGCGAGATCACGCTGACCGGCCTCGTGCTGCCCATCGGCGGCGTCAAGGAAAAAGTCCTGGCGGCGCGGAGGGCCGGGATCAAACGCGTGATCCTGCCCAAGGCGAACGAGAAAGATTTGCGCGATCTGCCCGAGGAAGTGCGGCAGGAGATCGAATTCATCTTTGTCGAGCGAATCGAAGAAGTTCTGGCGGCAGCCGTTCCTGATTTGCAACTGAAGCCCGAGCCGGTCAAAGCAGGCTGAGGGTATCCCTCTAAAATTCCGGCGCACTCCTTCCGATCAACAAGCAGGGAGGTGTGCGCGGTGTCCGGCGCCGCAGGGAGATTGGCCCGCCTTGATTTGCTTGCGTGGACTCTAGCCTGCGCGGTTTGGGCTGTTCCCCGTTTCGAAGCCAACGTCGGGCAGGCCCCACACGACGTCCGCTTTCTGGTCCGGAGCGCGGACTACGTGCTGCTCGTGCGTCACGATGCGGGCATGGAGTACCTGCTCCGCAGGGGCAAGGGGGATGAGAGCGCGTTTTCGCAAGTTTGGGTGGACCTGGCAGGCGGCAATCCGGCGCCTTCGGTCGAGGGCGAGGAGCGGCTGCCGGGCGTAACCCATTACCTGTTGGGGCCTGACCCGAGACGGTGGGTCCGCGGGGCGCCGGCGTATGGCAGAGTGCGCTGTCGCGGCGTGTACCCGGGCGTTGATCTGCTGTTGCGCGGGGAAGAGCGAGCGCTGGAATTCGACTTCGAGATCGCGCCCGGCGCGGACCCGACGCAGATCCGCATGCGCTATCGCGGCGCCAGTTCGCTCCGGGTGGATCCGGCGGGAGATCTCGTTGCGCGGGTCGGGCCGGTGGAGCTTCGCTGGAAGCGTCCGCGGGCCTGGCAGGAGATCGGCGGCAGCCGGCGCGAAGTTCCGGTTAGTTACTCGATCGGGCCGGAGAATACTGTAAGTTTTCGGCTCGGCACTTACTTGCCCCACGTTCCGCTGGTCATAGATCCGCTGATCCGTTACTCAACTTACCTGGGCGGCGGGCAGTTTGACGCTGCGTTCGGGGTGGCGGTGGATGCAGCAGGGGCGGCGTACGTGGTCGGGGAGACTTACTCGGTCCAGTTCCCGGCGGGGAGTACGTTCTCTTCCCAGGCGCGCGCCAGCAAGGATGCTTTCATCGCGAAGCTGAACGCGGCGGGCTCGGCGCTGGAGTATTTGGTGTTCCTCGGGGGTGCGCAAAGCGACTCCGCCCGGGCGGTTGCAGTGGATTCCGCGGGGAACGCGTACGTTGCCGGGGTGACGAGCTCGGCGGACTTTCCGACCACGGCCGGGGCGTGGCGGCGTACGCACGGCGGGTTGGAAGACGGTTTTGTCGTGAAGCTAGGGCCGGGCGGCAATCTGATTTATTCCACGTTCGTAGGCGCAGGGGGAAGCGATTTTGCCGTGGCGATAGCGGCAGACGGGGCGGGTTGCGCGTACGTGGCGGGCTATACTTCCTCGTTAAGTTTCCCGGTTACGTCGGGCGCGTATCAATCGAGTTACCGCGGGGGTTACTACGACGGCTTCGTCGTGAAACTCGACGCGGCGGGTTCGGCGGCTGTCTATGCGACGCTGCTCGGCGGCTCGCGGAACGACATTGTGCTTGGAATCGCCGTAGACGGCGCGGGCGCGGCGTGGGTGGGAGGTCAGACGGACTCCGCGGATTTCCCGGTGGTCAGTGCGGCCCAGACTCAGTTGGGCGGATCGAGCGACGGATTTGTCGTGAAGTTGAGTCCGGCGGGCGGGACGTTGCTGGTTTCGACTTACTTGGGAGGGTCGGCGTCGGATGCCATAACCGCAGTGGCGGTAGACGGCTCGGGCGCCTGTTACGCAGCGGGGTGGACCGCTTCGGGGAACTTTCCTGTTTCTTCGGGCGCCCTCCAGCGAACGTATGCGGGTTCGTTCGATGCGGTGGTGGTGAAATTGGCAGCGGCGGGCGGGTCGCAGGTTTTTGCGACGTATCTGGGGGGCTCGGCGTCGGACCAGGCCACGGCGGTGCGTGTGGATGGCGCGGGTAACGTTTGGGTGGCGGGATTTACCCGCTCGCTCAATTTCCCGTTGCGGAACGCTTCGGGCGCCTTCCGGGGCGAAGAGGACGGCTTTCTGAGCGTGCTGGACGCCGCGGGCGCGAGCCTGGCTTATTCCGACTTGCTGGGCGGCAGCGGCCAGGACCGGATTTACGGGATGGCGCTCGATGCGGCGGCCAATGCCTGGCTGACCGGTTTCACGCTCTCGTCAGACTTCCCGACCACGCAGGGTTCCTTCCGCCCCTCCCCCGCCGGCTCCGGCGACGGGTATGTGGTTGTGTTGGCGACGACAATTCCGCTGCTCTACCAGGAGGATGCGACCAGAAAGGTTGCTGCCCAATATTTCCTGGCAGGGCACCTGGCGGGTGCCGGCTGGGTATATCCAGCAGGGTACGCGGGATGGCGTGTCGTGGCGGTTGGTGACTTTGACGGGAATGGCTGGCCCGACGTCATCTGGCAGAACGATTCCACGAGTCAAGTCACAATACACTACTTCAACGGGCAGCTTTGGGTCGGTTGGGCCTGGCTGAACACGGCGTACAACGTTGGATGGCACGTTGTCGCACTGGGTGACTTCAATCAGGACGGCAAATGGGACTTGGTCTGGCAGCACGAGAGTACGCGACAGGTAGTCGTGCATTTTTACGGCGGGGCACAGGGCAACCAGTTCTTGGGCTGGGCGTGGCTGAACTCCTCGGGTTATCCCGGCTGGCGTGTCGTGGGGAGTTACGACTTTGATGGCAACGGGACGTCAGACTTGGTGTGGCAGCGTGAGGATGGGCGCCAAGTGACTGTCCATTACTATCGCGGGACATCCTGGATAGGGTGGGCTTGGCTGAATGCGGCGTCGAATTCCGGATGGAGGGTAGCAGGGGTTGAGGATTTCAACGGGGACGGACGGCCCGATCTGGTTTGGCAGAATGACACCAGCGGTCAGGTCACGGTCCACTACTACAGCGGGACTTACGGCACGGAATTTCTGGGTTGGGCGTGGTTGAATGCAGTCGGTTCCCCTGGCTGGCGAGCTCTGACTCCGCGGTTACGGAATTAGACGATTCGAATGCGGTTATTTCGGGTCAGATCATTATTGACAGATGGGACTGCCGTACCTAAAATGAACGTGAAATGCGCACGTTCGGGCTTCTGCTTGTATTATTGGCTGGGGCGGCTTGGCCCCAGGCACCGATCAGCGTGCCTTCCGCCCCAGTCCGTCTCCAACCGGAGCCGTTGGCGGCCTCCGTGCAACTGAGTCCGCCGGGCCGGCTTGCCAGGATCCCTCCGTCTGTCCGATTGGCGCTGGGACCGTTGACCGAAGAGGAGAGAAATCGATCATCCCGGCGACCAGGCTTGCCGGTCGTCGGTGTGGTCCGGCAACTGCGAACGGACGGCGCTGCAGAAGGCCGCTGTGAACGTCTCCCCGGCGGCTTCGTAGTCTGGCGTCTGGAATTGGAGTCGGCGGGCGCCGCAGGTATTCGCGTGCGTTTCCAGGACTTCGATGTGGGTGATGGCCGTGTTTGGCTTTACGCGGACGATGAGACTCTGGGACCCTACTCGGGGCGGGGAATCTTCGGCGACGGTGAGTTTTGGACCGGGGCAATCTTTGCGGACCGGATCGTGATCGAGTACGAACCCTCCCGTGGATCAGCCTGTAGCGACACCCCACCTTTCCGTATTCGCGAAATCGCGCACCTGTGGGACGCGCCCCTATCCGGCGCCAGCGGTAAATCACTCCGGAGCTACGCCGCCGCATCGTGCCATCTGGACGTTTCGTGTTACCCGGAGTACGGGAACCAAGCGTCGGGCGTGGGGCAATATATCTTCCAGAGCGGGGAAGTTTGGTACGTGTGTACCGGCTCGCTACTGAACACCCGGCCGTACACGGGGACGCCCTATTTTCTCACCGCCTACCACTGCGTGAGCGACGACGCGGAGGCTCGCTCGGTCGTGGTTTACTGGTTTTATCAGACGCCCTACTGCAATGGCCCAGCGCCTGACAAGCAGTCCCTTCCCAGAACCGAGGGGGCGAGGTTTTTGATTGGCAAGGACATACCCGAAGGTGACTTCTCGCTCCTTCGCCTGAATAGTGTTCCCAGCGCCCCCGGTCTTTCCTATTTGGGATGGACGACCGTAGAACCGGGCCAGGGAGCAAGCGCCGTAGGCATTCACCATCCGGGGGGCGACTACAAGCGCATTTCCTTCGGCTTCCGGACTTCGGACGCGAGCTCGAATGTAGAGGGGAAGTACGCACCTGCGGACTACTACTACCGAATACAGTGGACCGCAGGTCGGACTGAGGGAGGATCGAGCGGCTCTCCCTTGTTCGTATATTCCGGCGATTCCTCTACGTGGTTGATCGCAGGCGTCCTGTCATACGGACCGAAAACCGACGATGTCTGTAGCTACAATCCTTATGTAGCGGGCTACGGACGATTCTCGACCGCCTATCCGTACTTGCGGGCTTATATTAATCTCGAGTCGTGCACGTACACCTTTTCGCCCCCGAGCCTCTCGGTGGGATATGCAGGGGGCAGTTTTTATACGGACTTGACCGTAACGGGCGGCTGTGCTTGGTCCGCGAGCAGTGACCAGAGTTGGTTGCGCATCGGCACCGGGTCGGGTACAGGAAGCGCCAGGATCTATATTACCGTAGATCCAAATTACTCATATAGCTCGAGAGTCGGACGAATCAGGGTGGCGGACCAGATCTTTACGGTAACGCAGGGCGGCATGCCTGCCTGCCCGGCGACTGCGATCAGTGTCGGCCAGACTGTATCGGGTTCGCTACCAAGTGGAACTTGTACGTCGTGGTACCGGGGGTCGGCCTATTACGCAGCGCGCTATACGTTTTCCGGTACGGCTGGGCAGGCGGTTTACATTCTTTTGACTTCGAACGCATTTGATACGTACCTGTACCTAATGGATCCATCCGGACGGGTCATCGCCGAGGATGATGACGGGGGTGGCGGACTGAATTCCCGTATCCCAGCGGGGAGTGGCTCGCTGGTGCTACCCTCCACGGGAACGTACAGTATCGAGGTGACCGGCTATGCCCCATACGCAACTGGCGAGTACCGGTTGAGCTTGGTCTCGGGGAGCGGTGTCCCGAACGACGAGCCAGGCGCCGCCATGGTTATCGGATCGTTGCCGTACGTTCAGAGCGTGGATACGGTCGCGGCTACAGGGAACGTAGGCGACCCTGTTCATTCTTGCACGGGCATGCGAGACTCGAATACCGTGTGGTTCCGCTGGGTTGCAGATTTCACAGGACGCTTGAGAGTAACCACGTTCGGCAGTACCTACGATACCGTGCTAGCCGCTTACACGGGATCCAGCGTACCGGGTACTGAGCTGGCCTGCAACGATGACGGCGACGGGACTTTGCAGTCTCGGATCGAGTTTTCGGTGGCGAGGGGACAGAGCTATCTGATCCAAGTGAGCGATTACGGGTCGCCCGGTGGCGGCACGCTGGTGCTGAATGTGCGGGGTGTTGCCCCCGGCGACTTTAGCGGCGACGGTCGGCAAGACTTGATCTGGCAGAACGATACTTGGCGGCAGGTGACGGTGCACTACTATCGGGGGGCGAACTTTGCCGGCTGGGCCTGGGTGAACGCTTCCGGCGCCTCTGGTTGGCGGGTGGTGGGTACGGCAGATTTCGATGGCAACGGTACGCCCGACTTGGTCTGGCAGAACGACAGTACGCGCCAGCTCACCGTGCATTACTACGATGGTACGAGTTTCACCGGGTGGAACTGGCTGAACTCTAATAGTAATCCTGGCTGGCGGGTTGTCGGCGTGGCAGACTTCAACCGGGATGCCAAGCCTGACCTGATCTGGCAAAGCGACGCCACCCGCCAGGTGGTGGTGCATTACTACGGAGGAGGGGGCGGCGCCACTTTCCTGGGCTGGGCATGGTTGAACGCCTCGGGCGTGCCCGGCTGGCGCGTCGCAGGTGCGGGCGACTTCGACGGTAACGGGACGCCGGATCTTGTATGGCAGAACGAGTCTAGCCGCCAGGTTACGGTTCACTACTACGCCGGCACGACCTGGACAGGCTGGAACTGGTTGAATTCCACAGGATTCACAGGCTGGAGCCTGGCTGGCGTGGGTGACTTCGATGGGGATGGCAGGCCCGAGCTTGTGTGGCAGAACGACACTACCCGCCAGGTAACGGTGCATTATTACGGCGGCAGCAGCGGGAACCAGTTCTTGGGCTGGGCTTGGTTGAATGCCAGCGGAGTGCCAGGCTGGCGCCCCATCGTGCCGAGGTGAGACGGGGCGGGTCGACCTGAAGACAAAATCTCACGCCCTTGCGATCCGGCCCGCCATTGTTGTAGGGTGAGTTTCTGTCAGGATGGGAGCGCAACCCGAGCTCTCCGTCGTTGTACCTGTTTTTAATGCCGAAGCGACCCTGCCCAAGCTGGTGGCGGAGCTGGAAGGGGTGTTGGGTTCGGACGGTTGGGAGCTCGTCCTGGTGAATGACGGCAGCCGGGATCGAAGCTGGGAGGTCATCCAGGCCTTGGCCGGGCGTTTTCCTTGGATCCGGGGATTCAATCTGATGCGGAACTACGGTCAACATAACGCCCTGTTGTGCGGCATCCGGGCCGCGCGAGGCCGGGTCATCGTGACCATGGATGACGACCTCCAGAATCCGCCGGCGGAGATCCCCCGATTGCTAGCCAAGCTCGAGGAAGGTTACGACGTGGTGTATGGCACGCCGCGACGCCAGCAGCACGGCCTGCTCCGGAACCTGGCTTCAAGCGTTACCAAGCTCGCGTTACAAAGCGCCATGGGCGCGGAGACCGCGCGCAGCGTCAGCGCCTTTCGGGCTTTTCGTTCTGAGGTGCGGGAGGCGTTTGCGGAGTATCGCGGCGCTTTCGTATCCATTGACGTGCTCTTGACCTGGGGCACGCAACGCTTCGCCGCGATTCCCGTTGAATGCCGCCCCCGCACGATCGGCGTCTCGCACTACACTGTCGGCAAACTGATTGCACACGCCCTCAATATGATTACCGGCTTCAGCACCCTGCCCCTCCAGATGGCCAGCATTCTCGGCTTTCTGATGACCTTTTTTGGTTTCACGATTCTCGTATACGTCGTGGGCCGCTACCTGGTGCAAGGCGGCAGCGTCCCGGGATTCCCGTTTCTGGCTTCGCTCATAGCGATTTTCTCCGGCGCGCAGATGTTCGGCTTGGGCGTGATCGGCGAATATATCGCCCGGATTCACGCCCGGACCATGGACAAGCCCAGTTATACCGTGCGTTCGGTCACCCGGCAGGCAGAATGACGGAGTGCTGCGAGTTCCTGGAGTGGGACTCCGCTTTCTTCGGGTTTCCGGTCGGGCGCTTGCGGACCCACCTGCTGAACGCGGAGCTGGCCGAGCGCTGTATCGCGTGGTGCCTGCGGCACGGCATTCGATGTTTGTACTTCCTGGCTGCCTGCGACGACATCGAAACCACGGACACAGCGGCGCGCTTTGGATTCCGGCTGGTGGACATCCGCATGACCCTAGACCATGACCTGCGAGTCGCACGCCGGCCCAGTCCGGCCATACGTCCGTGTCGCGAAGAGGACGTCGGGATTCTGAGGAGGATCGCCGCAGAGACTCACCAGGATTCCCGCTTTTACCACGACACGCACTTCCCGCGCGAGCGTTGTGACGAACTCTATGCGACCTGGATCGAGCGATCGTTTCGCGGATACGCGGATGCTGTTCTGGTGGCGGAGCGAGACGGAACACCGGCGGGTTATGTCACCTGCCACCTCGATCCTGCTGCCGTGGGCAGGATCGGGCTTCTCGGCGTAGCGGCCGAAGCGCGAGGCCAGGGCGTGGGCGGTGAGTTGGTGGAGGCGGCACTGGCGTACTTTTGCGAACACGGCATGACACGGGCTACTGTAGTCACCCAGGGTCGCAACGTGGCGGCCCAGCGGCTTTATCAGAAACACGGCTTCCGGACGCGGTCGGTGGAGTTCTGGTATCACAAGTGGTTTGACGCGCCGGAGGGTCAATCCGCTCTATGAGCTCCTATCGCATCCCTTTCAACCGGCCCTGCCTCACGGGCAAGGAGCTGCTCTACGTAGCGCAAAGCATCCTCAACGGCCACTGCGCGGGAGATGGGCCGTTCACGGTGCGCTGCTCCGAGATTCTCGAACGGGAACTCGGTGTCTGCCGGGCCTTACTGACCACTTCAGGTACGCATGCTTTGGAGATGTGCGCGCTGTTGCTCGACATCCAGCCCGGCGACGAGGTCATTGTGCCCTCTTTCACGTTTGTTTCCACAGCAAACGCCTTTGTCCTGCGCGGCGCCAGGCCAGTGTTTTGCGACATCCGTCCCGACACTCTGAACCTGGACGAACGGCTGCTGCCGTCGCTGCTGAGCCCGCGCACCCGGGCGATTGTTCCGGTGCATTACGCCGGCGTTGCATGCGAAATGGACCAGATCATGAGCATCGCTTCGCGAGCTGGCGTGCCCGTGGTGGAGGACAACGCACACGGCCTCTTCGCGCGTTATCGAGGGCGTTATCTGGGCACCTTCGGGTGTCTGTCGGCGCTGAGTTTTCACGAGACGAAGAACATCATCTGCGGCGAAGGGGGTGCGCTGCTCGTGAACGATCCGTCCCTGGTCGAGCGCGCTGAGTATCTCCGGCAAAAAGGGACCAACCGGCAGCGGTTCTTGCAGGGTCAGGTGGACAAGTACACGTGGGTGGATCTGGGGTCCAGTTACGTACTCTCGGATATTCTGGCTGCCTTTCTCTGTGCCCAGCTGGAACAGCGCGACTGGATTCAAACCGTTCGGAAGCGCATTTGGGACGCCTATTATGAGGGCCTGCACGACTGGGCGAAACAGAACGGCGTGCGCCTTCCTGCGGTGCCGGCCGATTGCGAGCAATCGTACCACATGTTTTACCTGCTGCTGCCGACCAGGGCCGCCCGCGACGCTCTGATTGCCCATTTGAAGGCCCGGGGCATGCTGGCCGTTTTCCATTACGTTCCGCTGCATCTGTCCGAGATGGGACAGAGATGGGGAGGGCGGCCTGGCCAGTGCCCCGTGGCGGAGCAGGTCAGCGAGCGGCTGCTTAGACTGCCCTTTTATAATGACCTCACGCCCGCCAACCAGGCTGAAATCATCGAGGCCGTTTGTGAGTTCCGGTGCTGACGCCGCCCCTCGTCAGGCACGAGCTACGGCAAGCAAGGAAACCCCGAAGGGTGACCGACGCCCTCTGGCGATGCGATGTGCTTCCCAGCTGAGCAGCCATGTCAAAAAGCCATTCACTCCTGGGATGATCCGGAACTCGCGCAAGGCGGCTTCGCTGACTGTTTTTCGCCGCCCCAGCAACGGCGCCACGCACTTGCGCCAGAGCCAGACGAGGGGCAGGAGCGGCGCCATGAATTCCGAGACAAAGCAGGGCTCATACCCGGCAGCGGCGAGTGTTTCAGTGAGCTGGACGGTTGAGTAGCGCCGACAGTGGCGCGAGGCTTCGTCGAAGTAGCTCCAAAGCGACGGGCGTGCAGGCACGGTCAGCACTAGCCAGCCGCCAGGCACGAGCAGTTCGCGCAGGCGAGCGAGAACCTCCCGGTCATCTTGCAGGTGCTCCAGCACATCGAAGAGTCCGATGATATGGAAGGAACGGGCGAACGGCGGACAGCGAATGTCGCCTTGCACCAAGAGGCAGTCCGTCCGCTCTTTGGCGTAACGCAGGGCCTCGAGCCAGAGGTCCATGCCCAGCACGGAACCAGTGCCATAGGCCCGTTTGAGCCAGCGAAGTGTATTGCCCGTCCCGCAGCCAACCTCCAGGATGGAAGCGTGGGGTGGGATGATTTCGACCAATCGCCTTATCGTGCTGAAGATCAACTGATTGCGGGCCCGGAACCAGAAGTGGGAATCCTCAATGGGCGCCAGACGGTCGAAGAAAACCGCGTCGTAGCCCCCTGCCGGATCCTCCGCCATCTTAATCTCCAGATACTCGTGGCAAATCCGTGGCTCTTTCAGGCGGGATCCCTGTCTGGGATATGCGTATCACGTGAGAAAGAACGTGCAAGTCTTCGGCGGAAAGAAGAAAACCGATGCTAGTCCAGCGAGTGAACATCATGGTCCTTGTCGGGCTACACAGTCGGGATCAGAATCTTCGACTCGAAGGTTTTTGATCAGAAAGGATAGGAGACGAGGATCGGTGCCCAAGCGAACAGGCTCTTGATCGGTCTCAAAAATTACCCTGAAACTCGCACTCCCGATGGTGAACGGCCGTGTGACGAAGCTGTTCAGGCCGGGCTGCATGGAAACAGTCTGCAAAAGTCTTGGTGAGTCATCTTCAACCGAGATTCGGAGAGTGCGCGGTGTGGTAGCCGGGAGATAGGCGAAATGCAAAACTACACGGGCAGGTGGTGTCCCGATTAGATCGAAAGTGTACTCTAGCCGCTTTGCTGTCCATCGCCACGCGTTTCGCCCTTGTCTTTCCTCGGCGTAGCCCCCGACCACGTTGCGCAATCGGAAGGTATTGCTGCCAGGGGTTCTGAGAGCGAACCCGCCAAGGACCTGTTTTCCTGTAGGCGCTTCCCCCTCTTGCGCGGGTACGATGAGCCACGCTTGTGCACGGGCGGCGCTGGTGGCGTCTGGGTTCGGTTTCAGGCTGGAAGCAAAGTAAGGGTCGTCCCACCAGGTGGACATGAGCGGGCGGTCCCAAAGGAAGTAGGCTATCATCTCACGCAGCCTGTTGTATTGGATACCCAAGTCGACATAGATGAGCGGGGGCGAGAGAGTTTGTGCAAGCTGGCGCAGCTGGTGGAAGGCAAGGAAGGGTGAGGAATCATAGCCGGTCTCCCTGCGAAGGTCACGCGTTCGGAGGTCTGCCAAGCGATAATGCTGAACCAGGCCCCAGGTGCTCCAACAAGCCAGGAAGACGCCCACCCCTATTCGCAGGCGCCGCGACCCTACGGTCAGGCTGGCCAGGCCAGCGCACAGTATCAAAAGTGCGAACGGGGATGCCCAGTGAGTCAGTTTGAGCTGGCTCCAGCTTTGCCCGACTCCGATATTCCAAGGCGAGGGTGTGAGCCACCGGTAATAGCAAAAACCGACGGACATGACGAGAACCGTGCACAAGGGCAGGGAGACTGTCAGACTACCCGGGCGCAGCCGGGCATGCAGGATGCCCCTCGCGGAGGCGAGCAGTGCAATGAGAAGGCAGAGCAAGCTCAGGGAAGCGTACTTGAAGATCCACTGGTTTTGGTCCCAAGGGCCGGCAAGAAAACCGAGCGCATGGGCAACGAACTCGGGTGGATTCCACAACACCGGTTGCCCAACAACAACTTTCATCCACAGCGGCGTAGTCTTCCAGACCCGGAGGATCTCAAAATTGACCAGGAGGGCGGTAAGCAGCCCACACAGGGCTACATAACGAGCGAGGCGCAGAACGTGGCGGCGGCAGGCAACGGCGCTGGCAGCCAACCAAACAACGATTGCTGCCCCAACGGGTAGGACGAGCGGGTGGTAGGAAAACGTAAGGGCAGCAAAGACGAGCGCAGGCAGAAGAACGGCCCGATAGGAGAAATGAGGCGTTCGGCCAGAGAAGATATAACTGGCTGCGAGGAGCTGCATTCCAGCAAGCGCGAAGGTGAGTCCGAAGGTTTGGGGAAGAAAGCCGTGGGCGGCCGCGTAGGTAAAGCCGTTAAACGTGAGGGCGAGGACCAGGCCCGTCAACAGAACGAGTTGACGGTTGACGCCTGGAATGAGGAGTAGCGAGCCGCCTACGGCGATCGAACATGCCGCAACCGCGAGTGCGACGACAGCCGGATATGCGAGATATGACCACGGCAGGTGAAAGGTCGCCTGGAGCCAGGCAAAAAGAAACGAGACACCCATAGGGCCGCCGATCGCTCTGAACAGGTGCACTTGTGACAGCACGGGCCGTTCCAGCGACGGGGCCGGCGTATTCATGAAGCCATTCGTCTGCAGCCACTGGGCGTGAACGAGGTAAGTGAAGGTGTCGTTGTATGGATTGAAGGCTTCATACCGCAGAACGGGGAGGAGCAAAGGTGCCGAGGTCAGCACGGCAACTACTGCTAGAAATGCAGCCCTCCTCAGGTATTGAGCTGGTTCCGGTAACCCTGCGAGGGCCGCCAGCAGGAAGATGACGCTGATTGGAAGACAGATTTCCGTAAGAAAGCCCCTGCTTAACCAGCCCACAATCGTGGCAACCAAAGTGAAGAGTGCGAGACCCAGTACTGGAGCATACGCAGCTCTCAGGAACGGCTGCATCCGTACGGGTGCCAGTCGGCCAACTGCTCGACCGATAATGTCACACCACCACAGGGAAACGATCAAGACAAGCAGGCAACCGAAATACCACATCGGGGCGAAGTGGATATTCTAACCCACCTCCATCTGGGTTGTGTGTCGCAGCGCGATTTTGTTGGGCGCTCATTTGAGACCAGGAGAATGAGTATGTCCAGCCCCCCTCGGTTTCCGGGGACGCCGAGGGACCCCGGAGGGCGACCGTGGTGAACCCGGAAAACAGCCGCGGCGAGGGCCCCCTCGCCGGCCAAACGGAGAGCGAGCGTCGTTCCGGAGCTGCGCGGCGGCAACCTGGAACCCCTCAGCCGCACATATGCGGTCACTGCCGCGACCCTGTCAGCTTGGCGCCACGCCTTCCCTTCCTGACGAGTGGCGGGGCCAGCGTCAGGATCCGGCAGGAAGAATTGGTGGCCGAGCAGGACTGGCGCATGAAGTCGGTCATCACGAAGCTGGCCATAGAAGACAAACTCCCGCGCGAGCGCATCCGGCGCTTAGAGGATGAGCGCCCTTTCCTTCGGCGAAGGCCGAAGAGATGAGCCGCGCCCGCTCGGCGTCCAAAAGTCCCCTCTATGGGCGGGCGTGGTCTTGGGGGCACGAGGCCTGCCACGGTCAAGCTTCCATGAGCGGCACCGCCGGCTCCCTGGGGCCGCGGCCCTGTGCTCGCCAGAAGCCGAAGACCGCTACGATGGTGAAGAATTCGTGGCCTGGACCCCGGGCACCATCCAGGAGTCGCCCTTCCATGGTGAAGGCCACCGCGAGGTACGGGCGGGGCCGCGCCTGCCATGCCCGCGCTCGTGACGCCTTGCCGTGGGGGGTGAGAGTACAACTATAATACGCAGATCTGGCGAG
>Ga0209225_1001504_pt1 | contig 22858 bp, 25 predicted proteins | sample WasSprMetagenome_FD_184732 | JGI IMG/M metagenome (GOLD analysis project Ga0209225, IMG submission 184732) | Sulfidic aquatic microbial communities from Washburn Spring, Yellowstone National Park, USA - WS (SPAdes) (version 3) | ecosystem: Environmental > Aquatic > Thermal springs > Hot (42-90C)... | reverse complement strand
TCAGCTCTCCCAGCTCGCCCTTCGCCCTCTTGAGGAACCAAGCCCTTGAAACATCAAACTCCAAATATTCCTCATGCGGCCTTACGCTGACCTTTATCTTCCCATCCTTAAAAGTGTAGAGCGTCTCTTTCACCCTAACAAACCTCCTCTTAACTACTGGCTTCTCTCTTCGCCTTTAAGGTAGCTCCTCCTCCAGGATTTCAGCATAGAATATGCCTGTTTGACCGCCGAGTCAACATAGTGCTTCAAGAAGCTCCAGCCCTCCATCAACAAATTTCTTAGATAATGTTTTTGAAGCTGTTGTCCTTTGGAATCATTGGAATAAGCCTCTTTCTCGTCGCGCTTTTCAATCCACCTGACTTCAGCCATATTTCGTCCACTGCTTTTTGAAGCAGCCTTCTATAGGCTTCAAGAAACCTGTTTACATCATATCTGTGCCTTACATTGTATGCCCTAACCTGATAATAGCTTCCTGACGCCTTCAACAACCTCCTTATGCGACCTCACCCCGTAGAGTTTCCCTGCAAAATGGGACACGACGTTGTCAAGTCTTCAACAAGCTTCTCTTGATTGTTTTCTCCTAGCTGTTTATTACCTCTACTGCGGTTCCAAAAGCTTGGAACAGTTTCCTCAGCGTTTCAAAACCAAACCTGGTCAGCCTATCCTCGTATACAATAATTACCTTTGAAACTTTTCTCTCAGCAACAATCTCTAAGAGCCTGAGAAAACCCTTCCTGTTCTCGTTGAGGCCTGAACCTACGTCGCTTAGTATTTGAATCTCCCATAACCTTTAGCGTAGCTGTGTATAAGTTGCTTCTGCCTCTCCAAGTCATCTTTTTGGGTTGTAGAGGAGACTCTGGCATAACCAACTACAACCCTCTCTTCCTTCAATCCGAGAATGCGCTTAATTTCGCTTTCAGGTATCCTCCTACCGCCAACCGTCCTAACAACCCTTATCTTCCTTATCCCAACGCTGAATAGTCTAAGTAGTGACTCCCAGCAGCTTTTTAGCTTCTTTAAGCGTGTAGAGCTTCTCCATAGCAGAAAATACCACTTAAGTCCATTTAAGTCTATCTATTTTGGAACTGCTAACTGAGGCGTTGGAATCACAGAATTTTATGCATCAAAGCATTCTCTGAAAGGTGAATTGGTACAAGCCTTTATGTTCATATTTTCTGGTGCAATTTTAAGAAAAGTCATTGTGATGTTGGTATTTTTAGCCTCTATTGGAGTTCTCCGCCATTAGGCTTTAGCTTTTCAGGGCCAGCAACCACAATAACAATGATGTATAGGGCTGTTTACGATTTTTCTCTAGCGCTTTACACTATTCTATTGGGCTACATAATTGCAGAGGCGATAAAACGCCATATTAAGGTTTAAGCAGTTAGAGCTTCTACCAGGATTTTAACGTTGATTTCTCCAGCCGCGAAGGTTTTGCCGGTCCGCATGTTGTTTATGACCATCTTCGCTGGCGCGAAAATGTTTGGGTCTATCTTGTAAAAGTCGTATCCCGCCGCCTTAAAAATTTCAATAAAGGGTCTTCCATAATCTTTCGATGCTTTGGACGGGGCTTTCTCCACAGTTTTTGCAAGCTCCTCCTCGTTTTCACAGTCCACCACGTAGAAGGTTACTCCACCATACAGTATGGCGTCGTTTGTTCTAGCCATGGCCTTAACGAACTTGGGGTGGATTGGCGGTATTGGGGCGCATCCCCAAGCATATAGAATCTTGTTCGGGTCAAACCCGAGCCTGTTGAGTTTATGGATGCCCGTCTCAACAATTCGGCCCGCCACCTGGGTAGCGCCGGCCACGCTGGCGGTGGGCGTCAAAACTATGGCTAGATTTTCTGCTTGCACCTTGCAGTCGCGGGCTAACCGCTCAACAAGCGTCTCTGGAGGATATTTGTCCGTTTCAAGGACCACTATGGCTTTGTCGCATTCGTCTCTATAGCCTATGCGTTCATAAACCTTCCTAGGTTTTTGGGCTAAGGCTCTAGCTGGCCCCGACCCTATAGCGAGGTAGTCGCCCTCCTTAAGGTTCCAGCCTGCAAACTGTGAGCCTAAGGTGGCTATAGCTGGGTAGTCTGTGTAAACGAATATTGTAGGCAGTTCAAGTTCGCCGTACCGCTCCCAGCTTATGCGGGCTTTTCCACATCCACCCATGCAGATTTCCGTTATAATTTTACCAGCTTGGAAGCCTCCTTTGGCCTTTATGCCTGCATCTACCAGCAGGGCGCCGTTTTTCGCCTTTTCAACCTTAACGCCATAATAATCCGGGTTTCCGCAGAGCTTTTCCAGGAGAGCCCATGCCAAGCGGTTTACGCTTAAACCTGTTTTCATGGCAAACACGCTCCCGCAGTTAGAGGAACTTTTCATAATGGCTTAGATGGAGGTTGGGTTCCTTTGCGATGAAAAGCCTTCCACGGCCATTTTCAGCTAGGTCGCCGATGAAAAGGTAGAAAGGAGCCTCCACAACCTCGCCTTCCTCGATTTTAACTTTTTTCCTTAAGCCTTCAATGGTGAATGTGGGAAGCACTGATTCTACGCGACCACCAACCACTATTGTGCCGTCCACCATGCATGCACCAACCCTAGGCTCGCAGTCCTTCTGCACGTAGATTGTGCCACCCTTCATTCGGAAGCCAACAAACTGGCCTGCACTGCCGTAAATTTTGATTATGCCCTTTTTCATGTGGGCTCCTGCTTCGCGGCCGACGTTTCCATGCACAATTATTTTCCCGCCTTTCATGCCCTCAGTGCTGCCTCTGTAGGGAGCGCCTAGATAGTCGCCGGCGTTGCCGTGAATCTCTATGGTGCCACCCTTCATCATAGAGCCTGTCCAGCCGAGCGTGTTGCCGTAGACAGTTATTTTTCCACCCTGCATTTCTTCGCCTAAATGCATGCCCACATCACCCTTCACAACGATTTCGCCGCTTTTCATGCCTGCGCCTATGCGTCTCACACGGCTGACGTCGCCTTGAACCGTTATCAAAGGGGTTTCTTGGCTGCTTCCAGTGGTTTCCACCTCCACTTTGAAAAGGTCTCCAAGCTTTTTCTGTTTGTTGCCCTCCCAAACCTCAAGTTCCCCAATTTCTTTGGGGGTTTTCCCGAGGAAAACGTCGGGGCTTATGCATTCAGCCACAACTGGAAGTTTGAACTCTTTTAGAGGGTAAAGGTTCACCTTCATCATACATCAGCCTTCACTGTTATTGGTTGAGAGACCGCCAAGTAATCCTCCGAAACCGGGTAATTTTCAAACTCGACTGTCCAGTACTCCTTAAAACGTCTCCTCAAGTCTTCATTAACCTCCATCTCGCATGGTTCACAAAGCTGGACGTCAACCCACATAGTGGCGCCGTCAATGTGCTTCAAAACCTCACCGTCCTTTACAACCACCTGCCCACCCTTTATCGTGTAGGCGGCATGCTTGAAAGCTCGTCTGACAGCCTTGTACTTTCTTGATGGATCCATTGTTTCTGGGTTGAAATTGTATACGGCGATGTCCGCGTCCGCTCCCACGCCAAGATGCCCCTTGTTTCGTAGGCCTAAAGCTTTGGCTTGCCCGGCGCGGGTTACTATGGCTATCTCGTAGAAATCTAGTTCGCGATCTATGGAGGGCAATAGGCTTCGGCTTCTGGCTTTCAGATTAATCTTTTTCATGGTGGCTTCTCTGGCTTTTCGGCTCATAAGCCAAGCTACAATCCGCGGATAGGCAATAAACGGCCCTCCGTTAGGATGGTCGGTTGTCATCAAAATTTTCCACGGGTCTTTGATTAACAAGGCAAGCTCAAGGCCTATGGACCATTGGATGGCGTGGACGTAGCTTTTCCGCTTATAGTGGAAGGGCACTATTCCAGCGCTGGTTTCGGTTTCCACATCATGGTTTGTCCACTTGTTTCCCGTAAGGGCGTAAAGCGTGTATTGGAAGGGGCCGTCAGCTGTCATGGTTGTGGTGTCTGTGAAAATAACTTGGCCCATGTCCATCGTCACGTGGGAATGTGCATTCACGTAGTTGGCTATTTCTTCAGCTCCAGACTCGAGGGTCCGCCAGTCGTCGCCTTTAAAGGCGCTGAACTGACAGTGAGTTATGTGAATGACTGGTTTGCCATCCTCAGCCAAGTCTTCAACACACCGCATCGTCTCCAAAGTCGTTACGTAGTTTCCAGGCTTTCCCAAGTTGTTTGTATGCACGTGGATTGTATGGGGCAGGTTGAGAAGCTTGTTAACCTTGCATAAGCCGCGAATGATCTCGCGGGGAGTAACCCCAAAATATGGGACCTGGTCGTCTATACTTTCAACGTTGTGACCGAAACCCCAAGCTTCAAGTCCACCGGGGTTCACGAGTTTTATGGCGTATCCCTTTGTGGCCTTAATCATCCAAGCCACGTGGCGAGCGCACTCCCCGATTCTACCGTCCCGCAAGTATTCAAGCACGAACCACCAGTCGCCCAGAAGCGGATAACTAGCCTTATCAATGATTGGGGTGTCGCTGAGCTCCTCGTGGGTGTGCTTCGCTTCCAGTGGAGGCATGGCTGGATCCATAACTGTTGTCCAGCCCATCCGCGCGTAACGGTAGCCCGTCGTGAATGTAGATGGAATTGAATAGCCAACTCCAGACCTCGTGACGGCTGTTTTACGTTCAAAATCTTTAAAGTGGTCTTCTGGACGTAGAAGCCTACCAGCGTTTACCTTCCCGCCGGCGATGTGGCTGTGGATGTCGATGCCTCCCGGCATAACAACCATGCCTGAAGCGTCTATCTTTTTTGCTTTGCGCTCGTTGACTTTCTCAACTATTTTGCCATCTTTTACAGCTATGTCCATTTTTTCGCCTTTAACGCCATTAATAGGGTCGTAAACAAGCCCGTTTCTTATCAGAAGCTCCATTTTAGTCAGCCTCTGCTTGCGCCCTTTCACGTTTTACTTTTCTAACTTCGGCCAGCATTCTCCGCAAAATATCTTCATCCGGCAAAACTCCTCTAGGTGGGTCTACAACTTTTTTGAGGGGTATGGGCACGTGGTCCATGCGGTAGGCTGTTCCGGCAGCCTCTATGCCCACAAAAGCTGCTGGAATAACCACGTCCGCTACTTTGGCCGTGACGTCCATGTGGGGTCCAACGTAGATAAGCGGGTTCTTAACAAGGTGTTCGGCTGCTTTCCGCGGAAAGTTTGAAACGGGGTCTGAAGCCACTATTAGGGCGGCGTCGGATTCGCCCCGCAACAAAACATCAACAACAGAAGTCTCTCCGGGGTTATAGCGTGGGTAGCCCAGCGAAAAGTCCACAGCGTACGGGTAGCCCGTCTGCCAAGTGAAAACAGTGTTCGCACCCGTCACGTTGAAGTGGCCTCGCATGGGCATTATGACGAATTTAGTGCGCATGTTTAGGTCGCGGACCAGCGCAAGCGCCGCATCGATGTTGCGTAGTTTTGCGCCGCTCATGGTTAATCCAAGCCCGAAGAAAAGCGCTCCGAAGTCGCAGCTCACCATAGCGTCAGCAATCTCCTCTAGGTATTCAACCGGCACGCCGGCGACACTGTCAACTTCAAGTTCCTGGTCGCGGATTAAGGCCCTAAAAGCATGAAGGAGTTCGTAGTCTTTAGCTGGCTCAACTTGAATAAAAAAGTCAGCCATCTCCGCCGTCTTCGTCCGCCTAACATCTACAACTATCAGTTTTCGGCCTTCTCTGGATATGGACGGGAGATGGGTAGGCTCTAACCAAGCCTCGACTTCCGGAGGTTTTTTGAGGGCAAGCCGTTTAATGGCGCTTCGAATCTTTTTCCGCCCAACTAAGGCTTTTATTTTCGCCACATATCCTCTCCAAGCGCTTTTTTCAAAACGTCCCTCAGAGAAGGCTGTGTAGCGTTCAATATGTCTCGGGTGAGCGCTCCACGGGTCGCACCCCCAATAGATGATCAGATCTGCCCTGTGGCGGATCTGACCCAAAGTACATGATGGTATGCCAATGTCTTGAACGCTTAGAAGTGAAGGACCGTGGCATACGACTGAAGTGTTATCTATTACGCCTCCAACCTCTTCGGCCAGTTCTATGCCGACGCTTATGGCTTCGCAGCTTGTGTTGCTCCAGCCGTAAAGCACGGGGTAGTTGGCTTCGGCAAGGATTTCTGCAGCCCGACGGATGGCCTCTTTAAGCGTCGTCTCAACTAGTTCGCCGTTCTTCCGAACCAGCGGTTTAAGTATTCGGTGTTCACTGCGGTGGCTTAGAAATTTCGCCTCACACATAGCACAGCCGTTCTTAACCTTAACAATCTTACCATCGTCTATGGTCAACTCTATATCGTCGCAGAGACATCCACAAACCGGGCATGTAACGGCCTTAACTACAACGGGCATTCTAACCCTTCCTAAACTGTTGCTTAATTAGTTCCTCTAAACTCAGAATATGCTTGTCCGGAGCTGGCTCCACAGTAGCTGGCACACCCTTAAGAGTGGGCATGCCAATCCCGTGGGTTTCAGGATCCACAACAACATTAGCCCAAGGACCATAAGGAATATATATTAAACCCGGATGGGGCGCCCTCAGAGACTTCTTGGCTTTAACCACAACAGAGCCGAAAGCCGTTGAAACTTGAACGTTTACACCGTCTTTCAAGCCCAGCTTTTTCATGTCTTCAGGATCCATGTAGCATACGGAAACGCTTTCCACATAATCCCTCGTGCTTTTTCCACGTTCCTTCCCAACGCCTTGCTCAATGGTGCGCCCTGTAACCAACACAACGTTCAGCTTAGGTTTCTCAGCCATCAGCCAACCTCAACAGCCTTGCTACGATATTCAAATTCTTGAGAGCTACATACAATTGCCTCAACCCTAATTAATTTTTCCTCTTAGGGTCTGACACTTTCCACGACTGAGGTCGGGAGATTCTCGGTTTGTTGGAGTTGACGGTTGTGGCAATCCACCTTATTCCTAAATCAACAGCTAAAACGGATTTAGGGTTTCTTTCTTGAACTTCCCTTTCAACTGTTATGTAAACAAACCATTCGCCTTTCCACCTGATGATTTTTGTCTCTCTGCAAGCCATGTCATCGGCTCGTGTGTTTTAATTGGAACGTTTATTCCGCCTTTAACTCCGTAGATGGGTATCTTTAGCCAACATGGTGTAGCTTTGTGTTTGCTTTATAAACGTCTCTTCTGGGGATCGTTGGGTATTCTTTGTTGGGCTTGAGTTTCCCCTTTTAAGAAGCCTTTCAGCCTGTTGGCGTGTAGCCGAGTGGAACAGATTTGTCCCCGTGAAGGCAGCGTTGAAAGTTCTCGCATTCCCGTTTAAGAAGCTCCCCCTTGCCCTTACGAAGCTCAAGAACCTTAGCCTTTTTCTTAACCTTCATATGAGCGACTCGCTCAACATGAAATCACCCTAAGCTACATTAAGCTTATCGACAATTCATCCCAGGTTAAAACCTTAGGCCTTCTTGTCGATTTCCTGTAATCTTGCGGCTAGTGGGCTAGGGTGGCTACGGCTGTTATGGTGAATGGGGCAGCTATTGTTAAGATGAGACCGCTGGAGAAAGCTGTTATGAGGGTTTCTTGACCGCTGTAACGCACTATTATGGGAAGCGTCGTGTCCATGGCTGTTGCCCCTCCCATCGCTATGGGCGCATACTTATCCAGCTTAACGGCAAGCCACGCGGTTGCTATTGTAACCAGCTCCCTTAGGAGGTTCACCGCAAAGCCTAAAGCGCCCCATTTGGGGCCGAAAAGCTGTCCAGCCAGGGGCCCGGTTAGCGTGTACCAGCCGTAGCCGGCGCAAACCGCCATGGAAGCGAAGACATCTGTTCCAAGGATTAAGCCGCCGACAAACCCGCCTATGAGGCTGCCCGAGGCGACAGCGAAGGGGAAAACAAGCACTTTAAGCCCGGCTGCCTTCATCTTCGTCGTTGCCTTCTCGTCTAAGGCGAACAACATACCCATCAAGAACAGCAAGGAGATTAGTGAAAAATTGAAAATGTATTCTGAGAATATGCGGTTTATTATTAGAACACCGAACATGTTGTTTATGTAGCCTACCAAAACGCCTATGGCTAGGGTTGGCAAAACATACTTTATCATATCTTCACCAGCTTCACAGCTGCCTTTGCGAATAAAACGCTGAAAAGCAGAGCCATAACCGAGAGGACTAGGGCGTTAAGCCAAATGCTTGGCATAGCTGCCAGAAGCTCGGAGTTAGAGCCTATAGAAAAGCCTAGGGAGAAAATCAAAGCTAAAATAATAGCTAAAACAAGTTTCTCAACCTTTAAAATTCCCTTTTTCCTCCTAAGGCTGTAGCCCAAAGCCAGGCCTAAAGCCAACGAAAGGACTATAACGGCGACGTAAGAGAGTCCAGCCAAGCCAAGCCCTCACAGAACAGAGTATGCCAGCCAGAAAGCAAATTTAAACCTTTACTTCACCCGTTGAATAATCTTTAGGGTCGATAACCATTGAGGACTGCCAAGGCTATGGCGGCGGCGGTTATGTCGGCTGTTGTACCTGGGTTTAGGTTGTTGCCGTCAAGCCGCAAAAAGGCGTCAAATAAGCGGAGCTTCTTCCTTCCAGCAGGCGTTTTTAAACCACCGTTCTCCAAAACATCCTTGGCTAAGGCTGAAACCTGACGGGCTTTCTCCATGCCAACCTTCCTAGCGATGAACGTGTCTGGATAGGTTGCTAAAACTTCTAGGAAAACGTGAACGATAGCCGTGTTTAGGTCTTCGCCACTGTCAATGCGTCCTTTGAGGCGAGGATAGGCGAAGTCAAAGGTCACCGGATAGTTGTTAACCCATTCCGAACAAACCCTGTCGTAGGTTGAAGCTATTTTAAAAACATGGAGCAATGTAATTCTTTCATTAAGGATTCTGTTAATTGATGTTGGGTCATTCACGTCTAGATCTGGCGCCTTTCCAAGCCCACTTGGCTTAGCGATTCTAATAGCTTCATAAACGGCAGCAGCATCTTCGGGTGTTGTCGCCTCCACAACCTTTTTCAGGTTCTGCCTCAGCTCTGAAAGTTGGAAAACGCCGTCTTCCAAGGGGGTCATGCCGGCTGCAACAGCTAGAGGCACAAACAGCAGAACTGTGCCAAGTAAGGTGTTTCCTCCCCTCTGCCAGTTGGCTATCTCTGAAACACAGTTTCGGATTATTTGTCCAACACCAACATTGTCAAGAGCCATCTCACCCACAGATACGGCTAAGCCTCTCTCTGCCGCAAGTCTAAAAAAGGGGGCTGCCGCCACCGCTGAGGCCAAAAAGTGCATGTGGTTCGTGCTTTCAAAACCAACGTGAATGTTCACGTTGCCCGGTTTGTCGGCGCTAACTTCTAGGAGAATGGCTAGTTCCAGGCACCGGGCTACATAGTCGGCTTTCTCAGAGGTTTTACGCAAACATCACACCTTTACATGTAGGTTGCACGGAAAGGCTTATTAACGTTGTGTAAAAAAATACACAGCAATTACCAAAAATGCACAAGGTGGAAACGTTTGGCAAGTGTTGAATTATCTGCAAAGAACGTGGCGCTGTTAGCTGTTTTCGCCGCCCTTTCCTTCATAATATGCAAATTCATACCGGGAATACCAATAGTAGGCGTTCCAGACGCCCAAATAAAGCTTGACGCAGTTGTCGCCCCCCTATATGGAATGATCATAGGCCCCTACCTTGGTTTTCTAGCAGCCCTTATTGGTGGGTTGGTTGCCGCTGGAAGCCCCTTCACCGTTTTAACATCCTTCTGCACGGGAATCTCAGCCATGGTCGCCGGATTCCTAACCATCGAGAAAGTCTCCAAAGAAGGCAGAGTCAAAGGATGGCACGTTTCCGCCTTAATCCTTGCAGTCTTAATAGCTGGCTGGTATGCTACATGGGTTGGACAAAAAGCGCCCTTCTACCCCATTCTACATTTTGCCGGGTTGTTCGCCATCCTCATCACAAGAGGTTGGGTTGCAGACTCCTTTAAAGAGGTTGGATTGCCAAGGGAGGGGTGGCAGGTTAAACCAGCATCGATTCTATCTGGTGTAATCTTGTTCGTTGCAGGCTACATGTTTACGAAACCATACCTAAACGAGGCAGTTCCTTTAAACTTTCTATCGCTACCCCTATACATTGTAGCGGCAATCCTTGTCCTTTACGGAGTCTTTGGAGCCGGAAAGTACACCTTCATCTCATCGGTTTTTCTAGCAGGCTATTGCGGAATAATAGCCGACCACATGCTCGGAAACCTCATATTCATAGGAACTATAGATATCTTCATACCCCTAAGCGTTGTGGAAAACTGTTTCCTCAAACCCCTAAAGCTGCCAGACATACCCTCCCTATTCATGTACATGATTCCAGTTTCAGCCTTTGAAAGACTATTGATGACGGTTGTGGCAACAATAATTGGAGTTGGGCTAATATCTGGACTCTACAAAGCCGGCCTCATCTTCAAGAAACAATAAAATATGCAAGGAGCCTCATCTAAACCGATGGAGAAAAAGTTTCGCGAAGGAGACTTCATAGAGTCAAGACATGGCCTAATCTTCGACGTAAAGGGTTTAGTCCACCCGCCGGACAGGGTAATAGCCTTTATAAGGTATTATCCAAGCAGAGCTGGCGAAAGATTTACTGGAAGCCACATTTATGAAAAGATTTACTCCCTTCCCGTACGGTATGAATGGCTGAGGGAATACTTCCCGGAATACCTTGTTTACGATCCCGTTTTCGACGAGGTTTTATGCGAAGTCCCCGTGAGCCATATTAATAAGCATTATATGCCGGTGGAGGTGCTTAGAAGGCTCCGGAAGGCCCGAAGTCAAGACGTTTTAGGGCGCATGGTTGTTGAGATGGCTTATCTGCTTAAGTCTTCAGCGTCCATCCCGTGGAATACCATTGGAGCTTCAGGGTCCATCATGGTGGGCTTGCACACACCAAACTCGGACATCGACCTAATTGTTTATGGCTCTAAAAACTGTTGGGAAGTTTACCATGCGATTAAATCCTTGTCCACGGAGCCTTCTTGCCCATTAAAGCCTTACTCTCCAGAAGACTTGCGGAGGCTTTTCGATTTCCGTTCGAAAGACACCGCTGTGAGCTTCGAGGATTTCGTCAAAACCGAATCCCGGAAAGTTTTGCAGGGCAAATTTGGAGAAAGGGATTATTTCATCCGTTTCGTGAAGGATTTCAACGAGATATCCGAGAGGTACGGCGATGTCCAATACAAGAATTGTGGCTACGCTAAGATTGAGGCTGCTGTTGCAGATGATTCGGAATCCATATTCACACCGTGTACATACAAAATTGAAGACGTGAAGGTTATTGAAGGACCCAAGTTTCAGCCAATAGAGGAAATAGTTTCTTTCCGTGGAAGGTTCTGCGAGCAGGCAAGGAAAAACGAAAAAATCATTGCCCAAGGGAAAATCGAGAAAGTCGTGGATTATAGGAAAGGAGTCGAATATTTCAGGTTTTTGATAGGAAACAAGCCTTCAGACTACATGATCTTGAAAATCTAGGTGTCAAAGCTGAACAACTTTTAAAACTTGCTCGTAATACCGTGGACCGTATGTGAGTGTTATTTGATGGAAGCTTCTGTTAACCGTCTCAACCTTTTCAAGGTTTCCTTCCACGTACACCGTTTCGCCCTTCCAAGCCTGCATTCTAAACTCCTCAAGGTAGGAGACAACCCTTTCTAAGTCGTTGACACGGGAACCATCTAAAATTCGCAGCGGCTCAACCCTGTAAACCGAGGGCATGTAAAAGGCCTCCGCGTCGTCTTCTACACGCAGAAGCGCTTTAATCCAGCCTACCCGCGTAATTCTTTTGACTTCACAGTAGTCTTCTCGGATTTCCCTCCAGCTTTTCACGGGTTCAAACTCAACTTTTATGTCGCGTCTTGAAGCGTCATCGTGGAAGATTCCATAGATAAGTTTGCGCTGTTGATGCCAGACAAATTCTTTAGGCGTTAGATTTTTGTAACGCCAAATCTTTCTGCGGACGGGTGTATCGTCAGCGAACTCGTTAGAGAAGCCTGAACGGCTGTCGCTGTAAAGTTCATGAAGGAGGTTTCGGATTCGCTCCAGATTTTCTCTGCCGTAGACTACCAGGTCTATGTCCGAAAACTTTGGGTGGTAAAAGCCGTGAAGGAGTGAACCGAAAACCCCTAAGTCTCCTAGTGGAAGCCCAAGGGAGAACACTGTTACGTCTAAAATTTTCCACAAAGCTTTAAGCAGTTCGTCTTTAGGCTCTTTCTCCAAAAGCCCCTTTAGGGCTTGCTCGGGCTTGCGAATTTCCGCAACATCCGCCCTATGAACACCTACAACCCTCATGCCTAAAGGTGCGTGAAGGACCATGTATTGCGGGAAATTTTCCCTTATAAAACGCCATCCCTCATCCTCGTAAAACTTGTAGTAGACGTTTCTACCGTTTGTTCTGTAGGCTTTTGGGTTTTTTGACTGGAAAAGGCCTGCGGGTGCATATTCCAAGTCGCATAGGTAGCCTTCAGGTGGATGCGTGTACCCAAGAACTCTGAAAATTAAGCCTTCCCTCGTGATTATGGCGTCGCGGTCTCTAAGCTTCAGGCTTGAACTGGCCAAATATATTCTTCCTCGCTTTCCGCCGAGCCTACAACAACTTGATAGGAAATTTTGCCCGTTACAGTGTTTTCAACCAGTTCAAGCATTCCAGAAACCTCTATTCGTTGTCCTTTTCTAGCGATGTTTCTGTAGCATCCAATCATGGAAATAACGGTTTCCGGCACCATGTCTCGTGGAAGATGTATGCTGCCCAACGGGGTATAGCCTTCAATTCTATATATGGCTGGGCGGAACATGGCTTCAGAGTCATCTATGACCGTGCATCTGAACTTGACTGATGTCAGAGGCGTATACCGGTGTTCCCCATACTTGTCTTTAACTTCCTCCAATTTGCGGACAGCGTTGTACATGAAAACCTTGTTTTTGAAGCGCCCCTTAAACCGCCTAGCAGCGTCCAAACGGTTGTTGAAAATATATGTTAAAACCCCTTCATTAACAAGTTTTTCTACAGCGGCTTCAACGCGGCGGAAGTTCTGGCTTCCGTAAACCACAACGTCTATGTCGGATTCGGCCGAATGCATGTCAAGGGCTATGGATCCGTGCACCCCAAAATCTTCCAGAGACACTTTAGCCTCGCTGGAAAGAAGCTGGACAAATTCTAGAGTCAACTCTTGCAACTCGTCTCTTTCCCCAGCTTCCACTAGGGCTTTTAGGCGGTCCCTTGGAACAAAAACCTCCAAAACACGGTCTAGGGGCACGCTTATAACTTCTTTCCGTCTAAAAGGGCAGAAATAAACGTATTCTGGAAAATTTTTTCTGAAAACCTGAAGGAAAGTCTGATAGTTTTTGGCGGTGTAAAGCTTCTCAGCCCGAAAAAGCTCCAGTTCACCCCTCCGCCAAGTTCTCTCAAGCATGCGGATTTTGAAAAGTTCCTTGAAATTCGATGGAATATACTTTAGGAAGGCGAAAACACGGTCTCTTGGATGTTCGTATCCGAAAACGTTGAATATGAAGCCCTCCCGCGTTATAAAGGTGTCACCGTCTAAGGGTTTCCATTCAACCGTTTAAGCCACCTCGATAGACTTTTGGCTGGCTATTTAAAAGTCTAACGACGCAAAAACAAAATATTAGAACGGTTTTAAGGTTTAAAGGTGTCAGCTTGAACTCTTCATCGGAACCACACCCTTACGTTGTTTTTCTTCCAGCGGAACAAAAGGACAAAATTTTAGGCGCCATATTTGGGTCGAAGGCTTCCATCGAGATCCTGAGGCATTTTCTAAAGCAGGGGATAGCCAACAAAATTTATCAGAGGGACCTCGTTAAGAAACTGGCCTACTCAAACAAGACAATAATAGGAAACCTCAAAACCTTAACGGACCTCGGTGTCCTAGCGGAGAGTATGGAGAAAGCTGAATGCGAGGGGCGAATAGTTTGGGTTAAAGCCTATAGGCTGACAGACTTTGGAAAATGGTTCGCCCTCCTACTAGCTGAAGAAAAAGAACTCTCCGACGAAGAAAAGGCAGAAATACTTCAAAACATTTTTAGAAATTACATAAAGTGGGTTAAAAACCTCTCAGAAAAGCTCCATTTGGATAAAGAAAAACTTAGGAAAATATTTGACGAAGAGATGAAGAAATGAAAACCCGCAGGCCGCCAGTCATATCTGTTGTAGGAAGCAAAAACTCTGGGAAAACGAGAGTGATAGAAATTTTAACGGATGAACTAACTAAGAGAGGCTATAAAGTGGCCGCTGTAAAACACATTCCAAAAAAGGATTTCACAATAGACACTGAGGGAAAGGACACGTGGCGATTTGCAAATGCAGGCGCAAAAACTGTTGTTGCGGTTTCGCCAGTGGAAATAGCCATCATAGAGAAGGGGGATACGAGGGGGATAACTTTAAAGGACTTGGCGGAAAGATGTCGGGAAAGCGACCTAATTATAGTTGAGGGGTTCAGAGAGCTTCTGGGAGAAAACTTAGAAGTTCCAAAAATTGTCGCGGTAAAAAATGTTGATGAAGCGTTGGAAGCTTTGAAAACCTTCAAGCCCATCATGGTTTTGGCTGGACTAGGTCCATTAGACGAGGTTCCGCTGGGTTTTCCATACATAAATGTTTTGGAGAACGGTGGCAAACTTGCAGATTTAGTTGAGGAGTTCGCTGGAAAAAAGGGAGGAATCGGGGCTTAAACCTCTAAAGGGAGCGCCCACATTTTTGGGGCTTGGAGATTCCGTAGGGGGAGAAGGGGAGAAAGGAGAGCATTTAAAAAGAAAAGCCGGTTTTCTCCAAGCCTTTCCATTTGGGGCAGCTCCTAGAGGGCTTTGAAGGCTTCAAACCAACGGTTGTATAGAGCGAGCATGTCGAGGGAGACACTTGGCTTCCTCTCTTCAAGAATCTGTCTAAAATCGCCCATCCGCAGGGGCCTCGGTTTGGCAAGCTTGTTGGCGGCTTGCCCCGACTCGAAGAATTCGCCTATAACTTTTAGGTGAGCTGCTTGGCAAACGTCTTTTATGTCGCTTCCCGAGAAGCCTTCTGAAAGCCTAGCCAACTCATGCAGGTCCACATCTGGGGCCATAGTCAAGTGGCTTGTGTAATGTTTGAACATCATTAGGCGGGCGTGAAAGTCTGGTAAAGGTACAAGGATCCTTTTTTGGAAACGTCGGATGAAGGGCCAGTCTAAGTCCCACGGCTTGTTGGTGGCGCCGATAACGTAAACGTGGAGGTTTTTGCCCTTGTCGATTATGCCGTCCATCTCCTTGAGGAACTGGTTTCGAACTCGAACTTCACCGCCAACTTCGTTGGAATGCTTCCCCATAAGAGAGTCCAGCTCGTCGATGAAAATTATAACGGGCTTCTTGTCTTCCAGCGCGCATCTCCTCGCCGAATCAAAAAGCCTTGCAACATTTTGCTCCGCCTCACCCAACCACTTAGACATTATTGAAGCCGCATCCACAGAGATAAAAACAGCGTCAATCTCGGTGGCCGCTGCAGCAGCCAGCAAAGTTTTACCACATCCAGGAGGCCCGAAAAGAAGTATCCCTCTAGGCCAGCCCAGGGGAAACAGGTCTGGCCGCTGAACTGGATAGATTATGGCTTCCTTGATAGCCCTTTTTGCCGCATCTAAGCCTATAACCTCGTCCCAGCGGACATTCGGCTTCTCCTTTATAATCAAGTCTTCATAACTTGCCTTCTTAACTTCACCTTGTTTGGCGCCCTCAACGCCTTTAGGCTGTTCTGTTTGCGGTTCCACTGGGGCGACTGCTCCCTGCAGAACCTTAATCCTCTCCTGGTAGGCGATGGCCCTTTGAATGTAAACCTTGTTTAAGCCGTAATCCGGGTAGAGTTGGACAAGTTTCAGCAGCGTTTCGATGGCTTTCTGGTACATAGTTATGGCCATGCCCTTTGCGCCTTGCTTGTCTAAGCGGACGGCTTCCATGGCATAGTTGGTCGCAGCCCTTTCAAGCTCTTGAGAAGCTTCCATGGCAGCTCACCTTTTAACCTCAATCTTCACTTTACCTTTAGCCCCTAAACTCCGCAGTGCCTTCTCAACTTCCTCACAAGAAGCCCCCAAGTCCTGGGAGCAACGGGTCAAATCTATTTCGCCGCCGCTTCGCCTAACATACTCCAGTAAGGCTTCTTCGAGGGAGGGGCCACCAACTTTAAGGCTGATCTCCTGTATCTCGGCCTTCCTGAAAGAAATCAAATTTTCAGAGCGACAACCACCTTCATCAACGGTTTCGCCGCTAATAGACTGGGAGCAGGAGGCAGCCAAAGCCACCATTTGCTTGATTTCAGCCCTTGGTTGTTCAACGATGGGAGATTCATGCGTAGCAGGCGGTTCGGGAAGCTTCTCCTCGATTTTCCTCTCAAGGAAACTTGCGACCTCGTTGAGTATCTGTTCTCCCGCGGGCGTAACTCTACCCACAGGGATTATTACTTCGTCGCCAGATATCTTAGTCGTGTAGATTGTTTCGCCTATAACGTTGTTGATTTCGTTTATTTCTGAAGAGACTTCCGGCAGTATTTCAGAAAGCTGCCTTGAAACACCCTGTAGGGTTTTTAGGACAGGTTTTAGGTCTATTACTATATCGTTTAGCTCCCTAACCGTTTCGAGGCGGAGGATAACCCTTTCAAGGGCGAGCTCCACTTGCTGTAGGAAATTTACCAGTTTGCGAACTTCAGCCAACTCGTTGGCACATATGGCGGCCCTCTCACGATTATTGGCTTTCAAGGCATCTACGCATGTTTGAAAAAGAATTTTGTCCCTTTCCTTAAGCCTCATAGAAGCTTGGACGACTTTCTGTTGTTGCACCTTAAGCTTGTACATTGACTGGGTGATTACCTCCCGCAGTGGTGGAGGGGATTGTGAGAAAGGGTTTTTGATTTCAGTTCCCTCCGCCTGCTACGCTTTTAAACCTAAAGGCTTGATTCGCCCGCTTCCTTCACGTAAACTATAACAGGGGGTTCTGGCAGATTTGTGGGTATAGAAGCCGCCGAAGTTACAGCCGTTTCCCTTCCAGAAGTTTCATGAACTGATTCGCCCAAGAGAATGTTTGAAAGCTTCCTCCTTAAACCTTCAAGGTCAGCCTTTTCCAGGTTAGCCCGCTTTAAGCACTCTTGTAAGGCTGTGAACGCGGCTTGATAAGAGATGTCGTCCACCTCCCCTATTTCATGCTCAACTTCTAAGTGAACTAGGGCGTAATTCAGCTCCTTAATCTCCTTGTTGCATCTCTCAATTTCCCTGTCAATTTTTTCTAAGAGAGCTTGAGCTTCTGTTTTCAATTGGTTTAGGGCGCCTTCAAAACTGTTGTGCAGATCTTCGTAGATTTCCTGCGATATTTTCTTCTTCTCGTAAAGCTCTTTCAGGGCTTGGTCTTTACGCCAGATTAGGGGGATTTGGTTGCAGAAGGCGTTTGTTTCAGTTTTTAAGTTTGAAACGTAAAGGACTTCTGATCCGTTAAATGTCACGTTTGCGGCTGGATATTTGGCAAAGGTTCCATCGTTACGTCTTATGTAAACTTGTTCGACGTAACCGTTGGGCTTAACAGCTAAAGAAACGACTTCTCCGATTATTCGACCATACTCGTCCTTAACTGGTTTTCCAATAGATAAAAAAATGTTGGAGTCGTGGGACATACACATTCCCTCCTCTTAGGATGTTTCGGTTGATGTTTTCTCCGGCAGAGGCATTTGAGGTATTCCCGACGGAAGCTCTGGGAACTTCTCTTTTATCCTCTGTTCGGCGACCGCTGCTGCCTCCGTGAGGATTTTCTGGGCATCTTCGTTGGCTGCCTCAAAGTTTATGGATAAGCCCGTGGTTTGCCCAGCTTCGACTATTATTCCGCTGAGCAAATTTCCTATAAACCCTAGCTCCCTTTCGGCTTCTGGGAAGATGTTAGCCATTCCAGTTTTCACAGCTCTCAACACGCTGACCGCTGGACCGAGAGTTGAAACAACATCCCCAAGCTCTGAGACAGTCCGTAACCTTAAGACTATCTGTTCAAGGGCAAGTCTGGCCTGCATAATCATCTTTTCCATTTTCCTTATCTCAGCTAGCTCGTTGGCGAAAACGTTAGCCCTTGCCATATCATGCTTCGTGTAAGCGTCCACTATTCTGGCGAATATGGATTTGTCCCGTTGGCTAAACCTTTCACTAGCCTGGTCGAGCTTCTGAATCTGTAGTTCCAAGCGACGGATAGCCATGTCAAGTCTAGGCTTCAATGGACCCGGAGGCCTAACAGCCTCCCTTATGCGCTCCGTTATCGGCTGCTCGTCGCGTTTATCATCCCATCGTTTACTAAACTTTTCTGACAATTCAGATTCCTCCGAAGGAAGCTAGGTTTAGAACAATCTTATACGTTGTTAATATGCTAGAAATATCCACGTATATACGTAGAGATATACGTGTAAATTGAAACCTTTTTGAGCTTTAATTTTCCAGTGAAAAGAACTCCTTGCTGTTTTCGCTGGAATAGACAGAAACTTGTAAGTTAGACTAAAAAGAGGCCTTTAAACCAGTTTAGACCAGGTGGAAAAATGGGTGAAAGGCTAAAAGTTTTCGTCTTCGTGGCAATTCTAGGATTCTTCGCAGGCATTATAGCCGACATAACAGCCACCTACGTGATCCCGGCGCTGATCGCATTGCTACCGTCGCTGGGCATATTGACACGGTACATGCTTTCAGGGTTTGCAGGAGCAGTTTTAACGCTCATTCTAGTGAGCATTTGGGCGTACATAACAAGTCCTAGAGAAACCTAAAGCCAACCCATTCTTTTTACCGGCCACCCTCTTCCAAAAACGTTTTCATAATCGTATTCATACTTCAACGTCTTGGACTCAGAAGCGGAAAAACCAATCACCAGTCAGCGTACCTCGATCTCCTCATCGTCCAAAATATAAAATGCTCAACCGAAATTATTTATGTTTTGCAAACTACTGCAGGGATGTATGTGGAGGAAATCTTTTTGTTGAGAACCATATTGAGAATGTCGTTTGATGCTTAAGAGCGCTTCGAACAATGACGAACGACGAACCAAATTTGGGAGGTTGTTAAGGACACTTTGCCTTTACTTTAAACAGAGGATGGCTGGATGATGCTTTTCGGGCTTAACCGTGGTTTCAGCTCACAACGGCAACGTTACAAACTATAAGTTTATTAAGGAGAGACTTGGCGGAAAGCACCTCTTCGAGTCTGAAAGGGCTGAGCTCATAGATTCTGAGGTTATGCCACACCTTTTTTGAAGAACTTCTCCTCGAGAAAGACAGCCCAGAAGAAGCCTTAAACACACTTTTCTCAGCTATTGAGGGTTCCAACGCTGTGAGCATCCTACAAATCGGAAAGGAGCAAATGCTCCTTCACCTCCTTCATAAAGGTAAAACGAGGGGCCTAACCATATGGAGAAACGAGAAGGGTGAAGTCATTTTCTGTTCTAGGAAAGAGCCGATTATTGAGGTGTTGGGCAACGTGCTTAATAAAGACGATTTTACGGAGCAAGTGTCAATTTCCTACCGCGAGGAAAGAGATCTCAGTACGACTTTAAAATTCAAATTTGAACAGTTTCATGGCTTTGCCTATTAGTAAAGAATAAGTGACTGAAAAAATAGTTGGCGGAATAATGGTGGAAACGTTCAGTTCCGGTGTTTTTAGCCTTCTTGTCAGCCAGTCCAGAAGGTTTAGTTGAGCTTATTGTATGTAGGCTGATGGAACGACGGCTACCGCATACTAACAGAAACTCCGCGGGGCTGACGCCATATGACTTGGAAAAATGCCAGCTACTCTCTTCGGCTTAAGATGAGTAGGTTGAAAAGGCCTTCATAGAGCATTCGGAGGCGAAGTTTCCATACGCGTACAAGATGAAGTTTGTTGTCGAAAGGTTCGGTGCTCTGCCAAGAGGAAAAACTATGGGGCCGAAAATGCAAAGCCAACTGCCTGCTATGTTTAAGGGAACGCCTATATATGATGAAGCCATTAGGAGGCCACGCTTGAAAAAGCTGACCTTGGAAAGGTTAAGGAGATAATGCAAAGCGTTAAAGATGGAAAGATCAAGGTCAGCGTGCTGTATAGGTCTAAAGCTCCCACCCCGTTGGCTTATCATATTTTGGCGAAGTACGCCAACATCTCAGAGCTTATGGCTCCCCACGTACTGTTGAGCAACATAAAAAAGATGAAGCGGACAGCGGAAGCAAAAACAGCCACATTAATGTGCATAAACTGTGGAGAATGGGGCTGCCGAAAAGAAAATTAAGGCGTTACCGGAGCAGCCCACATGCGAAAAGTGCGGCTCTAGGCTTCTAGTGCTGCTTTATCTAGGTCAAGAGGCAAAAAGACTTATGGAGATATTACCGGAAAAGGCGTGATGGCAAAACTTTAACAGAAGGAGCTTAGGAAATATCCCATGCGAGGCGCACAGCTGACCTAATCCTAAGCTATGGAATAAAGGCGATCATAGCCTTAAAAGTTAAAGGCGTCGGCCCAGAAACAGCTTTCAGAATCCTTGGCAAAATGCACCGTTCTGGTCTAGCGTTAGCTTTCATCCCTTCCCTCCTCTTGTCATGGGAGGGCTTTCGGAGTGAACTGGTGAAGTCTCCACATTTATCTGGGATCTGTGGAGCAGGTTTCTCACAGCTATTATGTCCCTATCCTGTTTCAGGCCGCATTTTCGCATTTCATCTGCTTATACCCATTCGGGCTTAATCTTCCCCCCAGCATAGGTAACGTTTAATCCGGCGAGCTTCACCTTGTATCCTATTATTTCTTGGAGCTTTCTGAAGCTCTTGTAGATTGAGCAAGCCATCTGACAGGCCGTGTAAATGTAGTGTGATGAAGGCTCGGGTGCTTTGCTCTCAACTCGTGATACTTTTCTGCTTTAAGCCTCCTGAAGCTCGTAATCCCCTTGCACAGGCATAACCAAGTAGCTGATCCAAGACTTCTCTATATGTCGAGAAAAGGCTCTCCGGAATTGATACATCCAGCTTGAAGCTTGCAGTGAGCTTAACAGTCTCTAGTGGCGCTTTCAACAGCCTCTACAACTCTCCTCTTTTTATGGCTTCCCGCTCCGTAAATCCTTCCAGCAAAACTCGTAACTATGGCCATTAAGTCTTCAACAAGCTCCTGTCGAGGCTCCTTCGTAACTTCACCAGTCGTGTAAAGCTTTTCAGGCATCAAGGTTATTTAAGTAATTCAAGTTTATAAAGTTACGCTAAACTGACACTGTTACTCTACCCCAGCGAAGAGGAATTCTACACGGACCTGTTGAAGGCGAAGATTCAGTACTTGAGAACTAGAGAGTTCTGAGAAGAACGCAAAAACGCTTGTAGAACTTCACCCTAAACGTTATAACTGTTAACCCCCAAATCGTGTAAGGTGCAAAAGTTTGAGTGAAGAAGGCTTATATGGACAGAGACTTAAGCCAACTCTGGGGTTGTTTGACGCTACAGCCATAAGCGTCGGCGCGGTGATAGGCGCAGGTATATATATGGTTGTTGGGATTGCCGCCGGCTATGCTGGTTCGGCTCTGGCTGTCTCCATGATTCTGGCGTCTTTGGTTTCCGTTTTCACCGCTTTGAGCTTTTGCGAGTTGACGACTTGGCAGCCTAAGGAGGGCAGCATATACGAGTATGTCTACCAGCTTATTTCGCCATTCGCAGGCTTTTTAACGGGTTGGATGTGGATAATCTCAAACACTTTTGCTGGCGCAGCTGTAGCCTTAGGATTTGCAAGCTATTTTCACGCTTTGTTTCCGGTTTTTCCACCAAACTTGACCGCTGCGCTACTTTGCCTCTTTTTCACAGCTATCAACTTTGTTGGTGTTCGCCAATCCGCACTATTCAACAACGTTTTGGTGATCGCTAAACTTTCAATCCTCGGATTTTTCGTGATCTACGGCTTGTTTCACATTGAGCCATCAAACTTCGCGGACTTCAACCCGTTCCAGATGGGTGTTTTATCCGCCGCTTTCTACATCTTTTTCGCCTACGGCGGCTTTGCCAGGGCTGCCGTCATCGCCGAAGAAGTTAAAGACGCGAGGAAAAACGTGCCTAGGGCTGTTCTGCTTTCGTTGCTCATTTCCACAGTTATCTATGTGCTTGTTGGACTGGTGGCCGTCGGACTTGTAGGAGCGTCTAGACTTGCAGATTCAAACTCGCCCCTAAAAGAGGCTATAAGTGCCACTGGAAACGCTGCTGCAGCCTACACGGTTTCTGCGGGCGGATTAATCGCCACGGCAAGCGTGCTTTTAACCGCCATCCTAGGCGTTTCGAGAATGATGTACGCCATGGCCAGAAGAGGCGACCTACCCGGAAGACTCGGCAAACTCCACCCCACCTTCAACACACCCTACTATGCAGTCTGGATTGTTGGCGCTGCCATGATCATGCTGGTCCTATTTGTGGACCTGTCAAGGGTTGTAGCCATAAGCACTTTCGCCCTCCTATTCTACTATACACTAGCCAACGCGGCAGCCTTAAAACTAAAAACCGTCAAAAGAAACCACCCCAAAATAGTCTCCGCCGTTGGAGCAGCAACATGCCTAGCATTCCTAGCAGTTACATTGATTGCTAAACCAGAAGCATGGATTGTAGGGGTCGCAGCCCTTGCCGTTGGAAGCGTCTACTACGCTTTAAGAAGGATGAATCGTAGGGTCCTTTAGCGTTTTTCTTTTCTTTTGAGCATGTTTTCCAGAATTGGTCTTAGTTTTTCGTTTTCTGCTCTTATGCGTTCTTTGCCTAGGGCTCGCATTTGTTCTGTCATTTCGCGGATAAGCTCTGCAAATTTTAAGCCCTCGGCTGCCGAGATGTATTCTACGCGGAACCTTTCTGGGCTTAATCCCAGCTTGTGGAGCATTGGTGCCAATGCTTCCATGCGGGCTTTCATTTTCCA
>Ga0209225_1001495_pt1 | contig 22929 bp, 16 predicted proteins | sample WasSprMetagenome_FD_184732 | JGI IMG/M metagenome (GOLD analysis project Ga0209225, IMG submission 184732) | Sulfidic aquatic microbial communities from Washburn Spring, Yellowstone National Park, USA - WS (SPAdes) (version 3) | ecosystem: Environmental > Aquatic > Thermal springs > Hot (42-90C)... | reverse complement strand
GCGAAGGAGAGGAAAGAGGCGATGAGAGAATGGGAGGAAGGTAGGGAGATATACAGGCAGAGATACAAGATAGAGCAAGTGATAGGGTTGCTAAAGAGGTCGTATGGGGAAGGGTGCAGGGAAAGGAGTGAGGAGATGGCAAAGAAGGCGATAATGATGAGAGCGGTTTTGTGGAACATGGCGGTTTTGATGGTGTCAGGTTTTTTGTTGTTTAGGTGTTTGGTCTTGGAAGGGGGCTTATTGATCGCTTCTTTCCACGCATGAAGGAAGACTTTTCGAACATACTCACCCCTGTAACCTTTCACCAACTCTGGCGGAATATATAAAGTGGTGAGCCTCAGCAAGAAGGAGATGAAGACACATAGGCATCTTGCTGCGCCTGATGGCAAAAATCGTGTTTTTGCTGGTTCAATTTACTCTGAGGGCAGCACTGGAGGTTTTAGGGTGTATAGTGCGACTTTTGTATTGGAGCGTGCGCACTTACGGTTGGGGACGGGTCGCTGCTTTCTTTCTGGCGTTGTGGTTAAGTGTTTGGGGGCATCAGCAATTAGGCAACCCATTCGCCTTCCCTGCATCCTTAGGGAGCATTGCTTTTGTTGCTTTCGGTTTTTGGGGCTTAATGGTCGGTGGCTATCTGTGGCTCGCTCGGCTTTGGCAGCAAGGGATGAGTGACAGGTCTGTTAGGGCTTTGCTCTCGTCTCAGGGGAATTTTCACGCTCATGTTCCCTCTGCCCCCCTTGCGCCCCAAGGGAATGCTTCCTCTCTGTCCGCTTCGCCACCTTCTGGAGTGCTTCCTTCCCGACAAGTAGTCCCTTCGCCCTATGGGACAGGTCTTTGGGAGCAGGTTTTGTCGCCTGCTACTCTTCAAGAGGCGTGGCGAAGGGTATTAGTGCGAGGGGGTAGTCCAGGTTCAGATGGGATGACTGTGGAAACCTTCGCTTTGCATGCGGAGCAGAACCTTCAAAGGTTAGCAAGAGAATTGGCTGAAAACCGCTATCAACCTTATCCGCCACGATGGGTTGAGGTGCCCAAAAGGAGTGGCGGGGTGCGACGGTTAGCGATTTTATGCGTTAGGGACCGTATCGTTCAACTGGCTCTTCACCTTGTCTTATCTCCCATATGGGACAAACGCTTTGCTCCCTGTAGTTACGCCTATCGCCCTGGTCGTTCCGCCTTACAAGCGGTGGCTGCTGTGGAACGGGCAAGAGCGATGGGGAGAGTGTGGGTAGTGGACGCCGACATTGAGTCGTTTTTTGACAGTGTCCCTCACGCTCCCCTGTTTGCCTTATTGCGGGATTGGTTGCCTGACGAGCGGGTGAGACAGTTAGTGCAAATGTGTGTCACTGCCACTGCTCCTGCTCAAGGAAGGGGAATTGCTCAAGGGGCTCCCCTATCGCCTCTTTTGGCGAACCTTTACTTGCATCCTTTTGATGAAGCGCTTTCCCAAGGGGGTTACTCTCTCATCCGGTATGCTGACGATTTCGTCATCCTTTGTGCCACCCGCCCTCAAGCGGAAGAAGCACTTAAAAGGGCAGAACGACTACTCAATGGCTTAGGTCTAAGGCTCAACGCCAGCAAAACCCGCATTGTCCATTGGGATGAGGGGTTTACCTTCCTGGGTTATGTCTTCACCCAAAACGGCAAATTCCCCAGCGAAGAAGCCGTTGCCAGCCTGCAAGAACGGTTAGCCTCCACCAACGACGAAACGAAACGCCGTCAGATTTTAGCGGGTTGGAAAGGTTACTTTGGTGATGCTTTGCCCGATTTTGACCTTCCCTTGCCATCCCACAGCGCAATTGCAGAGCCTGCAGAAACTATAGAAGATGCCCCTTGGTGGTCACAGGAAGATGAACCGGACAGGGATGAGACTTCCTTCCGAATAGGTTTGTATCGGGAGCGATTTTTAGGGCGTCTCGATGTTTTTGCCCGTTACTGGCAAACGAAGGGGCGTAAAGGTTATGCTCCTGTGCGCCGTCCCGTCACCGATGAAGAATTGATAGCTCACTTGAATGGGCAAACAGTGTTAGGCACTTACCTGCTCTCGCCCGAAGGCAACACTAAGGCGTTAGTGATAGACATAGATGGACCAGAAAGCAGCGAGGCAGGGCGAAAGGTAGCTTTTCAACTCGCTCTGCAAATGGTAACAGCGTTGCAACGAGAAGGGATCATACCTCTGTGGGAAGATAGCGGCGGCAAAGGTTACCACCTGTGGTTGTGCTTTTCTGAACCTGTCCCAGCAGGTGTCATAAGGCGATGGGCTATTCGTTGGGTGGATCAATTTCGCCCTTTCCCTGAAGGGGTCTTGGTGGAAATTTTCCCTAAGCAGGATTACCTTGCCCCAGGCGCTCTGGGTTCTCTCATCCGATTACCTTTAGGATACCATCCAGAGACCGGGCGGAAAAGCCGTTGGCTGACATTAGCAGGTCAACCCACTGGTGATGATTGGGCAATTCTCGCTGACACACCACTTATCAACCCGCAGACCCTTCTCTCTGACGGGCGACAACCGAAAGTGGAGAGATTAGGAGACTTCTCTACTGGTTTACCTGAACCACCTGAAGTGATTGCACCAATGGTGAAAGGGTGCGCGCTGATTTGGGGATTAGTCCAGAAGGCGAAACAGATGCATCACCTTCGGCATGTGGAACGGTTGGCGCTCCTTTATACTCTGGGGCACTGTGGAGAGGCAGGGCAAACTTACCTCCATCAAGTCATCGCTCTGTGTTCCAACTATAATCCCCGCATAACGGAACGGTGGATTCAGCGATTAGATATTGGACACCGACCAATTCGGTGTTCCACCTTGCGGGAATGGCTGAAAGACCTTTTGCCCGGCGTCACTTGCCCTTGCGTGCCCAATGCCAAAGACCCAACGCCCTTAGATTTGTTGCAGCAAGCAAGGGAGGCATTGCCTAAACCTGTCACCTCGCAGAGGGAAGAATGGGAGGAAGTAGCGCAAGACATGTTTGGGGACGCTCTGGTCTTTGACGATCAAAGACCCTAAAGCGTTGTGGATTGATGGAGGGAAAAGCGACGATGCCCGTCCTTTATGTGACGCAACCTGGGGCAGAAGTGCGAAAGAAAGGGGCTCGGCTACAGGTAGAGTGGCAAGGACAGTTGCTTGCCACTTTGCCCTTGAGGTTGGTAGAACGCTTAGTTCTGTTGGGACCAGTCCAACTTAGCGCTGCCGCCACGCAAGTCCTGCTCCAAGCGCGCATCCCAGTGCTGTTTTGCAACATACGGGGCAATTGCTATGGCGTCTTAACGGCTGGTTATGGGGATAGCGAATTATTGCTGGCACAGGTGGAACGGTATCGTGATGAAACCTATCGACTGGGCATCGCCAAAGCCATCGTTTCAGCCAAAATCACCCATCAAATAAGATTGTTGCGCCGTCATGCTCGCAATCATCCCAACCCTGTCATCACCCAAATAGCCGACCAAATAGAACAAATCCTCATGACGCTCCCTAATCGCTCCTCAGTATCCGAGGTGATGGGAGTAGAGGGGCAAGCCTCTGCCCTTTACTTTTCCTCCTTCGGTCACTGCTTACGGCAATCGGAAATTACTTTTACCGAACGCAACCGGCGACCTCCCAGAGACCCTGTCAACGCTATTTTGAGCCTGGGATATATGTTGGTGCTTAGCGAAGTTTTGAGTGCTGTGATGGCTCAGGGGCTCCACCCCGGTTTGGGCTTTTTGCACGAGGTAAGCAATCGCCACCCTGCTTTAGCCTTAGATTTGCAGGAACTTGCCCGACAACCCGTCGTTGACCGATTAACTCTGAGCCTTTTCAATCGTGGGGTGCTAACGAAAGATGATTTCTTGACCCAACCCAACGGTGGAGTGCGATTGAAGGAACAGAGCCTGAAACGATTCTTGCTGTTTTACGAGAGGGCGATGACAACTCCTTTCCGCTACGGGAGAGAAGGCAAGGTCAGCATTTTGAGGGATTGGATAAAAGAGCAGGCTCAGTCGTTAAAAAAGGCAATCTTGTCGGGTGAAACTTGGCTGCCAGAAGTTTTGGAGTTGTGATATGAGGTGAAGGGAATGCGCTATGTCATCGCCTACGATATCGCTGATGACCGGCGACGCCATCAGGTTGCTAAGTTTTTGGAAGGTTGGGGTAGGCGGGTGCAGGAAAGTGTCTTTGAGTGTGACCTTTCGCCTGAAGAGTTAGAAGAAGTGATCAACCACCTTGAAGCATTGATGAACGCCTCAGAAGATCGATGCCACCTTTATCGGCTTTGTGGTGAATGTGCCCCTCGCCGAAGGACTTTGGGTTTAGGAGACCTTGAACCCGAATGGTTAGAGACTATCGTGACCTAACTCAGTTATTGAGGAGGCAGTGGGACTCTCCATGCCTTTGACAATGTTTTCAGGACAAAGTCGTTGATATCGTCAAAGACCAACCTTTTGCTTTTTGGGGAACTTGCGACTTGCTTAGAACTTTGCTGTGAAGCCTCCTGCCATCTCTTGAGTTGCTCGCCCATGCGAGGGTCAGTAGCAGTGGAGGTGAGTTGAGACAAAATCTTCGCCAAAACCTCAATGTCCTTCAAAACCTCTTCCATCTTCTCCACTAACTTCTCCAAAGCATTCTCGGGCTGCTTTGCTATTCTGTGCCGCACGACTTCACTGCTCAAAGCATCCTCAGACAAATTTGCGAGGCTATGCAACAGCCCGTTGCGAAAGCCACCCAGACAAGACCGAAGTTTACCTAAATCTGAACTGACTTTGTTAACTGCCGATCTTTGTTGATTGCTGCCCGTGTGCTTGAAGTAATTGATAATGCCATCATAGAACTGTTCATCCGCTAACACCCAACCATGTGCCCTCCTACCCTGACTTTGTAGATACTGCCGTAGATGATTTTGGAGTGGCTGTGATAACCTTTCAAGCCTAACATACCGACGGGGCACAAATGGGTTTGGAATTAGCTGACCATTATTATTGCGATATATTCCCCGCAGTTTAGGCACCAAGGTTTCTGCTGCCAAACGGGCTAAACCTTCCACGATGCCATCTGCCAGTGCAATAAAAGCGATGAGGCGGTGACTTCGGCGGAAGATTTCCAGACACCCCAATGCTTCCCGCACCCTATCAGCAAAGGTTTGATGATTGGCTGAGTTATACCAATCCTGAAAAGGGTCTACATTTTTATAATCCTCAATTGCCGTCAATGCTTTTTGGAAGTCAAAATTGAGGCGGGCATCGGCATGACGCAACGCTGCTATGGCTTTTTGAATTTGTTTTGTCTGCTGATCTTTAGGGATTTCGCTTTCCAGCAATTTTTCGGCTGCCTTATAGTCGTAACTTCCCAAAAGTGTGTGCAGTTGCCTAATTAGTCGGTCGCCCCAAAAGACTTGGATATCCAGTAAACAAGGTTCTCCTTTTTCTGGTTGTCCTGGTTTTTCTAAAACTTGGATGATTCTTGCCTTCCGACCACAAACATTCAAAACGACCTGATGCAGGGCAAAATTCAATGCGGGAATTCCACCTGAAATCTCCGCAAAGACTTCCTGACTTTGTTGCAGTAGTTCCCGTAACTCCACTTCTTGGTTTTCATCTACCGCCACCTTTAGGCTCGCTATCAACTGATAAGCCTCATCCCAGCGGGCTGGGACAATGTCGCTAACCTTAAGAACACAAACTTGCCTCAAAATTTTCCCATTCTTGTTCTTGTAATACTGGCAAAGCCACTGCTTGATAATTTCCGCTGCCCAGTAGGTGTCATTTGCCCGAAGATTTGCTGGAGCATCGTCTGGTTGGTCAGTGCCAAGAAGATAGACGACATCCAAAGTCTTCGCCTTATCCAAAGCCAAATCCAGAGCAGGCTCCAAGATAGGGCACGCAACCGCTTCAAGGAACTGTTGAAACTTTTCCTGTTGAGACTCTTTCTGCTTCAGAAGCCATTTTCCTAACACTCTGACGCCCAGTTGGTCTGGTGTTTGATTAAAAGATCTCGAAAGGAAACCTTCAAGGACTTGTGCTTTTTCTTTCTCATGGGGTCGGACATCCAAACTGTAAAGCCTGCCATTGATTTTGACTTGTAGGTCCCTTGCCCCGACATTGGCGATGAACAGACGCATTTTTCATTTCCTCCTTTTCGTCGTCCTTTATTTTGCGACAATCTTTCACTCCCGAATCCATCGCGTCTGCCCCATGCCATGTGCCGTATGCCAGCCCACCCCAGCATAGAAGGCAAATTCGGCGAGCATACCTATCAAGCGGCTCAACTCCGGCAATCGCTCGGCAAAGCGATAGGTGAACTTGCCTGTAAAGCCAACTGTGCGATGATTACCCAACTCAACCCTTCTGGTCTCTCCTCGCCAGTTGCTCAAAATGACTGCCTCTTCTATTAACTCCCTCATTCCTTGCCCAATAGGGTAAGGCGAAAAAGCGTCCCACAAGGCAATCAAGGAGCCAAATACCCAACGAGGTAGGGGAAAAGGTTGTTCAAAGTGATCAACACGAAAGGTCGTGGGCGTAAGGAAGAGCAAGGTCACGCTATCAGGTGGTGCAACCTTTCCCCATCGTTCCCATAGTGCTATGTAATCATCTTGACCTGCTTCAGGATGTTCCTCAGCCGTCGTTGCCACATTAACTATTGAAAACACAGCATCCCCAATTCGCACGCCTCCCATATTGGGTGTAAAGGAAAGCAAATGTTCGGATACTCTTTTTGTCAAGCCAGTTAAACGCCAAGTATAGACTTGTTCGGGATGGAGGCAAAACTCGTTCCCTTCCCGTTCCTGTGCGTCCAACAACGGACTAACAGTGAAAGGTTTATGAGGTCGGGCTTCGTGAAGCGCTTTCGCCAGCGCTGCATCTCTCCTCAAGAACAACTCCAACGCTGCTGTGTATGCAAATCGACCATGCGAAACAGGCAAACGGACTGGAGTAATCGGTTGCAGGGTTAGGACAACCGCAGAAAGCACCTTAAATCACCTGCCTATCTTTGCCCTTCTTGTAATGCTTTTCTCATCAACATTGGCAGTTGCTCCAAGAGCTCCTGGATAGCCTCCGCTACATTTTCTACACTAACGGGCACTTCCTGCAACTCATAAGTCGTCTGGTTCAAATATTGGACACACCGTTGACTGCGCACGCAAGCTAACACACTGCCAGCGCTCATCAAAGATGAGCCACCGGTGATGTCAGTTGTCACTTCATTTTCAGGCAAACCCAAACTCTCAGCCTGCTTATAGGCAGCGTTGACAACCTGTTGTATGGAGGGTAAATCGTCTGGGTTTCTCAGTTCCAGTTCATGGATCTGAAACTCGGCATTCAAACGCAGACAAATTTCGCGAAACAAAGAGAGTTCATCACCTTTCGTCTGTTCGGTAACCACAATCCAGAGATGCTCTAACTTTTGATAATGGTAGGCGATAGCATAAAGTGGTGGGGCTAAAGGGGTATCAGCGAGGGCTTCCATCCAATTTTTAGGGGGCGGCACATTTCTTTTCATTTTTTCCATCTCCCTTCGTTGACGAATCACTTTATTCAGGTTCTTCAAATCCTCCCATGTGGGCACATTGTTTGAGTTGAGGCGCTGAGTCTCTTCCACAAGTCTTCGCCATCGCTCTTGACCTTCTGGGCCGCCCGGTTTTCGGCTGAGGAAAAGGATGAGTCCTCTCGTTTGCGTTGGCGAACCTATTTGAGAAGCGTTAACAGAAGGGGAAGGTTCAAGGAGAAGCGTCATGAATGCCGTAAAAATTAGCCACGCTAAAACGCTCCCTAATAAGGAAATATCGCTACTTTCTACAAGGTTGCCTAAAGCACCGATCAGGACAACGGCTGTCAAGAGGAGAGGGATGGATAAACTGGCTTCCGTTGCTGCTAAAGAGGCAAAAACACGAGCAAAGGCACTTGCCATTTCGTGTCGTCGTGTTTTCTCCCTCCCTATCTTGATGAATAACACGGTAGCCCCGATGACAAAAGCGATAAAAGGAATAGGAAACCAAACCCAAATCAGTTTCGGGATTTGCCACCTCGCAAACATCCAAATAAACACCAAAACGGCTGGAGACCAAGCGATAATGCGTCGCCAAAAGAGCACCATGAGATATCACCTGTGGTCATGATAATCGCATCAGCATTGTCCACTTCCCACCCAGACCGAGAAATACCCGATCAATCTTCAGCGTTTCTATTCAGTGTTTGACTTGCCTTTCCTTCATCCGTGACGCTCCCTCTGACGCTGTTGGTGGCTGGGTGGATGACTTGAATGTGATGAACCAGACAAAGACAAACCTCTTGGCGGGAAGCCGTCCTGCCTCTTACCCTCTTTGATTTCTTGCGGCGTTTTCAACATATGCCTCGGCCTTCGAAGGAAGTCTCGCTGGCTTTCATGGGCGAACCAACGGAAGGCTCCCCAGTATTCCCTGTTGTTTGCATCGCTGTGACCCGGTGGATACTGGACAGGTAAGTCCTGCGCTTTCTTCCAATCAAGCATTATCAGCAAATCAGCGATATGGGGCATTTTGACAAAGGTTTTAAGCCATTCAGTATCCTCAGCGTCATCTGAAGGCACGGATATTTGGGCGCGCTTAAGAAACTCTTCTTGCTCCGTCACAGCATCGCGGACGAAGGCAGTGACGAACTCTTTGACTAATGCTGCCACTTGCTCTCCCTCCACTCGTTCCTCTCCAGATTCCTCAAGGCTTTGATAGCGCTGGCAATCTTTGAAAAGCGTGATCGATTTTATTTGCACCTCCGCGCTTCCCAGACCTAACGGTTTGCCCATACCAAAGTGATGGTAAAGTTGGGACGAAACACCTACTTCCTTCAACACCTGTTCACCCAGCAAATTGGGCTGCAGCGTCAAAAGAAGTAGCCCCAATTCTGCATCGCTCAGGTTCTCAAAGTCCACCGTGAACTCAAAGACGGCATTGTCAGGCAGCAGAAGTTCCACCGTCTTGTTTTGGTCGTCCGCTAAAGGCTGTCCATTGCCACCTCGTTGATCCCAAACGCTATTGACATCGGCTCCCGATTGGGGTCGGTTTGCATGAGCATTTGGCTTGTGCCAGTAAAACTTGCGACCACGAATGGTGGCATTGTCGTCATTGTAGCCTGCGTTCTGACCGACATTTTGGCAATTGAGGTAAAACTGCCAACAACTTGGTTTGGGTTGACCAAGTGGCTGCAAAGTAACCCATTGGGTCTCTGGTTCGCTTCCGCTCGCCAATCGGGCAGGACTGAAGTGGATGAAGCCCTTAAGTGCTGTCGCTTCTTCTTCCGCTTCTGGCGCTACCCACCCATAAAGCCGACAAGCAGGACAAAGGTTTTCTGGTTTTTGGCAGGGCAAAAAGTCTTTGTGCTTTCTCAACAGAATTTCATCCAGTGAGTGCTTGTAAAGGACACGATACAGCTCTACAGGTCCCATGTTAACGACTCTGCCATTTTCCTCCCTAAAGTAAACAATGTCACCAATCTTTAATTCGTGACGTTTCCGGCGATATCCAACGAACTTCCTCGTATTAGGGTCTTCGCACTGAACAAGGTCAGAATTAGGCAATGCTTTGTCCTGTTCAATGCCTTCACGAAGGGTTCGATTGTATTTCAATTGCGCTTCGTAATCAAAGTTGACAGTTCTGTTACCTAACACAATAAAACGCTGAGAGTTCTTTGCTTCTGTTGTGTTCGTAATTTTCAGAATGCCACGCTGCTGTCCTCGGCTCAGATCAGCGGTGGGAATTTCTAAATTGCGCCCTCCTACTCGGCGTCGGTAATGGAAGGTCATAATTTGCGCAGTGACTTCACTTCCATCTTTGGCACTTTGAAGTTGTTGCTGGCAAATTGGTACAGGTCCGTCAATCACGCTACGAGGTTCTCGGTAAAACACACGATACTTATTCCCGCTAACGATTTCGCCCCTCTGAGACCGATCCGCCAATCTGGTTACCCTACCCACCCCTTGTGGGCTTTGCACTAAGCGGTAACTGTAATAGCGCTTGACTTTGCTGATGCGCACTTCTGGGTCATTGGGTCGTCGCATAAGTTCCCATTCAAACTCCAACTGGCTTAGGCAGGAATTGGATAAGGCTTCGGCGATAGTTCGGAATGCGCCCTTCAATGATGAGCCGGGAATGAAAGGTTTCTCCTGTTCGTCTCGCAACAAAGCCAACATTTCGTGCCCTTCACAACCTTTATAGCCCTCTACATTCTGGGCTTGCTTAATGCGTTCCTTTAATGCTTTCCACGCTTCTAAAGCCTTCTCACGCACCCAACAAGGCAGTTGCTCGTCAAGCATTGCAAGGGCTTTTGATGTTTCGGGCAACTGAAACCTTCGCTCAGGGTGGGGGATGAAAAAGGGGGTTTTGAAAATGATTTGGCAGACGATGCGTCCTCTATTGCCGACAAAATACTCATGGGATTCTGGCTTCTTTCGGGGCACTTTGCCCCACAAGGGAACAAAGTTGTAAGGATTGACGAAGCCATCACGCCGCTGTTCACCCTGCATCAACTTTCCCTCCTTGCCTGAATCCTTGATGGGCTTCCAACTTCACAAAACGGTCAAACATCGGCTGCCCCTGCCAAAGGTAGAACCGAACCCGCAGGCAAAGCGGACACTCCCGCTTAACCTCGCCTTGCTCCCACAACCCTGCCAATTCATCGTCAATCGGATAGGTCAAGGGGCGTGGGATGCGGGTGACATACCAGACACGACGACCGCATTTATCCCTCACCCAAATCCCATCCATAAGAGGCATCCCCCAAAGCAAAAAAGTTTGGTCCTGTGGTTTCTGATCTAACTTCTCCGTCGGATACGACTTAGCGGATTCTATATCGGGTGGCGTGACCCCTTCAAAAATCCAGCGACACAGGAAGCCATTGCCCTCTTCGTCCTCACGCCATCGCACCTCCGCATGTTCCCCAAAAGCACGCCCCCACTGGCTTTCCTCCAGCAAATCTTTATTGCCCTGCCAGAAACAGTTAAAGCCCTCAAACCAAATTTCCTTCCATGTCGCCACGATGATGTAACTAAAATGCTGTCCGTTATGCAGTTTCTCAACCAAACTCGCCAACTCACCTTTATTGACCCACTTCGCCTTGATGTGCAAGTTCATCGCTCTCCGCCCCTTCAGGATAGTTTCGCCTAAAGTTCTTCACTTTCTCGTTCAACTCGCTAACACAATCGCTCAGCAAATTTTTCAAGTCATTGGGAAGGCTTTCAGGAAACTTGCCTTGAAGTTGCCATGACCGATATTGCCAAACTTTGCCCTTCTCCGCTTTCATGCCCAAACTTTTTGCCAGTTGAGAGTTGGGCAACAAGAAGGCTTCAACTTTTATCACCTTCGCAGTGACTTTCCCAAAGCCTCTCGTCTTTGCCGAACCGATGCGGACTAAGCCATCGGCAAGGTCTTTGAAGAGCAAGGCAATTAATCCCAGTGCCCATTTTTCGTCCCCAAAGACTGCCACTTTTCCTTCAAAGGTGGCTTCAGTGACGGGCAAGGTGTCAAATTTTTTGTGCTCCAAAGCACCGCCGCTAAACCTCTCCACTGCCAGATGGTCAAAAAGCATTTCACTGAACCCGTTGCCCTTCAAGTAAGCCTCAGAGACGACCACAAGTGATCGCCACAAGGTAGAACCGAACAAGCGCTCAGCTAAGTCTGATCCATCCCAAACGATTTGCGCCATCTCCTTCCCCGCTTCAAACCATTTCTGCTCTTCTTCCAGCCCTGTTCGCTGCATCTGCTTTTCCCAGAACTCTTTTACTTGCTGGCGCAATGCGCCATTCCCCTCCCAAAGGTCAACTTTTGCAGCACGGCGACGACAATACTCCTCATAGACCTCGCTTATTTTCGCCTTTTCTTTCAAGGCTTCCCTTGTGTAATGCCATGAAAGGGTTCGCAAGATTCGCTCGCAATGGCTTCGGAAAGCGCCGCGAAGGGATGAACCCGGCAAAATTGGTTGCCAACCCGTCATTTCTACTTCATTGCCCGTCCCAATCCAAACAGCATCCAGCGCTTCTTTTCCCCCGTGAGTTTCCATCCCTTTCCGCTTCTTCAACGCCTCAAAAGCCATCGCAGGTTCGGCTCGCCCACGAATTAGCACTGGCTCACCTCGCACAGTGAGTTCGTAGGTGAAGACGAACGCTTGAGGGATGCGGGTGATGGGAGTGTTCTCTTCGACCGAGAAGGAAAAATCCTTCAAAACTTCTGTTCGCCAACTCTCCCAATCTTTACCTTCCTTTTGTCGGACGAAATCGTCTCGATTCATCAAAAAACCGAGAAGGTCATCCTTGTTCGTCAAATCCACCCTCACCGCCTTTTTTATCCGCCAATTCAAAGCGCCCAACCCACTGCCACCCTTTGCACCGACGGAAAAAGGCAGCGTCTCTAAAGCAGTTAGAACCATCGCGAGCAACGCTTCATCCCGTTCGTTCCCATCCCGCAACTCAATCCACAAATCAAACTCCAAACCCTTCGGGAGAATCTCGTAGTCAAACTTGATGCCCTTTCTTGCCGCCCCTCGCTTTCGGTCTATCCCGACGCCATCACGCACTTCTGTCCAGCCCCGCCAATCACCTTTAAGTTGGGCATGACGAACACGCAACTTTGAAGGGTGGGAGGGCAGTTGTAATGCCGTTGATTGTTCCTCTTCCTCTCTCTTTGGGCGGGCAGTGCCGAAAAGGCTCAGCACATCCTTTAATCCCCAGTCCTTCAAAACCGCCACAAGTTGGGTGGCAACCGTCCGCATCACTCCCGACAGGCTCGTCCCCGGGATGTATGGCTTTCCGTCCCAGCCAAGCAAAACGGGTTGATCCGTTTCGTGCGGAAGGACGCCCACTTCCGCCCTCCACCCGATGTGCAAGGGAGCGGTCGTTTGAATCGTTCCGAGCAAGTAAAGCCGCTTTGCACCTGTCATAAGGTTAAAGTTGTCACTCATCGCCTTCCTTCCTCCCAAAGTAATTGCTTGATGCTGAACTCCTTATCCTTTTCGCTTCCCTCCAACAGCACCCTCATCACCAGCACAAAATCGTTCACCCGCTTGACGACATCTTTCCACTCTTCTCCCTTCAACCCCAGCACTTCTATGAGCGCTTCGGCAAGGGATTTCTCATCAATTTTGTGATCCCAGCCACCAATCTTGCGTTCTGCTTGTCGCCTCAGATACTCTATCAACCTCTCGTTTGGCTTTTCCATTGCCTTAAGCCTGTAAAGCCTGTCCAAGATGCTGGCATACGATTGCAGGTAATTCAGTTGGCTGGAAGACAACCCGCTCCTTTTCAGTTCCCCTTCATGCTTTTGCAGGAAGGAAACAACCCTTTCATCCAATTTTTCAGGCAAGCCTTTGCCCTTTGGTTCTTCACGCCCCTTCCCCCAACGCAAGCAAACCATTTCCTGCGTTAAATGCCATGGGTCGCAAATGAGCACTTGCCCAAAACCTTCGCTTCTTCGCCAACCGATGCCCTCATCTTCCCATCGTTTCAATGCCCTCTTCAATTTCCCTTCATCAACGCTTCGCGAGACGGAAAACAAGAAGACCGAACCTGCTGCAATTGCCATGTCCCGCTCCTTAGGCAGGCGATGGGCAGTTTGCCAGCCACCGACAAGACAAGGGCGGGCAAAGGACGCAAGCGACCGAACCGACCCCTCTTCCAATCCCAGCCTCTTCTCCACTTCCCAAGTTGTCAACAACCGATATGGGCGAAGAAAATCGTCCAGTAAAATGGTGTCCGTCACCAAAGTGACGCTAAAAAAGAAACTGTCCTGTGCCCCTTCTATCGGCAGTTTGGACAATTGCTTTTGATAGGCTTCCCAGCGTTCTTCAAAGGGACGATGACTTTTCTCCCATGGGGCTTCGCCTCGCACCCAAGCAGTGACCGTCAGCGCCCCATAGGTGGATGACCTTCGCCCTACCCGTAAGTTCTCCAACTTCCATTGACCACCTGTGTCACGCTCAAAACCGATGGCTTTCAACAAGTCTTCTGCTTTCTCCCTTGCCTTCCCCTCATCTTCATCCCTCACCGCAATCCAGCCACGAAATTCCGTCCCGACAGGGAAAGATTGCAGGCTAAAAAGTCGTCTCTCCATCGCCATGTTCATTTCCTTAGTCCCGATTGCACCGATACCGACATGAGTTGCCAGTCGCAAGTCGGGTTTGTAGTCCCTGCCATACCTTGTGACGAAGTTAGCCAAAAGCCAAGGGGTATCTAAGGGCTCTATGGGCGCACGGCATTCAGGACAAGTCAATTCCTCATACTCTTCTGAAGGTGGCTGAGCAACTTTCAGCAACATGTCATAGGCGCCGTGTCCGCCTTCGGGCAACCCAGCATCGTATTTGCAACTGCGGGCACTGCGTGGGACGGGCAAAACTGCCAATTCATCGGGCACTTCGCCTTCCATCGGGACAGGGCGAAGGGGACTGAAGCGAATGGCAGGAGTCTCAAACCATTGGGGAATGTTTTCATCGGAGTTCTTGCCTTGCTGAAGAAAGACAGTCACAAAGGCACCACGAACAGTTGAGCCGGGGATTTCCCAATGGCTCTCGTAAAGGTTACCTGCCTCAAAGCGGCGGGGGATTGCAATCCCTGTCTTCGCGTCAGCCTTTAAAATCACCCAACAAGTTGCCATTGGCTTACCACCTTCACCCACCCAGTTATCAACAACCCGATCGTTCGCCCCTCAATTTACCACGAACTTTCCCACTTGTCAAGTGCCCAACACATCCAAACCGCTAAGCGGTCGTTCACTTTTGCAAGTTATTGCACTCTACAAAAGGAGGGAATTGGAGATGGTGACTCCAAACCGCTAAGCGGTCGTTCACTTTTGCAAGAAAATGTGGGAATAAAATTTTAGAATACGAAGTTGTATAGACTCCAAACCGCTAAGCGGTCGTTCACTTTTGCAAGAGGCTACGCACCGATAAAAAGGTGATGCCCGCCCGCGTGACTCCAAACCGCTAAGCGGTCGTTCACTTTTGCAAGGACGGTGGTCTACGATCAGGGTCGATACACCTTGATGACTCCAAACCGCTAAGCGGTCGTTCACTTTTGCAAGAGAAGAATTGTTGTATAAATCACTATCTATGCTGCTATGACTCCAAACCGCTAAGCGGTCGTTCACTTTTGCAAGGAGTCGCTCCTTCGGGCGTTCCTCCTATCGCAAGCACCGACTCCAAACCGCTAAGCGGTCGTTCACTTTTGCAAGAAGTTGAATACCTGGATACGACCATAAAACGAGCCCTGACTCCAAACCGCTAAGCGGTCGTTCACTTTTGCAAGGACACCACAATCAACATGAAGAAAACGTAGTGGATGGGTGACTCCAAACCGCTAAGCGGTCGTTCACTTTTGCAAGCCGGGTTTGTCTACGACCTCAGTAAGGTCTTAGACCTGACTCCAAACCGCTAAGCGGTCGTTCACTTTTGCAAGCTACAATGATAAAAAAGAAAGATAAAGATGTGTTTAATGACTCCAAACCGCTAAGCGGTCGTTCACTTTTGCAAGAATAAGTAATAGAACGCTTGACAACCCCTCCTTACTCGACTCCAAACCGCTAAGCGGTCGTTCACTTTTGCAAGGGTTACCCCTAAAACGACAGGGTTTTGGCGACTTTGCACGGCTTTTTCCCATCCCTTCCGCTAACCTACCCCTCACCCTTGACAGCCCTCGGATAATTTGACCGTCAAAGGGAAATTTCGTTTTGCCGATTTTTCCGACGAAAGGCGGAATTTTTCCGAGAAAACCCGTTTTCCGCTAAACCCCCACCCCTTTTCAGGGTGTGAGAGGTTAGCGGAAAGAAGTTTAGCACAAGCGCCCACCGCCTGTCATGACCCTTCGCCCACTCCTCCTTCTGGCTTTTCCTTCCCTTCACCCTTCAAATAGGCTTTTAACACCAATTCCCAAGTTTCCTGCATTCCCGGCAAGGTGATGCTTTTCACTTGGCACCATCCCCAACCTCTTGCTGAGCGTTTCCCGACCCGATCTATCAGCTTCAACCCCGCCACCAGCAAACCAACTTCCTCTTTCAAAAGTTCGTCTGCATCGGAAGTCTTTTTTCTCCGCTCTATGTATCCCCGAAAGACGGCAGGAGCGCCCACTTCAAAGGAAAAGAGGAAATCCATCGGCACTCGCCCAGTGAACGGGTCTATGCGGTTATGGGTGCTAATGCGCCGATTCGGCTCACCTACAAGTTCGGCATCGCTGAAGTGGTAAGCCTTAGGGATAAAGGTTGTCCCGAAGAGACGGCATAGCACGCATGGTTGCTCCAGACGGAAATTCAACCCGCAGGTCTTCAAAACCCCTTGTCCTTCCGTCTCCGTCGGTGCTTTCTGCAGACTGGCTTGGCAGCAATCTTTTGCTTTCCCTGTCCAGAGAAGGATTTGAGTGCAAGCATCACGAAGCAGTCCACGAAAGTGCTCAGCAGGGATGACAAGTCGCCCATCGGGTCGGATGACCATCAGTTCATCGGCAACTCCTGGTCGGCTCAATCCTGCCCCGATGTGGAATTCCGCTTCCACCTGCAACTCATAATCTATCCGCATCACGCTCTCCCCCTTTGCTGTGGGAAATCAAGCAACTCCACCGCATCCCAAAGATAGCGACAAAATCGTTTGCCTTGCCCGCCAATCCTTGTGTCCTCCTGCCAAAGGGACGGCACACGCTCCTTCGTTCCCAGTGCCCGACGGATGACTTCTTGGACGCTTTCATCACCCAACCGCAAAAACCATCGTGCGAAGGCACAGTTCCCTCTTTGCCTTCCTTGCCTCAAGATGTCTCCCAGTTCCTTCAATCGGCTTCGCCCTATCTTGCCATTCTCCATCAGTCCATCCAACTTTTTCACCACTTCCAAAAGTTGGCGCAACTCGTTTTCGTCAGGCGAAACGAGATAGGGACGCCCCGTCATCAGCAATTCCTGAGACCCATCTTTGACCGTGTAAGCCTCGCGACGAAGCGTCTTCAAGTCTTCAATGTTAGAACCCGTGACAACTTGAAAGTCCACCGCTCCCAATTCCTTCCCTTGCTGATTTACCTTCCAAGACCTTCGTTTTGCGCTTTTGAGCAACTCTGAAGCCATCCTGTGAAGGCTTAAAAAGGGAAGGTTATGGTGGGCGATGACAACCCCTGCCGACATCGTGAAGGTTGGGAATTCAATCCCTTGAAGGGAATGGTCTTGGCTAAACTTCTCCCCCGCCTTCACTTGAAAGAGACGGCAGAAGGCTTCAGCAAAGGGCAAGGCATATTGAGCCTGTATCACTAACAACACATCGTCCCCTCCCAGCAAAAGGACGCGGAAAGGCAAAATCGTTTTGCCACCTTTTTGCGGTAACTCCTGCCCATCCAGAACTTCCAAGATCGCGTCTATCAACGCTTCCTGCGTCGTCTCCTTCAACAAGGCAGAGAATGCCTGATACGCCTGCAACTGCCCTTTGTTATCTTTCTTTTCAACGCCTTTCCTTAGGGCTTTCAGCAACTCCCCGAAGCGGTTGCCGTCCGCCTCAATGTAGCCCATATAACCGTGCGGTTTCGCTCCAGTGACCAGTTCCTCAAAGTCCTCAGGGAAGCGAAATTCTTCAGGTGACTTGCCGCACCTTTCGGCAATCCTATGCCTAAGGATGGCATCAACTGGCAAACGGTCTTTCAATTGTGGGTTAGGAATGACTTTCTTGCCCGATGGCAAGAAAATTGGCTGATAATGGGGCTTTTCTGCCCACTTTTTGGCTTTAAAAACTGTGATGCCAATATTACGGAAAGCGTCGTCTTCCAGCCCATAGTCAATGGCAAAATCCCTTCCCGTCATTTCGCAAATACGGAAGAAGGGCGAGCCACTGAAGAAAGGCATCACCGCTTCGCTTTTCTGCTCCTTCCCATCTTCCGATGTCTCTGCTTCTCCTTGCTTGGACGCTTCCAATTCCTGTCCCTGTCCTTCCTTCTGTCGTTCCGGTTCACCTGCTTTCCTTCGGCTCATCTCCCGCATGGCATTTTCTATCGCTTGAACGAAATTGCCCTTTTCCCAAGGAATGACCGTTACGGTCACGGTTGCCGAGCCCGTCCGATCCACATACAACTTGCGCAACTCTTCGGCTGCCTGACGGGCTTTCCCTTCGTCTTTAAAGATGGCTTCCGTGATGCCACCTGCCGAAAAAATGACTTCTCCACCATAGGCGCGGATGAGCCACTTTGTCTGCTCCTCATTGACATGGCTTAAGAGTGAACTGGCAGCGACGATGTGTCTCAACTTGACGCTGGCAAACAAGTAGTCTTTGATGCGGTCCACATCGGCATATAAAATGAAGGCAGGCGGCTCAAAATCCTTGGGTGGGTTACTGCCTTTCAACTTGACGATGGCTTCAAAGTATCGTTCGTCGGGCAAAGTCACCCTCGTCGGCATCCCACCCTTCAGGTCAAAGAGTTCCACGAAGTTGTAGTCTGAATCGGTGGCAGCAGCGATAGTCAGTTGCGGTTCGCCTGTCTTCAAGTTTCGCGACCGAACAATAGCGATAGGGGCAAGTTTTTGCCCTTCCAATAAGAGCAAAGTTAGGTCTATCGGCTTTTGTTCTTCCCGAATGTCCGCGATCGCCAAAGGCCCGTCTACTTGATAACGCTGCGCCCATTGCATTGTCCGTTCCATGATGGTGCGATACTCTTCGGCTGCTTGCTGAATGAGCGCTTCCGCTTCCTCATCTTGGCAACGGCTGAGCAGGTAGCGCAAGATTAGTTGACAAATCTCCTCACTGTGCCCCTTTGCCTTCAATGCCATATCCAGTAACTTGCCTTTCTCACTGGGTTCACCGAGACGGCTGTCAATGGCTCGTGCATCAGCATCAGCACCGGGGTAAGGTTCTTCGCCTTTAAGCAACCATTTGGCTGCTGCCATAATGCCGTCAAAATCACCATGGGTTACGATAGCATCCACTTGACCTGACGATTGAACTAATTCGGGCGTAATCATCTCTGGGACAGCAGGATGTTCCTTGCGGGATGAAAGAATGAAACGGGAATCGGAAGAGAAGTCGGCATGGCGCTCGTGTTCGTGATGGTCAATCCAAAAAACCAACCGCTCTCCTAAGGCTTGGATGAAGGGAAGGGTTGTTGTGGCAAAGGATGAACGAGGCGTATCAGCGCAGAAAGCGACATCCAGCACAACGACCTGCCCTTGAATTTTTTGCGCCAATTCCTCCCCCACCTCAAAGGGCTGCACAAAGACCACCTTCGCCATCTCAGTTCACCCCGTTATGTATTGCTTCTTTGTGTTTAAAAAGGTTAACGGAAATGGATCCTTTCGTCAAGGAATGCTCGGATTTCATGCAAAAGGACAGAGATTTTCACCTATCGTCCCAAAAACCTCCTCACTGCTTCGGTGACGAGGTCCTGAAAGGTCCTGCCCTCATCTATTGCCATGTGCTTTAAGGCTTTAACCAATTCTACAGGCATCCTTATCGTCACCTTTGTCGTCACCTCACCGCCTTCTTGCTGTCCTTCCGTTTTAACGGCTTGCCTTCTTGATGTCCGAACGGCTTTCCTTTCCTTCGGCTCCAACTTCCCTAAGACCTTCGCACCCTTTTCTACCATCTCCTTCAATGTGTCCTCTCTCTTCCTCACTTCTTCTTCACCCTCCTTTCAATGGCTTCAGCGATTTCCTCAATTTGCTGCGCCCACTTACTTTCAGGGGCGAGAATGTGCAGTGGCTTCCTCTCCAAGGCCGTCTCTTTGACCCTAACGGACTTGGAAAGGATACCCAAAAGCCTTTCCTCTCCAAGAAGTTCCTTAAGTGAAGCAATTACCCTTTGGGTCATCCTCGTGTGCTCTTCTGCTAAGTTCACAACGACTCCCAAAATTTCCGCTGACCTCTCCCGCTTCCTTGATAACTCAACCAAACCCTCAACCAACTGAACTATCCCTGCAACTGCAAAGGGAGATGGGTCAATGGGGGCAACAATGTAGTCGCAGGAGAGAATCGCTGCCCTCGTTAAGGGTCTCCAACCCGTAGGGGTGTCCAAAAGGACAAGGTCAAAAGGTAATGAACGGATTACCTGTGATGGCAAAAGAAGGTCTGGGTTCGTCCCCCTCATGTCCCAACTTGAGAGTTTGCTGTCAGCACCCAGAAGCCAGAGGTTTTCTGATACAGGATAGGGTTGGGGGGACTTTCGGGAAAATAGGCAGCGGGTTTGAGCGTCCTCAGGGAGACTCTCGGGAGGCAGAAAAGCAAAGGTTAGGTTGCCCTGAGGGTCAAAATCGACTGCTAAAACTTTCTTACCCCTATCAGCCCAGAGAGAAGCCAAGTTGTAAGTTAAAGTCGTTTTCCCAGTCCCACCCTTTAAACTGGCGAAAGCGATGACAACCATTTAACCCACTTCCCTACCTTCTTGCTTTCTTGCCTTTCTACCATCCCCACTCTTTGCCGTTCTATCATCTTGCCATGCAAACGGTTTTCTGTCCTCCCACTCCTTTAGACACAGAACCTTCCATCTTCGTCGCTTCCGAGAGGACTGGTTCGACTACGACCTTCGTTTTAGCCTTGACCTTAACCTTGAAGATTGTCTTGCAGTGGGGACAACGGATGGCGATGGTGCCTTCATCTGCCATTTGAAGGACCAAAGGTTTGACCTTCCACCTTATCGTTGCCCCTATCTTTCCCCAGAACTTCCTCGATAACCGCTTTCGATACTTCTCATCGTTGATTGCGTGCCATAGGGTTGTTTTGTCGTAGCCAGTCATTTCAGCCATCCTCTTCAAAGAGATTCCAGCCCTTTCCATCCAATCGCTCCAACTCACGCTCTTACCCCCCTTTCCTGCGGACGGTGTGGGCTCAAAAAGGGGTTATGCAACCCTCGTTGCACTTTCCCTCAGAGCCACTCTTTTAGACAAACCCCACTTAAGACCCATCCCCTCTCAAAAGGACCCACTACAGCCCTTTCTCTGCCTCTCCTTCATTGTCCACCTTTTGTCCCATCAGAAGCCGATATAAAGCCAACTCCAAGAAGGGGTTAATGTTTCCCCTCTTCCATTCCTCTTCAGCCCTCTTCCTCAGCCCATTGGGTAGTTGACTGAGGGCTCTGCAGACAGTTTCTTTCCATTCCTCTTCACTCATCTTTTGCCTTGTCTCTTCAAGGAACTTTCTCCTCCTCTCCCTCTCTTCCATCCTCGCTTTCCTTTCCTCCTCCATCTTCTTCTCCACAGCCGCCTTTAAGGCTTCTTCCCTCCTTCGCTGCTCCTTTCTCCTTTGTTCTTCCTCCCACTCAAACGGTGCCGCCCATCCCTCCTCTATCGCTTTCACCAACATCCCTGCCCTGTTTTTTGTCGGCTTCCTGTAATTCAGCCACTCTATTTGCTGCAGGATTTCTTGGGCTGAAAACTTGGAGACCAACCTCACAGCGACCGCCTCGCTGACACCTTCCATCAAAAGGGCTTTTAGCGCCTCCTTTTGTCCACCCGAAATTTCCACTTGTTGTTGCAAAACAACATCTCCTTCTTCTCTCTGTCTTTGCCCTGTCTTTTTGTCCTCCCCTGCTTTTTTGCCACCCAGGGACATCCTCAACCTAAATTCGTCCTCAGGGGTCAGGGGGTCTTCCTGAAGGACCCAGAACCTGTTGGCAATTTGCCTGACCTCTCCGCTCCCTTCCCTTTCAAATTGTGCTTCCTTCTTGATGAACCTTTTAACCCTCTCGTCTTGCAAGACCCTCCTCAAATGCCTCTCACTTATCCCTATGGCTTTCGCCGCGTCAGCCATCCTCAAGACTACCGAGTTTTTGCCAGCGCAGAAACTTCGGAACTTCAAGATCACCATGCTCCTTGTCGGACCGAGCAAAGGAACCCACTTTTCAAAGAAGTATCGGCTGAAGGTCACCCTTTCTTCGGGTTTAAGCAAATAATGGGATGGCTTCCTCCTCAAAGGTCTAATTTCCGCCTCATCAAATTTCTCCCCCATTTTTCCTTCATTTTACCAAATTTCCATTTCCTTTTCAAATTTTTTTATCTCATCTATCCACAATTTATCCACAAATTTATCCCTTGACTTTTTAAATTTTCGTTTATAATCATCTCAGAACAACAAAATTGGTCGGAGAAGTAAAAAGGGGGTGTTCAAGATGTCTGTCTCATTCTTGCCTTTAGATGCCGTCAAAAACGCTATCGCTTTGGACGATGCACAAAAAGCCGATTACATCGTCCCACTATCTGACTTGGATTTGGAGATTGGGGAAAGTGGTGCGTGGCTTTGCCTTTGCCCATTCGGGACTTTCTCCGTCTCGTCCATAGCGCAAGAGCAAATTTGCCAGAAACTCGGTCTACCCCTCTCTTACCTTCGCCGTTGCCCTGTCTGGCTTCAAAGGCAAAACCTTTCCTTCTGGCTTTCAAGGAGGCAGAGGAAAGGTGGCAATGTCCTTTTGAGGACGAAAGGTGAAGTGCTCAGGGCTTTCCTCAGCCCTTCCTTCTCCCCTTTCGATCACCGAGACCTTCTGGCTGTCTTGGAATCCATACCTTCTGTCGGAGAGAAACTTTTGCCCTTCCAGTTCGCCCTGACGGAAAAATCCCTCCACCTTTCCCTCCTTGACCCAGAGCCCTTTGAAGTCACATGGGACGGTCAGAGGGAGAAGTTGCACTTTGGTGTCTACCTTCGCAACAGCGAGGTCGGTTTCGCCAAAGTCGCCCTTTCAGCCTGCCTTCACAGGCATGCTTGCGGGAACCTTTTCGTGAGCGAGACCGTCTTCGCAAGAGTCCACCTTTGGATTGACAAGAAGGAGATAAAGGAAAGGCTCTCTTCCGCTTTGGAGAGGGCTGTCTCCTTGACCGCCCCGAAGGTGGCGGAGGCTTTGATGGCTTCCCTTTCCGTCTCCATCCCTTCAGGGGCGAAGGAGAGGGTCTTTCAGCACGCGGCGAAAATGGCTGGTCAAAAAGCCTTGAAAGAACTATTGGCTATAGAATACGAGCGGGAGAAGGAAACCAGCGGGTCTGGTGAAACCCTTTTCACCCTCGTCCAAGCC
>Ga0209225_1001489_pt1 | contig 22988 bp, 23 predicted proteins | sample WasSprMetagenome_FD_184732 | JGI IMG/M metagenome (GOLD analysis project Ga0209225, IMG submission 184732) | Sulfidic aquatic microbial communities from Washburn Spring, Yellowstone National Park, USA - WS (SPAdes) (version 3) | ecosystem: Environmental > Aquatic > Thermal springs > Hot (42-90C)... | reverse complement strand
CAGACGGCTAAAAGCTCTGTCTCCTCCAGTTCACTGAAGACTCTAGCGTGGTTTTTACCCCAAAAACCAGCCCCTATGACTGCCACTCCAATTTTGTTGCTCATTTCCTCCAAACACCTCTACCTAAACCCCGATACGTGAAGCCTTCCGCTTCAACCTTTGCGGGCTCCAAGACCCCTTCAAAGTCAACAATGGCTGCCGGTGTGTTTGCTAAAAGCTTAACCTTTCTTAGGTTTAGCCGTCTAAACTGCTCGTGTCCAGTGTAAATTATTATGCAGTCCGCCCCGTCCAAGGCTTCTGAAAGATTCTCTTCGACATATGGTAGGTCTAAACCGGAAGCTTTCCGCTGCAGGTATGGGTCGTAGACACTTGGTCTAGCACCTTTTCTCTCAAGCATCTTAACGAAATCTTTAAATGAGCTTTCTGGAAGGTCTGCCGCATTTTGGGTTTGGGACACACCTAACACCGTTATTTTTGCCCTACGCATGGTTTTTCCACAGCTTTTTAAAGCGTCTTGTATTAGGCTGACTTTTCTCTTCACCAGCTCCTTTTTCAGCTCCAAGACTGTTTGTGAAACCTTAAGTTTAACATTTTGGTTATCCGCTTCCTCAAACAACATTAGAAGAGCCTCTTCGCCTCCGAAACTCCAAAAATTTTTGTGAGGACAGTCCGCGGCTATTAAACCATGAACAGCCAAATAGTCAGCACCTATTTTTTCGCAAAAAGCTGCAAACTCGTTGGATAAGGCTGATCTAACATTTCTGTAAACTGTTTCAAACAGAACTGCAGCCTCTGCGACCTTAAAATCTAAGGACTTAGCCAACCCCGCTTTTGTTATAGACCCCACAACATTGGAAGCTTTCTCTAGGCTCATTCTGTCCTGTGCAGCCACAACTCTCCTGTAATTCATTAAGCTTCTCAAGGTCTGTTTTTCTGGGAATGGAACTGGGCAGTAGGCGAAAAATATGTCTACGCCAACCCTAAATCCAGAAACATCTTCAATAGTCTTCTTGAGTACGCTTTCGTTGACTCCTATTCCAACAACGCTCATGTTCACAATCAACGTGTTTTTGCGAATGTTTGAACCAATTTTCTTAAACATTTTCTCGATACCTGAATAGTCAATGGTGCCCCTTTCACTAACGACGGCGGGCGTTGTGAACAGTATGATTTCGCTCTCCGCAGCGTCTTCAATGTTATATGAGAACCGTATTCTTTTGTTTTCTAAGCCTTTCTGGAGGGTTGGCTCTATCTCCTGATTCAGAAAGGGAGCTTTTCCCTTGGAAAATCGTTCGATAAGGGCTCTGTCGTTGTCAACGCATAAGACTTTGAAACCCACATCGGCCAGTAAGCATGTATGAAGCATGCCCATGCGCTCGCATCCAACAACGCTAACCATGGCTTTCTCGTCTGCCTGCGGTTCTTTCAGCGGGTTTATCGTCTTCAACATTTGCTTCTCCCAAACCTGATTCGTCTTTCAGCCCTTCACAGAGTTAATGATCCTCTTAAGCTTTAAACTGAACTCGCGGATAAGTTCTTCAGCCCTCTCTCTTGTTTTGGCTTCCGCATAAAGCCTGTATAACGGTTCAGTTCCGCTGGGTCTCACTAGAATGGAGCTTTTGTCCTCGAACCATACCTTAACCCCGTCGATGGTGCTTATGTTGAGTCCTTTCGCTTGCTCGATAAGTTTCTCTAAGATCTTTTCTTTGATTTCGTTGGGACATTCCACTTTGCCTTTCTCGATGAAGTATTTCGGAAGTTCGTCCAAAAGTTTGGAGAGGGGTTTGCTTGCGTCCGCCATTATGTTTAATATCAAAGCCGTTGCCATGGCTCCATCTCTGACTGCTTGGTGTGGACCATAGAAGATTCCACCGTTCTCTTCTCCCCCAAGTTTTGCTTTTAGCTTTTTCATAGTGTGAGAAACTATTACGCTTCCAACCTTTGTCCAGATCACTTCACCGCCATAAGCATCCGCGACGTCCTTAACCAGCGCGGAAGAACTTATCGGTGAAACGATTTTTTCACCTGGATTCTTGAGCAAAAAGTGTTTCTCCACAAGAGCGAAGGTTTTATCACCCCAGTGGATTTCTCCAGTTTCGTCAACGAAAATGGCGCGGTCCGCATCTCCATCGAAGGCAACCCCTAGATCCGCATTTACAGCCTTAACGGTTAAAGACAATTCCGAAAGGTTTTCCGGACGGGGTTCTGGCGGCCGCGCTGGAAATGTACCATTAATGTTCGCGTTTATTGTTGTAACCCTGCAGCCTAAATCTCTTAAAAGCTTTGGAACCGCTAGGGCTGCCACGCTGTTTGCTGCGTCGACAACCACGTGGTAGTGCTTCTCTGCTATCCTTTCAACGTCCACGTGTCTCTTGACAGCCTCCACGTACTCATCGATAATGCCCTGAAGAGGTCTAGTCTTCCCTATTCTATTCCATTGAACATACTTTGTTTTACCATCAAAAAATATTCTCTCAATTTCTATTTCCTGTTCTCTTGAAATTTCTATGCCGTCATTCCATACGACCTTTATCCCGTTGTATTCCGGCGGGTTGTGGGAAGCCGTGACAATAACTGCCCCGTCAACATTATGGTTTTTCACGGCGTATTGTAGCGCCGGAGTTGGCGCCATACCCGCAAATAGAACTTCGCAGCCCGCAGCGTTCAACCCAGATATCACTGCCCTTGTAAGCATTGGGCTGCTTGTTCGGGCGTCGTGTCCCACTATTAATCTTCCAGACTTGAAGAAAGTGCCTATGGCCCCTCCAATTTTCGCCGCAAATTCTGGATTTAACTCCTTGTTTACTGTCCCTCGAATCCCGTTTGTTCCAAACAATCTCCTTGAACTTAGCATGAGCGATGCTCCTTTGAGAGCAAGTTCATTATATCTGTGTTTCCTATTAAAACGGTTTTGTGGAGTGGAAGAGCATGAAAGTTCTGCTCCATGAAATGAGCTGGGTTGAAGCGAAAGAATATTTCAGTAAAAATGACACAGCTATAATACCGGTGGGCTCCAATGAGCAGCATGGCCCACATAACCCTCTGGGAACAGACCACCTTATCGCTAAGGCCATAGCTGAGGAAACCGCCAAACGCACTGGTGTTGTTTGCCTGCAAGTTGTACCTTTCGGCGTAAGCCACCACCACAGACAGTTCTGGGGCACGATTCACGTTTCACCGGAAACCTTCAAAAACTACTTGAAAGAGATTTGCCTAGCACTAAACTATTATGGCGTAAGAAAAATCGTCATAGTTAATGGGCATGGCGGAAACCTTGCAGCCCTAGCGGAGTTAGCTAGAGAACTGCGAGAAAAAGGAGTTTTCATATCAATCTTCCAATGGTGGACAGCAGCCAGCAAACTTCTTCCACGAATCTTCAAGCCCGAAGAGAGGGGACACGCGGGCGCTGAGGAAACATCTGTGAACCTAGCTCTCCATCCGCATCTTGTACGTACGGATAAGGCTGTTGATGAAGAGGCCCACAGCCATTTTGCCGAAGTTGCAGGCATAACCTTACCTTTAGATACGGCTGACTACACATCCTCAGGGGTTTTCGGCAAATCCACAACAGCCTCAGCGGAGAAGGGCAGGGAAGTTTTTGAGGCTGTTGTCAACGAGCTTACTAGACATGTAAACCTGTTGAAGGATTCGAAAATTGAAGACTTGATGGCTAGGCTGAAGGTTTAGTTCCGGAGACTACTCCCACTCTATGGTCGCCGGAGGCTTATGAGTTATATCATAGACAACTCTCACAACTTGTGGTATCTCGTTAGTTATCCTAGTGGAAATTTTTTCCAAAACTTTAAACGGTATCTTGGCAAAACTCGCCGTCATAGCATCTTTACTTTCCACAACCCTCACGGCGATAACGTATCCATAAGCTCTAGCGTCGCCCTTAACACCCGTAGTCTTTACGTCCGTTAAAACTGCAAAATACTGCCAAAGCTTATCCTTTAAACCGCTTTTTTCAATTTCCTCCCTCACAATTCTGTCGGCTTTCCTCAAAATTTCGACCTTGTCTCGCGTTACCTCGCCGATAACCCTGACCGCAAGGCCTGGTCCAGGAAAAGGTTGCTTGAAAACTACTTCGCTTGGTAATCCGAGTATTTGTGCTACTTTCCTAACTTCATCTTTGTAAAGGTCTCGCAAGGGCTCTACTATTTTCTTAAACTTGATCCTTGTTGGGAGACCAGCCACATTGTGATGGGTCTTAATCTTGTCTGAAAACCTTTTGAACCCTGACTCGATCCTATCAGGGTAAATTGTTCCCTGAATTAAGTACTCTGCACCTATCTTTTCGGCAACCTCTTCAAAGACTCGAATGAACTCTTCACCAATAATTCTTCTTTTCTCCTCTGGTTCTTTTATTCCTCTCAACTTTTCAAAAAATCTATTCTGAGCCTCAACTATTACTAGGTTTATTCCGAAGTTTCCAAAGACGTTTTTCACACAGTCCTGTTCGTTTTCCCGCATGAAACCATGGTTAACAAAGACCGCAGTAAGTCTATTGCCTAATGCTTTAGCTGCAATCGCTGTAGCCACGCTGGAATCTATTCCTCCGCTTAGTGCTATTATTGCCTTTCCAGATCCAACTTCACTTTTAACCTCGTTAACCATTCTTTCTATGACGTTTTCCATCCTCCAGTTTGCGGTGCAACCACACACCTTGAAAATGAAGTTGCGGATCACTTGCATGCCGTTAACTGTATGCGTAACTTCTGGATGCCACTGTAATCCGTAAATAGGCTTAGTTTTATGTTTAAAAGCTGCAACTGGACAGCTTCTACTATACGCTAAAACTTCAAGTTCCCGTGGAACCGAGAAAACGGTATCTCCATGGCTCATCCACACTTTTTCCTTTTTACTTAAACCTTCAAGAACACCTATAGGGCTTTTAATAGTTACATAAACTGGGCCAAACTCTTTCCGCTTAGCTTTTTCAACTTTTCCGCCGAAAATTTTCGCTATGACTTGGTGTCCATAACATAAGCCTAAAATTGGAAGACCTAGATCAAAGATACGGGGGTTTGGTTTGGGCGCGTCCTCGTCGAAGACGCTCGAAGGACCTCCTGATAAAATTATCCCCTTGACGTTAAGTCTCTCGTTTAAGAATTCCACTTCCTCCGGTGTTATATTATGGGGCACTATTTCTGAGTAGACACCATTCTCTCTGATGCGTCTTCCTATGAGGTGGCAATATTGCCCACCGAAGTCTAAAACCAGTAAGGCATCGTACTTTGTGTTCTCTGCCAAATTTTAGGCCTCTTTAGTTCTTCTGGTATACTGGTATGTTCTATACTGGGCTTTTTAAGCATAGATGTATTTTTGCTGTTCCCACCATGTGACCTCATTTTTGTCTTTGGGCATGTGGGGTTCGTATTCTTTCCATTCCTGCATTTTCAGCATCCAATATTTTTCCGCGTTCTCTTTGCCTAAGGCCTTTTTGCATATGTCGTCGCTCCCCCACTCCTCCAATGCTTCCTTAAGAGAGCTCGGCAAAACCCTTATTCCCAGCGCCTCACGTTCGGTTTCGCTCAAATGGTATACGTTGACATCTACAGGATCGCCCGGATCAATTTTCCTTCTGATACCATCTAAACCTGCTTCGAAAACTGCAGCGTAAACCAGATACGGGTTACATAATGGGTCTGGGCATCGAAATTCTATTCTTGCCTCGTTTTCTTTCTCGGGAAAGTATTCAGGCACCCTTATTAAGGCTGAGCGGTTCTTTCTGCTCCATGTAATGTAGACGGGCGCCTCATAGCCCGGCACAAGCCTTTTGTAACTATTGACTGTGGGAGCTACAATAGCGCATAAGGCTCTAGCATGTTCGAGGATTCCTCCTATAAAGTAGCGGCAAAACTGTGAAATATGGGCGTATCCATCCTTATCATAGAACAAATTTCTGCCAGTTTTCAGGTCGAAAAGTCCAAGGTGAATGTGCATGCCGCTTCCAGGTTTTCTAGACCATGGTTTAGGCATGAAAGTAGCTATCCAACCGTATTTCCTATCAGCAACAGCCTTGGCTGCAAACTTGTACCGCACGATATTGTCCGAAGTGACTACCGGATCCGAGTATTTGAAAGTGATCTCGTTTTGGGCGGCTCCCACTTCGTGGTGTTCCCTTTCAACTTTTATCCCCATGGTGAAGAGGGCGTTGGCCAAATCCAATCTGAAGCTTTCGGTTAAATCGCGTCCTGGAGCTATGTCAAAGTACCTATGCTTGTCTAACAAGTGGTTTTCAACAGGCTCGAATCTTCCGTCCGGAGCCTTTTGCACTAGGTAAAATTCCAGTTCAGCGGCGGCTGTCGGCTCGTAACCTTCCGCCCGCATTTTATCTAGGCTTTTCTGGCAAATATAGCGGGGGTCTCCATCGAAACGTTCCCCCTCAGGCGTGTAAATGTTACAAATGAAGCTGACAACACTTTTGTTGTAAAAGTAGTAGGGGCAAACTGTGAAAGTTGTTATGTCTGGCTTCATGATCATGTCGCTTTCCTCTATGCCAACACCGCCTATCAGGGATGAACCATCAAAGCCCACGCCCTCGGCTATAGCGTTTTCAACCTCTTCAACAGGCACGGTTCTACCCCTAAAATAGCCAAGCAGGTCTGTAAAATGAAGTAGAACATGCTCAGCGTTTTTCATTAGCTTAAAGCATAACTCAACATTCTTGTTTACATTGCGCCGCAAACCTGACGCACACTCTATCCATGTATTTATACGGCAGAAATGATTTAAACTGTAAATATAAAAAGTTTTTCAAAGAAAAAAGCAACAAATGTTAAATATTTGAACAAATAACCGATCAAATGTACAAAAGCCTTAATTGGGTGCGGGATATGGACCATACAGATGTTCAAGATGTTCTTAATGAGGGAGCAAAAGCAGCTGTAGCGAAAAGGGCTGTCAGCTTAGACGATGTTGATTTAAAGATATTGAGGGCTTTGACAGCTGACGCCAGAGCTTCCTCCAGACAGCTTGCAAAACAATGCGGAATCGCAACAAGCACAGTGCTTTCTAGAATTAGGAGACTTGAAGAAAACGGCATGATAAAGGGGTACACAGCCATAATTGACCATGAAAAATTAGGGTACGAGCTAACAGTTGTTGTAGAATTAACCGTTTCTAAAGGGCGGCTTCTCGAAGTGGAAAATGAAGTTGCGAAAATCCCCAATGTATGCTGCGTTTACGACGTGACTGGACTTATAGACGCCATAATAGTCGCCAAATTCAAAAACAGAGAAGAACTAAGCAAGTTTGCGAAAAGGTTGCTGGCGATGCCCTATGTCGAACGAACAAACACACACGTTGTGTTAACAACAATAAAAGAGGATTTCAGAGAACTCGTCTAACCCCTCTTTTTATTCTCAAATAATCGAAGGCCCAAGGGAAAACTTAATTCAACTCTAAGACTGAAAATTAAACAGTACACGTGCGGGGGTTGCCAAGCCAGGTCAAAGGCGCAGCCCTGAGGCGGCTGTCCCGTAGGGGTTCGTGGGTTCAAATCCCACCCCCCGCACTAATTTACCAGTAAGTTACAAATACTTCTTCTGCGTATATTTGTATATTTGTTTGATGCAATATGCCTAAGCCTAATAAGGGTAAGACTGAGACCATTAGGGATCGTGCTATTTATGTTTATTTGCCTTCGTTGGAGATGGTTGAGGATTGGAAGCAGCTACAAGGACTACGTCGATCATATTTTCTGGCTTAAGGAAGTTGGGGTAGACCATTTCTGTATCACAGGGTTTAACCCTATAGCTGGCACTCCGCTTGAAACACGCATGCCTGCCACCTCATACGAAGTTGCCAAGGTTATAGCTGTTTCTAGGCTTGTCTTAAGGAAGGCGGACATAGGCATCGGTGGATAATGAACGATCCACAGCTGTTGCCGCTCGCGATCATGGCGGGCGCCAACAGGGCTATACACCTCGGCGTCCACGTCCATAGGCCGGGAAGGTGGGCTCAGAGATTCAAATGCGTTGAATCAAAGCGGTTCAACGGCTTGGAGTTCGTCAACCTTCTCCCCCTAACAGTTAGAATTGTTGAGGGCATGGGCATGCACGCAGAAGACGGCATAGAAAAGGCTCTTAGAGGTGTTTTTAAATGAAGAAGCTTTGGATAGCTGTTCTAGCGCTGGCCATAGTGGCGGCATCCTGCATCCTTTGGCTTTCCATGCCCAAAATTCCCCAAGAAAATGTTGGAGTTAAAATAGTGGACCAGCTTGGAAGGGAAGTTTACGTAGAAAAGGCTGAAAGGATCGTGAGCCTGTGGCCTGAAGCTACAAGAGTTTTATTCGCTTTAGGCGTGGGGGACAAGGTAGTTGGATTGGACAGTTCCAGCCGAACCTGCCCAATCCTGACGAGAGCCTTCCCACAGATAGTTAACATTACGGACGTTGGCAACGTCGGTGGAACATTTGACGTAGAGAAAATCGCCAAACTGAAGCCTGACGTCATTTTCATGAGAACCGACGATCGAGACCTGGCTGAGAGCATTCAAACTAAACTTAATGTGCCAGTAATCTGTGTGAGGTTTAACCCGCCTGGAAAAAGAGATTGGAGCTATGACATCATCACAGTAATTGGTACAGCTGTTGGAAGGAGGGAAAGGGCAAATCAGCTTAGAGCCTACTTAGAGGGGAAGTTTTCTGAGATTACGAAAATAACTTTAGCTATATCCGACTCTGAAAAGCCGAAGGTGTATCAGGCTTTCGCTTACGACCTCCTCAAGACCCTGGCATGGTCCAGCGAAATTATATATGAGGGAGGCGTTAATGTCGCATATGCCCCACAACAGCCAATTTGGTACTCGGTGAGCTTAGACCAGGTTATAGCGTGAACCCGGACATCATAATTCTCCACGGCTTCGGCAAATGGAAGCCTGAAGACCTTTACAATGACCCCAATTGGCAACCAATTAAAGCCGTGAAAGAGCGCCGGGTATACAAGCTAACCCTCGGCTGGACAGAATGGGACTTGGCAGGAACCGTTATCCAAACCATGCAGTGCGCCAAGGTTTTTCACCCAGATAAATTCAAAGACCTCAACGTAGAGGCTGAGGCTAACGAGGTCTTCAGGTTTGTTTATGGTGCCGACGGGTTGTATTCGAGGTTGAAGAGGGATTATGGGCTTTCGATCTAACTCCGCCTCTTTTTTACTTCTTGTAGCTCCTCTCTTGGCTTTAACATTGCATATTTGCGTTGGGAAATATCCGCTTACCCCGACGATAATACCAACCCTTTTCATCGAGAAGCTTTCAGGGGTCTCAGAACACGCGTTGGAACAGCTTGTTTTCTTCATCAGGTTGCCTAGAGCCGTCATGGCGGCGCTGTTTGGTGCAACTATGGGGGTTACAGGAGCTACTCTTCAGTGCATTTTAAAAACCCCTTGTAAGCCCATACACACTCGGCATATCCTCTGGTGCAGCTGTGGGTGCGGCTCTTTCACTAGCTTTAATCTTGGGGTTATATCAACTGAGGTTTCAGCATTCGCGTTTGCCTTGTTGGCTATTTTCCTCACGCTTACCATTTCGAGGGTTAGGGGCAGTTTATCCCCCGTTTCCATAGTTCTAGCCGGAATTATTGTTTCAGCTCTTTTTCAGGGAGTGCTTACACTTATTCAAATAACAGCGCAACCTGAAAATGTGAGCGCAATAGTCGGTTGGATATCGGGTCGCCTTAACGCAGTGTCTTGGAACCACGTACTTTTATCTATGCCACTTGCGCTTGTTGGAATCCTTGGCGTCATTCTTCTAAGGTGGAGGGTTTTTATGCTTTCCCTGGGAGATGAGGAAGCGAAGGCTTTGGGAATGAATGTTGAAAGGGAAAGGGTTGTTGTTACAGTTTTGGCGTCTTTAGCAGTATCATCAGTTGTTACAGCGGCAGGCATAATTGGGTGGGTCTGCCTAATAGCTCCCCACTTAACCAGGCTTATGGTGGGATCGGATCCTAAGAGGCTGTTACCAGCATCGCTTTCGCTGGGGGCAACGTTCCTTTTGGTAGCTGATGCACTGGCAAAGTCTATATGGAGCTATGAAATACCAGTAGAGTTTTAGCTACGCTTGTTGGGGCACCCCTATTCCTATACCTGTTAAGGCATAGCATGCAGGTGTATGGTGGTTAAGCGTGATCATCACGGTAGAGAGCCTGACGTTCTGCTACGATTCGATACCTGCGTTAAGAAACATATCAATAGAAATCTCGGGTGGAGAATTAGTCACCATACTTGGCCCAAACGGCTCTGGGAAAACAACGTTTCTGAAATGCCTCTGCAGGTTATTAAAGCCAAAGGCTGGCTACATTTGCTTTGACAAGCAACCTATTTGGAGAATGAAGCCAAAATGCTTCGCCCAGCAAGTTGGTTACGTGCCACAGATACATTCTCCATCATTTCCATACAGAGTTATAGACGTGGTTGCAAGCGGCAGAACCCCTTATCTAAGCGCCCTCGCAACACCATCCAAAGAGGATTATGAAATAGCGTATCAAGCGCTTGAAGCTGTGGGATGCCGAGAGCTAGCTGAGAGACTTTACACACAGCTGAGCGGCGGCGAATTGAGGTTGGTTTTAATAGCGAGGGCGTTAGCACAGCAGCCCAAAATCTTACTGCTTGATGAGCCAACATCACACCTTGACTTCAAAAACAAGTTTATGGTTATGCACACGATAAAGAGTCTAGTTAAAAAAGGGGTTTCAGCAGTCGTAAGCGAGCATGATCCAAACGTCGCTGTGGCGTCCTCGGACAAAGTAATATTAATGAAAGAAGGGAACGTTATCGCCTACGGTAAGCCGGACGAAGTAGTAAATGAAGAAACAATGAAGATCCTTTATGACATGCATGTGGAAGTAATCTCGCTAACTAACCCACAATTAAAATTCATAGCGCCAAAGATGTTAAACATTCAATAGGTAAGCATCAAAATCTAAAACAGCCTAAGCCATAGGCCATACGCTAAAACCGCGCTCAAAAATTTCACTGGCACCCTGACATTTTTCAATCTCGGCTGATTAAAAGCTCCATTAATAATCGTCGTCATCCTCGGAAAAAGCATCCCTGTCATTATCTTTGATTTTATTTCGCTTATTTACATCTTAAAGGATGTTGGCTATTCTTTTGGTAATGTCTAAACGAAGGTAAAGTGTTGTAGAATTCACGCATATTCGTGCAATTTTGGCGGGGATATTACTTCTAAACAGCTTATCGGCGAAAACTCCCACTTTTATTTTTAACCTTAGAAGAAGCCAAATTTAGCCTTCTTTTGACGCTTGAACAGCCGAAAAGCTTCAGAAAACTTCAACTTTTACGTCAAAACTTGGAGCTGAGATGTGTATGTGCTCATGTTTAGTGTGTTATGGCGTTTTCGGTGGCTGTTGGTTTCTATTCATCTCTAGAAGTGTTTTGATCAAGCTTTCTATTTCCTCTATCATTGTTTGCAGTTGTTTGATTTCTTGTCGGAATTCGACTTTGCTTTTTATTTCGTTTTTGTTTTCCATCCTTTTTGGCTTGATTTTTCTTGTTGCTATTTTAAGCTCTTTTTGGATGTTTTCCTCTAGTATTTTGTATTGGGCTGCTGCGGCTGGGTTTTTGCTTGGGTAGTCCTTCCATCCTAGCCATTGCCAAACGTCCCAGTCAACGGACACCGTTATCTCGCCGTTCCCATTCAGCTTCATCGTGAACGGCGATGACAACGATAGAATGGCGTTGAGCAGCTCAACAACCTTCCCCATGACCCTGTTCTTCACCTCTTGCAGTTGCCTCTCAGCCGCTTCAACATGCTTGCGCCATACGCCCTTTACGGCTAGGCTTTGAAGCCATTCAGCCTGGAAGAATCGGGTTTTTAGGCATGTCTGGGTTAGGAGCTGCCGCCAGTAGGTTTCCTCCTCCAGGCTGAGCTCCCTAAATTTTCTATAATCCTCCAGTGTTTTGTTGTAGATGTTCATAAACCCTTGAAGCTCCACGTCGCTAAAAATGGATTGCCCACTCCGCCGGCGTTAGTATGCGTCCGTCGCGGCAAACTACCCAAACCTCATCCGCAACTTGGCCGAGCCTCAGGGCTCTCCATCCCATCCTGTCCTGGGTGGCCAACACGAACTTGGCCGTGGGATAGGCGTCCTTAAGCCTTTTCAGCCTTTCAATGACGGCCTTCCTTTCAGGCTGTCTCTCGCATTCAACGAAGAGCACCAGCCTCTCCTCGTAGATGTCTATGCACATGTCTTCGCGGCCGTTTGGAACGCTTTTTTCAAAGCTTATGCTTCTGAAGCCGTTATCCCAAAGGTATTTGGCAACGAAAAGCCTCAGTATCTCGTGGGCTTCAGAACCCTTCCTCGGCGCAGCCTACCCGCCCTGTCATAAAGGCCAAATTTATCAGCCAACCGACAGCACACATCGTTAAGGCTATCCTTCAAATAATCAAGAAGGTCAACACCGGATTGAGCGTCAACTGGCAACGTAAAAGGAGACGTCAACCCCAACATTCACCACCTACACAACGTATTGAACTCTCTCGGCAAGCGTCAAGCGTCGCATTTTCGCAGGAGGATGTTCCACAACGGATCGATCAGCAACCTTCATTTTTCCACGGAGACAGTTAATGTTAAATTGCCTGCTTGGGTCGTGTATCCAAACTCGCCCGTTTTCGTCAACCATGTAAATCCTGTAAACGTGCTCGGCGACTTCGTTAACAACATACATTAAGTTTATGGGAATTGCAATTGCTATCTGGCAATCATCGCCTAAGCCGTCTACAATTGTACATACCATGTCATGTAAGTGGTTTCGCCCTGCCTGTTCAGGTCTACGAATACAGTAGACAGCAACACGCGAGCCAACGGTGTCCTCTGCGAAAACATGCACACGAACATGTTTTCTGCCAGCTTTGATGCACCGATTGAACATCACGCTGTCGTATCCTTCTAGGCAAAGATTCAATGCAACCGAAAGCTTCATAGTCTCCAAGGTTATGTGTTTCCCTGCATCCTTGAATCTACCATCAACTGAGTTAACGCGTTGCCTCCTGCACGCTATCACTTCTTCGCCACACTCTTTAGTGATGCCTTCTGGCAATACGATTCACCTGCGCCAACTTACGCCATATACTTATACGAAATAAGTATATAAGTATTTTGCTAAACGATAACAAATAAGTATCAGCGTTCACGTCTAATAACATGAGAACCCATGACAGCGATTGACATACTGAAAGTTATAGAACAAAACCCGAGAATAACTCCTACAGAAATCTCTGAACTGCTCAAGGTCAGCGCACAGCATGTACGGAATATTCTAGCAGTATTCGCAGAACTTGGACTTGTAGAAACCCCAGCAAGAGGGGTATACATCATCACCAATCTAGGCAAACATCTGTTAAAAGAAAGCGAAACACGATTAAAAGAGAAGCAGTAAATAAGTAAAATTAAGCCTCGTCTACCATCTAACTTTACCCAAAAATCTACAAGTTTTGTAAAAGTGGAAGTTTTCCGACGTTTTTCGGCCATTCAAGCGTCGAAAGAAGGCTAAATTTTGCTTTTTCCAAGCTTAAAAAATAAAAGTAGGAGTTTTTCGCAGATAAGGCCGTCTAAAAGTAATGTTCCCGCCAAAATTATCATGCAATATGCTTTTCATGCATCCTGGCCATAGCAATAGCAGCCCACAAAATAGAAGACCAGAATTGCAAACAACATAGCACGCAGAGGATAGAATTATTTTTATGGAAGCCTTATTTATTTTTATGGAAGCCTTATGAGAGTTTGCTTAGTTTTCAATGCAGTAGGAGACGTAATTCTGCCCATACATTATAATCATTTGGTTCAGGCTATGATTTACAAAAACATTTCAAAAGATCTAGCTGACTTCTTGCATGATAGGGGCTTTCTTCTCGGCAAAAGACGGTTTAAGCTTTTCACTTTTTCGAGGCTTAATGGACGCTTTACCATTGATGGGGCTAAAGGGCGAATAACTTATCATGGCGATTTATCCCTTCAAATCTCGTCTCCTATTGAAAGATTCGTTGCCGACATAACTAACTCTATAATGAAGAGGGGTTCTATCATTTTAGGCGGAAATAAGCTTACAGTGAAAGAGATGGCTTTTCCTGCCAGCTTCGAAGCCAGAGGTGAAAAAGTTACGATCCGCATGCTATCTCCCCTTACAGTTTATAGCACGCTTATGACTCCTGATGGTCGAAAAAAGACGTACTATTACTCCCCATATGAGAAAGAGTTTTCTGAGCTCGTGAGCATTAATGCCAAGAAGAAGCATTTCCTGTTAACAGGCAGGGTTCTCAAGTCAGGCATCAAAATAAGCCCTTTAAAAGTTAAAGAAGTAGTCGTCATTTATAAGGGAAACGTGGTGAAGGGGTGGATGGGCACTTTCGCCTTAAAAGGGCCGCTTTCGCTCATTAAAACTGTGTATGAGGCTGGGTTGGGAGCGAAAAATCCACAGGGCTTCGGAATGTTTGAGGTGGTCGAATGCTCGAGTCGATAAAGGAAATAGGTGAAGCGTTGCTAGCCGAAAAAGTCGAGGTTCAAAGGCTGAAGGGCGAAGGAACTTTGCTTGTCAAGGTTATATTTGACGTGGACAACCGTAGCCTTGACATCGATCTATTGGAATGTAGGTATAAAGGCGAAGGTGGGTACTTGGATCATGAAAACGTGCTGGCAGAATACCTCTGGGTTGGCAACGACATAGGGGCAAAGCCTCAGAGGAGATTGACGACTGACAAAGTGGAATATTTGCTTGACCCCGGCGAGAAAGAGAAGAAAAAATGGGCAATAAATGAAATCATTGAAGAAATTGAAGCCATGAAATGCGTGGACAGCGATCTGTTAGAATTGAGGGATATGTTAAGCGAGATAGTCGGCCTCTTTTTCCAGACAGGCCAAAGCTTGGTTCCAGTTTTGGAAGAAGTGCTAGGCAAGAAAGGCGTTAAAAGGTGCAGCATAGCCCTGTACACAGTTTCGTTGAGAAAAAATGGCATAGTGATCGATCTCGTCAAGGAACCGGGTTATAGAAAATTTATACGCCACATACTTTATGAGCCTGAAAGTGAGAAATGGCCAATAGTCCACGGTAGATGCCACGTATGCGGCAAAACTGGGAAAGTTCTGTCGAACCCAGCTTACCCTGAGGGGTCTATGCTTTGCATGTATAATGTCGATAAACTGGGGTTTATGCCTAGGCTCAGCAGTGACCCCGAGATGGCGGCGCGCGCCCATGCAGTGTGCCCCGAATGTAAAGAAAAGCTGAGGCTTGGACTGAACTTCATTGAAAGGCATTTACGGGTTCAAATAGGCGAAGCTGGAAAACAAAAAACCGGAAAACTGAACGCTTTTCTTATCCCAAAAGTGTCGGGCTTAACGCGGGAACACCTAGAAAAGCTAGCCAGAACGGCAAAGGATGCATTCGGCATAGTAAAGGCTTGCAAAAGCTTAGAGGAGGTTGAAAGACTAGTAAGTGATGTTTCTGATATGTTTAGAGAACAAGGACGGTCTATGTCAGCCTACTCCATAAACATTCTCTTCGGACGAAGGGAGTCATCGCATTTCGCTTTTCGATACCTAATACAGGATGTCCCTGTTACAAGGCTAATTGAAATAGCCGGTAAGGCGGCAGAAATTTCAAACGAAGCTAAAGAGTTCATTATGGGCAATTGGGAAATAGGCCTTGACAATATCTACGGCATTTTTCCACTAAGGGTCTCGCAAAGGGATGTTGACTGGAAGCCCTTTGTCGAGCTCTTAAATGCCATGCTCAGCGGTACGCTGTTTCCTTGGGAAAACATCGTTGCAAGGGCTCTGCTTTTCGCTAGGATATGTCGGTATGGCGCCGAAGCCGGGTACACGGTTAAGGCCCCTAGGAAGGATGCTGATTTGTTCATGTGTGATGGAATTTTTAAGTACAATCTGCTATTTAGATTGTTGAGGGAAATAGGGGTGGTTGAGATCGTGCCCGACACCACGAGTTGTTTCGTCCCAGATGCGAAGCTTGAAAAGTTCCTTTCGAAACAAGGCTACACGGAGCCACAGCGTAGTCTCTTCCTTCTCGGCTTCCTTGTGGGACAAATAGGTGTAGCCCAATACAATAAGGGTGACGGGAGGAAGTCGATTTTAAACAAGGTTAATTTTGAAGGGATGTCCGCTGAAAGGGTTAAACACTTGGCCAATTGCGTCCTTGAGGGGTTGAGGAATTACAGGCTTCTAAACTCTTACAATGAAGCGATTTACGCTTGTATGAAGGCTATGCTGGACAGGAACATAGGAAACATGCATAACCCCTTAGACAACACGTTCTATCTTCTTTCCGGATACGCGTATGCCACACTTCAAAAAATATCAGGAGGTGAAAAGGAAGATGAGTGAAGAGTTGCCGAATAGCGAAATTTTGCTGTTGTACGAGGCTAAGCTCTGTAATCCCAACGGAGACCCGGACGCCGAAAACAAGCCTAGGATAGACCCCAAAACCGGCATTAATATAGTGACAGACGTCAGGCTGAAGAGGTTTTTCCGTGATTACATAGCCGAAAAATACGGGGAAGAATTCATCTACGTGACTAAGGTAGGCGGAGAAAGCGTCACAGCCGAGTCAAGGCTTGAAAGACTATTAGGCCGCTCCATATCAAAAAACGATGTGCCTAACGTTCTCAAAAGATGCATCGACGCTAGACTCTTCGGCGCCACCATACCTATTGGAAAAGGGGAAAAAGAAAGGGGCGAGTCAGCATCCTGTACGGGTCCCGTGCAGTTCGGCTGGGGATTTTCGTTGCACAAGGTTGAGCTGGTGGACTCATCGGCGATAACCTCCGTGTTTTCGGGAAGGGAAGCCGCCGCTGGGTACGGCACTATAGGGAGGGACTGGAGGGTGTGGTACTCGCTCATAAGCTTTTACGGCGTAGTAAGCGGAAGAAGGGCTAAGGAAACCATAATGTCCAGGGAAGACCTGAAATTGTTCGACAATCTCCTATGGACGGCCCTTCAAGTACAGCCTACAACGAGGAGCAAGATAGGCGAAATGCCCCACTTATACCTCAGAATAGAATACACAGATGCGGACACCGTGCTCGGCGACTTGAGGAAGTACATCAAAGTCGAAGCGGCCGAAACAGTTAGAGACCTGCAGGACCTTAAGATCAGCTTCGACGGTCTTACCGAGCACGTCAAGCGAAACATCGATAAAATCTCACAGATATATAGCAGAACTAGTGACGAGATGACCCACGTAGTAGGCCTACTCGAGAAGGCTTCTCCAGGAAAGGTTTTCAGGCTGCCGCACGAGCTGGATGTTAGGGCTGTTCTGGAACGGTGCATCAAGGCTTGAGACTGACGGTCTTCGACGTCCATGGCTTCTTCGCAGTGTTCAGGAAGCACCACTCCACAACCAGCATGCTAAGCTACTCTTTTCCGCCGAGAACAACTATCGCAGGGATGATGGCGGCCATACTTGGATATGAAAGAGATTCCTACTACGACCTCTTCTCAAGCAGAAAATGTAGAATAGCTCTGCAGGTTAAAGGGGACGTTAGACACACAACCAACACCGTAAATTACCTGATGACCGACAGGCCGTTAACAATCAAAAAGCTACGCGGACACGGCGGCAGAATGCCGGTTCACGTAGACGTTTTGCTTTCGGGCCAGCATTGCCTTAACCAGCTTTTCTACAGGATTTTCTTCAACCATGAGGACGGCAGAGTACAGGGCGAGCTTACGGAGCGCATAAGGCAGAGCAGATTTGCGTACCCTCCATGCCTCGGAACTGCGTACAGCCTCGCCGATGTCAGGTTCGTGGATGTCGTGGACGCTGAGGTTTATAGGCCTGATGTTGAAACAGCCGTGCATACGGTTCTGCCCGCATCGGCTGTAGCGGAGCTACATCCTCAGGAGGGGGTTAGAATATTTTTCGAAGAACTTGTGCCTGCCGACTTCTCGGAAGGCAGAAAACTGGCGCGTATTGAAACTTACCTTTACGGCACCGGACCAATAAGGGTGAGACTGAACTGCGAAGTTTTCAGTTGCACGGTTGATGGCGAAAAAGTAGTTGGAGTTTTCATGTGAAATGTTCTATTCACACCCAGGCGTCCCCTTACTGGAACACCTTTCCAGCGTTGGTAGCCTCTGCAAAAGATACGTCCAAGAGGTAGGAGTTAAGGATGGAAAAATCGTTGAGACAGCGGAGATAATCGGCAAATGCCATGATCTTGCCAAGTACACTTCGTATTTTCAGAAGCACTTGTTAAACAGAAACGTCTCCAGAGAACTTTCGGCGCACTCAAAATTGTCGGCTCTTGTAACAGCTTGGCTAATCAAGCAGAGGATTGGTGATGCAAAGCTCGCCGGCATTGGCTTCTTATGCGTCAGCTCGCACCATGGTTCCCTCAAAAGCCTCAGTGAGGTGGACAGATTTAACTGGAAAGACCCAGTGTTGCAGAAACAGGCCGAGTCGATCGTGAAAAACGCAGATGTGATTTCAGGCGAGCTGAAGCTCCTAGGCATAGGCGACGTGTTAGATGAGCTGCGTGCCTTAAATGACTTTTTGCAGGAATGCCGCGTAACGCTTGAGAGGGCTTGTAGGCAACTGCGATGGGAAAGCGACGAAATAGAACAGTGGAACAACTATTACAGCACACTTATGCTTTTCTCCGCCCTAGTGGATGCGGACAAGAAGGATGCAGCAAAAGTGTTTGGAAGCCCGCGTTTAGGGCAGTTGCCCTTAGACATGGTGATCGCATACCGCAACAAAGCATTCTCGAAGGCCGCTCCATCCAAGATAAACACAATAAGGGAGCAAATATTCTCCGACGTCAACAATGAACTGGTAAAGCTTGGCGGAAAACTGCCAGACGTTTTCACTATAACGGCTCCAACAGGAAGCGGCAAAACCCTGCTTGGGCTGCACGTAGCCCTTAAGCTCAGGGAACGGCTGCCTGGCAAGCCTAGGATAATTTACTCGCTTCCATACATCAATATCATTGAACAGGCGCATTCCGTATGGGAGGATGTTCTCAGCGCGTACTACGGAAGAAAGCCCGACATTGATACGCTTTTGAAACACCACCATCTAGCGATATCCCTATACTCGGTGGAGAACACTGAAGAGGACTTGGACAAGCAGTTGCTGCTAGCCGAGTCTTGGGAGTCTGAAATCGTAGTGACAACGTTTGAGCAACTCTTGGGGTCAATTATAGGTTGCAAAAACTCCATGCTCAAGAAATTCCACAACATCACAGGTTCGATATTGTTGCTTGACGAAGTTCAAGCCATACCTTTGGAGTATTGGAGACTTGTAAGAGACGCCTTGTTGAACCTAACGAGGTTCAACGTGAAAATAGTGTTGATGACTGCGACTATGCCTTCTATGTTTCATGGAATGGAACTTGTCCCTAATTATGCGCGCTATTTCAGGCAACTCAACAGGGTTGAGTTGATTCCCAAGCTGGAAAAGCCAGTTACAGCCGAGGGGCTGGCGGACCTCTTCCTTTCGCAGTGGCGCGGGGGGCAGTCCGCTCTTCTAGTTCTCAACACCATCAAGTCATCTAAGAGGGTTTACGAAGCCATAAAAAATAGGCTTGAAGCCGCATGTTTAGGGTCGGGTAAGCTGAACAAGGATGTAGTTTTAGCCTATCTTTCAACGAGCATCATTCCAAAGGAGCGGAAGAGACGCATTGATCAAATCAATTCTCTGTTGAAAGCTGGGCGTAGCGTGATTCTCGTTTCGACACAAGTTGTGGAAGCTGGTGTGGACTTGGACTTTAATATAGCATTCAGGGACATAGGCCCGCTGGACTCAATAGTTCAAGTGGCTGGCCGTTGCAACAGAGGATGGAGAGACTCCTCTGGTCAAGTTTACGTTGTGAAAATTATCGACGATGACGGGAAACCCGACTCTCAAAGGATCTATGGTCACATTCTCCCAGAAATAACATACCGTTTGATTTCGCACGAAAAATGCATAAACGAATGCGCATTCTTAGACGTAGTAAGAAAATACTACAATGAAATTTCATATAGATTGAATACGGAGAAACACCCGCAAAGTTTAAAATTACTAGAAGACTTGGAAGCCCTTGATTTTAAAGCGCTGGAGAGCTTTTCCTTAATAGAGGAACGGCCTAAGGTGCCTGTTTACATTGAATGGGACGAGGAGGCTGCGAGTTTGCTGAGACAGTTTCGGGACATGCTGAAAAAGCTGCAGACGTGTCAAAAAATGGACGAAATCTTTAACCAAAAAGCCAAACTGAGAAAGCTAAAAGCTGAAATGGAGAATTACATTGTCGAAGTATATTCGTCTAAGGAGATTCTGAAAAGTTTAAAGCAGGCTTTTGAAGGATTTAACCTTCTACTGGTGCCTCGTAACGAAATTGAAGCCTATTACAGTGCTGAAACAGGTTTCAGAGAAGGAAACGGAGGCTTCATAGTGCTTTGAGGGTTCATTAAAAATGTCGGAAGCTCAGACACCACATTTCATCTTATCTTCGGGCAAAACCATTACAGGAACCCTTGTGTGGTACTATTTTATTTGTGAACGCGAGGTCTGGCTTATGAGCCGTGAGATAACTCCAGACGAGGATCATGAGGCTCTTGAAGTGGGCAGGGCTGTTCATGAGATTTTTTATAATAGAATGATCAAGGAATTCTCGATGGAAGGAATGAAAATAGACCTTCTGAAAAGGGGAGAACGAACAATCTGCGAAATTAAAACTTCATCGCGTTTTGTTAAAGCTTCCCGTTTTCAGCTTTTGTACTACCTCTATAGACTCAAAGAAGATCTGGGGGAGACTTTTTCAGGGTGGATTCTGGTGCCACAAGAGAGAAAAAGAATAAAAGTTGTACTAAATGAAACTGCACAAAACAGTTTAATTCAAGTTTTGCAAGAAATAAAAAAGATTGCAGATTTGGATAAGCCCCCTCCTCCTGTGAAAAATCCCTTCTGTAGGAAATGTGCATATAGGGATTTTTGCTGGTGTTGATATGAAGAAAACAATCTACATTTTCAGTTCAGGCGATATAAAGCGTGAAGGAAACACTTTGTGTTTTGCAGGCAAAAATGGAAAAAAGTTCTTTCCAATATCTGAAATTTCATCGTTAATGATTTTTGGTGAAGTTACATTTAATAAGAGACTTTTGGAATTTCTTTCCTCCAAAGAAGTTTTAGTCCATTTATATAACCATTATGGCTTTTATATCGGAAGCTTTTACCCGAGAACTCACTACAACTCAGGATTTATAACCCTTAAACAGTGCGAGCATTATCTCGATTACAATAAAAGGCTTCTATTAGCCAGCAAATTTGTTAAAGGAAGCTTAAAGAACATGCTCAAAAATCTTACCTACTACGATAACCGGAAGGGTGGCTTGGGCTTAGCGATAAACTTTCTTGAAAAAACCTTGACGCGATTGAATGAAGCTAAATCTGTGGAAGAGCTAATGGCACTTGAGGGCCAAGCCAAAGAGCAATATTATCTTTCCTTTAACACGATTCTTAATACAGAAGAATATCGTTATGAGAAACGAGAGCGAAGACCGCCTAGAACCAAGCTTAATACGCTTCTAAGCTTTGGAAACAGTCTCATGTACGTGACTGTGCTCGGGGAAATTTATAAAACACACTTAGATCCAAGAATAGGTTTCCTCCATAGTTCCAACGATAGAAAGTTCTCGTTAAACTTGGACATAGCCGAAATTTTCAAACCTGTGATCGTTGATAGGGTAATATTTACACTAGTCAATAAGAAGATGCTGGACTCAACGTGTTATATGGAGGAGTTTGGAGGATTATACCTAAACGAGAAAGGAAGAAAAACATTTGTACAACATTACGAGGAAAAACTTCAACAAACCATTACTATAAAAAACATCAAAGCATCCTATCGGAGAATCATAAGGCAGGAACTGTATAAACTGGAAAAACACTTGATAGGAGATAAGGAATATGAACCCTTCATCGCGCAGTGGTAAACAATGTATGTTATAATGACCTATGATGTTGGTCAAGAACGCATTTCTAAAGTACTAGGCATTGGACGGAAATACCTCACATGGATTCAAAATTCAGTGTTTGAGGGAGAAATTTCAGACGCAAATTTTGCGCGACTAAAACATGAACTATCAAGGGTCATAGATAAAAAACACGATTCTATAACCTTTTTTATTTTGCAAACGACTGCGTACATGAGAAAGGAAACATTAGGCATAACAAAGGGTGAAAGCCCAACAATCATATAAAACCGTCGATCTAACAATCCTAATACCAAACTCAAGATAGACAAATAAAAACTTAAAAAAAGAGGATGTAAAAAGCTTAAAAATGAGAAATAAGAAAAATACCGCGGGGTTCGCAGAATACCTATAAGGGCTTGAAACGCCGTAGGCTTAACCAGACACACAGTAACCTTAACAAGTTCGCAGAATACCTATAAGGGCTTGAAACAAGGCGGAGAACCCCAAGTTCGAGAATGGCTTTCAAGGTTCGCAGAATACCTATAAGGGCTTGAAACTTATGATGTTTCGTCAAATGTGGATGCTGACTTGAAAGTTCGCAGAATACCTATAAGGGCTTGAAACCCCGCTACAAGCGGAAACTCTGGGAACAGGCGTTTAAGTTCGCAGAATACCTATAAGGGCTTGAAACAGCAACGTTGTCTTCACAAGCTGGGAGCTAAGCATCGGTTCGCAGAATACCTATAAGGGCTTGAAACTGCCAACTAAATCAACGTAGTTTATGCGGTCAATCCGGTTCGCAGAATACCTATAAGGGCTTGAAACCGTTTTTACCTTAAAAATCTTTCGTTATCGTAAAATTTAGTTCGCAGAATACCTATAAGGGCTTGAAACCCTCGCGCCCCTCCTTTCCTTTGAGCTCCTTGACCTGTTCGCAGAATACCTATAAGGGCTTGAAACTGAGACTCCTGGAAGAATGATGAAGCTTCTTGAATAGTTCGCAGAATACCTATAAGGGCTTGAAACACATCTTGAATCCACGAAATATAGGCGGTTC
>Ga0209225_1001482_pt1 | contig 23040 bp, 35 predicted proteins | sample WasSprMetagenome_FD_184732 | JGI IMG/M metagenome (GOLD analysis project Ga0209225, IMG submission 184732) | Sulfidic aquatic microbial communities from Washburn Spring, Yellowstone National Park, USA - WS (SPAdes) (version 3) | ecosystem: Environmental > Aquatic > Thermal springs > Hot (42-90C)... | reverse complement strand
TCAAAGCGAGGTTAGGCGAAGGATCAGCATCAATAGCAATAGTCCTGAAACCTCTCTTGGCTAGGGCGTAAGCCAAACCGCCAGCAACAAAAGTCTTGCCAACGCCACCCTTACCAGAAACAGCCACTTTCATAAAACATCACCATTCCTTGTAGCACATCACCTCATGTGAGCTACTCCCCGACCAAAGTCTGGAGCTTCCAGCGTTTAGGGCAGGCTTTACGCCTATCCCCTCATCTGCTGGTTTGGGGGACTCACATCTCCCCCATCCCACGCCTCTCGTTAAGGCATAGGCTATATTTATGCAGGCGTTCAAGTCTCTATTGTAGATTAGCCCCATTTCGGGCATCTCTTCCTTTGACTTGGGCAACATGCCCACATCTATGGCGGGTTTTTTGACGTGCCTCTTGTCTCTTTTTTCGTTAAGTATTTGACTTCTATTCCTTCGAGAAGAGCCTTGTCAGGCACAACCTCCAATGCCAGCGGCTCACATCCCAACTCTCCGAGTATTTCATTTAACACTACCCTAGTATACTCGGAAACCTCTCCTACAAGAACATCCCTGCAGTGCTTAGGGATCCATACAAAGTGATAACCACACCAATACCTAGCATGCCTAGTACTCCTAAGCCTCATCCACTCTAGAGATTCACCCTCCAAAACACTCTCCGAACACACTATAGGATACGCACCTTACAAACCTTTCTACCCATCCCCGCCATAAATAGCGAGGCTTTCAGTTGTAAATGCACGTTTTATAGCCTTTCGAGGAGTGCGGCATATATTATTGGCAGGGCTATTGTGGCGTCTGCTTCTACGGTTACGGTTTTTGCTTTCTCCTGGATTTTCCCCCATGATATGGCTTCTCTTGGGCGGGCTCCTGATAGGCTTCCATCGTATTCTACGGCTGTTGTTATGTAAACGGCGTAGTCTAAGCCTTTCTTGAATAGGTTCCACCAGAGGACGTGATGTTTCGATATGCCTCCGCCTATTATTAGGGCGCCGGATTTTTTGGCCTGCCAAACTATGTCGTTTAGGAGTTGCTCGTCTTTGAGCACGTTTATTTTTAGGTCTTTGTGGTCTTGGCTGAAGAACCACAGTTGGTAGCCTACTGCGCCGTCGGTTATGCCGGGCACTATGACGGGTATTTGGTTTTTCCAGCACCAGTAGAGAATTGAGCTCTCGTTTAGGCGTTTTCCAATTTCCCAGCATAACTCGTAGGTGGCGAGTTCCCGTTTTCCTTCCGCGTAAATGCTGTTCAAGAACTCCATCATCTTCGCTTCGATAACTTCACCGTAACTTGCGTTTGGCACCAGCACGTTGCCTATTCGGTTTACACTCCGCCTGTGAAGCTCCTTATCGTCCATGTAAAAGTCGCCCTGGTAGTAGTCTCGGAAACACCTTGCCAAGTCGTGGTCGAGGGTGCCGCACGTGGTGACAACGACGCTGAACCATTTTCTTTTCACCATGTCGCGGATTATGCCCCTTGTGCCAGTGGCGATTATACAAGCAGGGAAAGAAAGAAAATTGAGGGCTTCTTTCTCCTTCAGCATGGTTTCGAGGATTTCTACGGCGACGGCTAGGTTTTTGGCTGTGAAACCTCCACTTGCAAGCATCTGCCGTACAAGGGTGTCCGGGGAGACGCCCTTCGAAAGCTCGAAGTCCCTCACTTTCTCCAAAGTCGCCACACCGAAGCCTATTCTAGACCCCTAAACAGCCAAGACAGGTCTGGAGCTTTCGCCCTTTTTTCAACCCTCTCCGCCAAGGCGTGGACAACTATTGGCAGGGCTATTGTAGCGTCGCAATAACATTGCACGTTGCGTCCTTCTCTGGCTTCCTTGCCCCAGCTAATGGCTTCCTCAAAAGTGCAGCCCGATAAACCTCCCCAGTGGGGTGCATCCGTCGTGATTTGTATGGCGTACTTGTGTGGGTAAACCCTCTCGTAATTTCTGGACTCGATTAGGCTTCTTCCAGCCGTTGTAAGCTGGATAAAGTCCTTGGGAACTCCTCCGCCTATATATATGACACCGCTTTCAGGTGCCGCTTTAGCCTTTACGTCCACAAGCTGTTCGAAGTCCCGCATCTGGTCTATGGTTATGTCGAAGTTGGGGTCGGATTTCCTATTTAAAAGATAAGCGATGCCATAGCCGCTGTCAACAATCGCCGGACAGAAAACCGGCACCTTGTTTTCGTAGGCCGTTGCCACAATGCTTTTGATTCCCATCAGAGAAAGTTCCCTTCCGAAAAGGTGTAGGAATTCGGCTGAGGAGTATTTGCGTTTAGGGTCCACTTTCTTCATGAAGTTGGCGATCAGACCCTCCATCTGGCGGTATTCAAGCTCGTCGGCGAAAACGTCGTAAAATCTGTCAATCTTGTATTCCAAAAGCTCGCTGTCGTCGACTAGATGGTGGCCTTGCCAGTACGTGCCTCCCATGGCTTCCAAAATATCCTCTGAAATGTTGGCGCCGGTGGAGACGATTACGTCTATGAAGCGGTGTTCAATAAGCCAGTTAATGATCTTCCATTGGCCTGTGGTGCTCATAGAGCCCGCGTACCCGAGGAAGATTACGACGTCGTTTTTAAGCATTTCTTCCCAGACTTCGACAACTTCGCCCAATTTTCTGCCTTGAAATCCAGTTTTGGCCATTTCTGAAAGTAGTTCCGAGATTTTTTTGGGAGTTCTAACCTCTATTGGCTCAAGCTTCTTTTTAAAGAAAGGAGTTTGCCTTTTCTCCCTAATCACCGCCTTTCAACTCCACAGCTTTGGAAAGCATATTTTCCACACCGCACTTTTAAACCTTTAGCTTTCATCAACACGTCCGAAAGTGTAAAGGTTTCCAACGCTGTTCCATATGAAAGCTTTCGGCATGGCCCTTGCAATAGCGAAGGCCGCCCGCCAGCCAGTGCAATGCATGGGTACAACGATTTCTGGATTAAATTGTTTCAACATTTCCACGGTTCTGCCTATACGCCCTTCGCACTCCTTGCCGGACAAGTGAAAGCCGCCTATCACAGCGTAGACCCTCGACGTTCCGGTGATTTGTTTGGCGTAGAGGACTGTGTTGATTATTCCGGCGTGGGCGCATCCAGAAACAACCACGAGCCCTTTGCCCTTAACGTTTACAACCACTGCCCGGTCGTCCCAAATCCATGGGTCCGGCTGCCAGACGCCGTCTAACAAAACGCGGTGTTGGAGGTATCCTCCTTCAAAGTCCGTCTTGCGGGGTATTTCACCGGTAACCAGCACCGTGTCGTCGGCTAAAAGGTGAGGCCCCCTAGCTTCCACGAAAACCGCGGGTTTTATCTCGTGTTCCGACGGAAAGTTGGGATACCTTCTTACGCTACCGTCTTCGCCGGCTGCGCCGCGGATTTTGAACATGTCTCTGTGCACTATTATGGGCAGTTCCTTTCTTCCAATGGCTTTAATGAAGCTTATTAATCCGCCGAAGTGGTCGTAATGACCGTGGGACAACACTATGGCTTCAACCTCTTTGAGGTTTATTCCCATGCCCTTAGCGTTTGAAACCGCCCCCTTCCGGCTCACACCAGTGTCGAAGAGGATCATGTGTGTTTCACCGCCGCAGAAAACCCTTAAAAGCATGGATAAACCGTGCTCGGCTGTCGGAAGACGTAAACGCCTTCTGGCCCACTTTTCGCCCATACGTTCTGCAACCCAAACCCTCACGTTTTTGGCTTCTCCCCTGTCAATGGAAGATGTGAAGTCTACAGAGTTGTCCATAAGGCAAACTATTTCAAGACGGTCAACGCCAGTAGGCCTGACTGCTTTCATGGGCAGACCCTCTAAATGAACAGGTCGTCTTCTCTAGGCCTAACGAGCTCTGTTGCCCTGGCATCCTCAGACCTTATAAACTTGTACCCGCGAATTATGGCCGCCGGGATCCCTTCGTCCGCCTGTCCCATAACTAGTTCAGCTGCCGAGGCTAATTCATCTGCGACAGCGGTCCGCTTAACTCGCAAAACATAGCCGAACAGGTCTTTCTCGCCCCTACGGTCTCTTATTGGTTTCATCCCAGAAACGCCTATTGCAACGTTTACTTCGCCCTCCCTGAAAGGGCGCCCGTGAGTGTCGCTGATTATAACGGCGACATCGCATCCAGTTAAACGCTTGATCTCAAGCCTGATTCTCTCGGCCGAAGCATCCGGGTTCTCGGGCAGAAGCGCTACGCGTCTTTCACCCGGCACGTTGGACTTGTCCACTCCGGAGTTGGCGCACACAAAACCGTGCCGGGTTTCGGTGATGATTTTGCCGTTGGCCATCCGCCTTATACTTTTGGCTTCCCTAAGCACAACTTCAACTAAGGCCGGATCCTTGCCGTATAGTTCGGCGATGTTCCTTGCGAAGGCTGAAGGCGTAACCTCGTCCAAGTTTACAATACGTCCCTCAGCCTTTGAAACAACCACGTGGGAGACCACTATTATGTCGCCGTCTTGTATAGGCGTGCCCTGCAGCTCCGCCGCCCTACAAATGAGTTCAGCAACGTTGTCCCCGGCTTTCACCATGGGTATGCCTTTAACCCCAATTATTTGAACAACTTCCATGACGCTTCACAGAGGCTTTTATGACGCTTCAGCTTCTAACAGTTTCGCTAAACCGTTTTCATTCCAGCGAAAGTTTTTAATCTTGAACAGTCGCCCTTTTTAATGTCGAGATGATGTTAAATGAAAGTGCTACACGAATTTGTTCCAACCCGTAAGTTTTTGAAGTTGGCTGAAGAAGTTAAGGACCTTGTTGATGGATGGAACATAACTGACAGCGCCGCCGGCATGCCTGCACCGAGCGGAACAGTTGTTGGATGCGTGCTCAAAGTCAAATACCCGGACAAAACGGTTATCCCAATCTTTATACTACACTATAAGGGACCAGTTGAGGTTGGAGGTTTAGCCTTAGCCGCAGACGCCGTCGGCCTCGACGGGCTTGTTCTAACGATGGGAGACGTACCAAAATACGGCGAACCCATAAAAATGTTCAAATCCTCGGAGGAAGCCAGAGACTTTCTACGCAACACAATACGCTTAAAAAACGTCAAACTTGGATGCCTGTTGACAGCCCGCAAAACCGTTGAGGAAACCTTAGCCCGCGTGAAAGAGCCTTGGGACTTCGTCTTCTTCATGAGGCTCGAAGACAAAACCTTCCCAATGCTGGAGCAGGTGGCCAAAGAATGCAAACGCCTAAACAAGCCCATATACACGTACTTCCTTATTGGAACGCCGAAAAATGCTGAAATGGTGAAGATGATTGGCTGGCCAACCACCACAACCATGGAACGCGTCGAAGAAGTCGCCAGTAAACTTGATGGACTCGTAGACGGTGTAATAGCCACATGTGCCGGAGACTACGAAGGCGACAAGGAACTCCTTGCAAAACTACAAAAATTCAGAAGCTAGCAGCTTCCCTTCTTCATTTTAATTTTGCTAAAATAGAGCCTGATGATTATACTTCACGAACTTCGCATCGGAGTTTTTTGATAACTTCTTCAGCCATCGCTGGGTCGAGTTTTAACGTGTAGAGCATTCTTGGCGTTCGGAGCTTCAGCTTTACAACGTCTTTTAAGCGTTTAACCGCGCAGTATTCCGCCCTTTCGCTGATTTCCACGAACTTGTCAATGTCGAAGATTTCTGTGGGCATAATGAGCAACCCGGTCTTTATTGCTTCTCCTTTTAAGAGCCTAACTTTTATCTGTTTTGGTCTTCCACAAGCCTTTAAGTTTGTTGCAGAACTTTGCAAGTTGACCGCGTGTAGGGTGCTCTGCCCTGGGATTTGAAATGTAATAGGCGGCCGTGGCGTTCGCCAAAGTTAACCTGACAGCGTCTGGAAGGCCGTAAGCGTCTCCAATTATGTTTCCAGCGTTCCAAGCATCACCCGCCCCTGTAGCTCTCAAAACGGGCACGTCGAAGGCTGGAACAATGGTCTCGTTTTTATTGGTGAGAGACGCGGAGAAACTTGTAGTGTGCAAGTCTATCCTCGTATTTAGGCTTTCGGCCAGCATTCTAGCCGATTCCAAAGCCAAATCTTCAAAGCAAAGCTTTCGCTTGAGACTTTCCATGTTCGGGTTTAAAAGAGAGGCGTAAAAGACTGCTTCGCTCTCGTTTAGGCTTAAAATGTCAACTAGGTTTGCTTGCAAAACTTTCCTCATTAAATCTGGAGCTTTCTTTTTGTTTGGGGTTGGGTCGGCTGAATCAAAATAGGTTTTACCTTTTCCCCTTGTTTTAGCGTGTTGGAAAACTTTTTGGGCGAGGGCTGTTCCAAACCTTCTTGTTCCAGCCCAGTTGAAAACACACACGTAATCAGCATTCTGAATTGCTTCAAAGTCTTCACGGTTGAGGTTTTGGGGGCCGAAATCAGCTAGTGAACCAACGTCTCTCAGCATGACGTTTATTTTTCCGTTGGTTGTTTGGAATTCTAGGGCTGTTGTTATGGAAGGCTTTTCAACTATTTTGACATGGGATAGGCTGATTTTCGACGTTTTAACGTAAAACTTGAGGAGTTGAAATCCAAGCTTATCAGTGCATATTATCGGCGTGACTTTTATGCCTAGTCTGGCTAGGGCTGAAGCAGTGTTTACAGCGTTTCCACCCCTAAAATCTTTTTGGGCTATTCCATCTATGCTTCCACCCTTCCGCTTTACCACGTTCATAGCCGTTTTAAAGAAGGTTTCTGGACCGTGGCTTAGGCTTATGAATCTGTCTAAGAAGAAGTCTGGCATGACCACAACGTGGAATTCCCCATCTTGTTTTTTTAGAGAATTCTTAACTTCCTCTAAATACCTGTCCAGCACTTTTACGCCTTCCGGCGGACAGTTCAATGTAAGATGAATTAACCCTTTTGAGGTTTTCTCACCTTAAAGGGAAGCGAATTAGGTTCCAAACCACGTCGCCGTAGAAAAGCGCAACAACCAGCCCAGCAGTCATGAATATTAGCATCGGCAGTCCAGGAGTTGCCCAAACTTTTTCTTGTATCGCACCGCTTTTGACAGCTTCCTCAACCTTTCAACTACGGCGTTTCTTCCCTCATCTTTTGGAAAAACCACAAGCTTTCTTTTTATCCCTTTATCGGTTTTTTCCACATCCTCCAGAGGGTAGAGATGCCATTTCGCCTTGACTTTTTCAATTGAAACCTTATAGCCGGTTAAAAGCACTAGGATTTTCTTGCCTATGGATTCATTTTTTGTTCTCCTTCGAAAAGGGCTCTGCCAGTTTTCCAGCGCCATATAAAGTTGTATATGGGGAGGTGGACCGCCGTTAAGGCTGCAAGCACTACGGAGTTGGCGAAGACTGTTAATGGGAAAAAATGTTGCATGAAAACGAAACATCGCCAGATAATGGTGTTGAAAAGAGTTCTTGCGGATAAAAAGGCAAGGCTAAAGCTAAACACATTAAAGCCTTAGCGTCTGCACCGCCAAAACCGCCAGCGTAGAAAAGGATTATGGCGAAGGCCACCGTCAAGCCGAAGCACATCCCAAAAAGGGGGAAGGAGGAAAAATCGAAAAGGAAGAGTTCAGCGAAGGTCAAGGCGAACGCAAGAGGGGCGAACAAAATCCAGACGTTGTTGCTTACCTCCCGAGTTTTATAGTCGCTCCAGGAAGCGTAAAGTAGAAAAACGTGGTTAAACCTGTTTTGGCGGCTTCGATGAAAGCTTGCATTTTATTCACTGTTTTTGAGTTTAGAAAAACACCTTATAAACACTTAATAAGTGGCTGAATTTAGCTTTTAGGGTGCTGGTGCGCTGAGTTCTGCGGCTGGTCCGGTTGATGGAAAGAGTTTTTCAAAAGTCTGGTTTAGGATGGGAAGAACTAAGAGTAGGGCAGAAAGGCTAGAATAATCTTCTTTTTTGTCATTCTGAAGTATCCGTCCGTTTTGTTGAGGTATCCTTCGCCGAAGAATGCTTAAAGGGTTATGAATTCTTGATTATGCTCTGGAAATATTGAACTTCAATACGTTTTTGGTCGAAGCGGAGTAACTGTTTTTATTGGAGGCTATTTACTGGTAGACTGGTGGCGGATCTTTGAAAGCTTTCACTGCGATAGCTCTTGAAGATTTTCCGTTCATTAAGCCTGGGGATGACCTGGCTAAGATTGTTGTGGAAGTGGCGGGCAGGAATGGTGTTGAGATTGAGGATGGAGATGTGATAGTTATTGCCCAAAAGGTTGTTTCTAAAGCCGAGGGTCGGGTTGTTAAGCTTAGAGATGTTGTGCCTTCCGAGAAAGCCTTGGAGATAGCTGGAAAAACTGGTAAGAGTCCGAGGTTTGTGGAGCTGGTTTTGAGGGAGACGAAGAGGGTTTTGAAGGCTTCTCCTGAAACGCTGATTGTGGAGGATGTTCGCGGGTTGATCTGCATCAATGCTGGCGTAGATAAGTCAAATGTTGAGGGGTCTGATGCGTATACGCTTTTGCCCGAGAATCCCGACGTTTCGGCGGAGAAGTGCCGCTTGGGGATTAAAAGTTTGACTGGGAAGAATGTGGCTGTTGTTATCTGCGACACTTATAGCCGCCCTTTTAGGCGGGGGCAGGTGAATTTTGCAATAGGTGTTTCGGGGATTAAACCCTTAAAAGATTACAGGGGGAAGCCTGATCTTTTCGGCTACATTTTGAAGGTTAAGAATGTGGCTGTTGCGGATGAGATCGCTGCCGCCGCGGAGCTCCTTATGGGTCAGGGGATGGAGGCTACGCCTGTTGTGATTTTCAAGGGTTTGCAGGACATTGTGGAGTATTGTGAGAAGTCAAGCGTTAATGAGCTTGGAATCACTCGTGAAGAAGACCTTTTTAGAAACGTCTTATAACGTTTGCCAACTCCAGCTTAGAAACGGGTTTTTTGCCTTTTCTTCCCCGATTGTTGTCGGCGGGCCGTGCCCCGGGTAGACTTTGAAGTGGTCAGGCAGGCTTGCCAGTTTTTTGAGGGAAATCTTCATGTCTTTGTCAGAACCTCTGGGTAGATCTGTCCTTCCAATAGAGCCTGCGAAAAGCGTGTCTCCAGTGAAAACTTCTTTCTCCCCCAGAAGCGAAATGCTTCCTGGGGTGTGGCCCGGTGTGTGCATCACTTTTAGGCTTATGTTTCCAAACATTACAACGTCTCCATCTTTTAGGAGCGCGTCAGCTGGCGGTGAGCCTTCAAGGCTGAAGGATCTTGCGATCACAAGCATCTCAGCATCTTTCTCGTGAACTAAGATCGGCGTATTGAATTTTTCCTTAACAACTCTGTTGCCGCAGATGTGGTCTGGATGCGCATGGGTGTTCACGATGAACCTTGGCTTTAATGCGTTTTCCTCTACAAATTTAAAGATTTCAGCTGCCTCCGCAGATGTTTCAATGCCCGGATCAATTATAACGGCTTCTCCCGTACTGGGGCATGCGGCAACGTAGCAGTTTGTGAAGAGCTTTCCAACTGTGAATGTCTGAACCCTCATGAAACATCCCTTGCTGAGCTTGTGTTTTAGGGTGGTAAAAGAATGTTTTGGTTCAGTTAGCTTAAACGTATACACGCGTCATGTATCAGGAGGTCAACATTGCTTCCCAGCGTTGCCTCATTACGAGCCACAGAACCAAATAATATGATGTCCGTAACAGCTTCCTCGCTCCAAACGATCATAATGGAGGCTGTTCTTGCAGCAATACTCCCAACGTTAGTTCTTTCGGAAGCAACACCCTCAGAAACCACAAGCCTTCTTAAGGCTCACGAACTAAAAACTTCGATAAGGAAAGATCCGTCAAACACTGACGCGACAACAACAAAAATAACATGGAATTAACCCAAGAAATGTAGTTATCAACATCTAGCATGCAAATGGACGGTGGATGGATTATCCCTTAAATGGTTTCAGGTTTTATACGTGTTAGGCCTGGCACTTTGTCATATGCGCGGTTGAATGATATGATTTTTCCATCAGATTTAGAGCGGTTGCAGCGTAATGTGAGTCGAAAAATGTCAGGTTTAGCGTTTGTCTTAAGTACACGCTTGCAACAGCTATGTCTGGTGTTAGTGCAACGTATTTCACGTGTGGTAGTGCCGCCACGGCTGCAAGGTCTTTGAGGAGCTTGTCTTCCATTTTCTCGCTCCGATAGATTAACTCCATTTCAATGAGGCTGACGCTTGAAATTTCTACGCTGACCTCGCCATTATGCAATTTTTGAAAAATACTTTCGGCTATTTCATGGTTTGGGTCATACTCGTTTAGATAGGCGAAAATAACGTCGTTTTCTAAAAGAGGCATTAGGATCAATTCAATTCCTTTTTCGCTTCGTTTTCAGCTGTCAACTCTGCCTGCTCCCTCAATTTTTTAAACGGTTTTTTGACGTTAAATGTGCCATGAAGTATTTGAAGGGGATTAGAAGGCAGAGGGATTATTTTAAGGTGATCGCCGGCATTCATAATTAAAACTTTCTTACCTATGTTAAGGGATTCTCTAACTTCCTTTGGAAGAGTTAACCTCCCCTTCTTATCCAACTCCAAGATGCTCATTTTCCCACCTCCTTTTTTTATCTATTTTTATGTGGGATTTAATTTTATTATTTTTTTATTATTTTAAAAGTGGGCTAACTTTACGTGGAACATTATGAAAGCGGGAAATGGGATAAACTCTATGACCTCTTTCTTAGCGAAGTCAAACATGGGTTGTGTAATCCTCCAGATTTGACATAGCAGTTTCAGATGAAAAACAACGCTCATTGAAACATCATCCCACATCAAACCCTCAGACGTGCTCCTATTCCTAAAGAAAGCACAGTTCTACGAGAAAGCTGCCAAACGAAAACCCGATAAGCTAATCATGATTACACCATACATGAAAAAGAAGCTTTCACAGTCGGTAAAAGATTTCAGCCAATGGATTCGTCCTGGGTGGAACGACGCGCTGAGGATGGAAGTTGAAATCGCCGCCAGGAGACTTAAGATGAAGGCGCTTTAAGAGTCTTAAGAAAATTTTAAGGCGGCGCGTTGTGATCTTTAAAACTAACGCGCGTAAGTCGGGAAAAGATTTAAATCGATTATGTAGTTACATAACTATATAGTGATATCTTTGAAAAAATATGTAACAATCTCGATTCCAGCGGATGTCAAGAGGATTCTGGAAGAGGCCAAAGGCAGAGAAGAATGGGGTGTTTTCCTTCTAAACCTATACAGAGAGGCTAAAAGGCTGAAAAGTGAAAGCGCGTTTAAAGAGTTAACAAGCATACTTACAGAAGAGGACTTGAAGGCTATGATGGAATCCAGTAAAGAGTTCAGGGGAGGGTTCAAACTTAGATGACCCTGCTTGACACAGACGTAATCATAGATATGCTGCGGGAAAGAAAACACGAAGTCGGAGCCATCTCAATCATAACACTCATCGAGGTGCTGAGAGGAGTAGAGGCGGGCAAAAGAAAAAAGGTTAAGGAGCTGCTGGAGAAAAGCTTCGACCTAATAAACCTAAACAACGAGGTGGTAGAAACTTACTGCAACCTATACCGCAAACTCAAAGAAGACGGCAAACCCATCCCAGACGCCGACCTTCTTATTGCAGCAACAGCCATATCCAACAACATGACACTAAAAACAAAGGACGAACACTTCAAAATACTGAGACACTACGGCCTAAAGCTGAAATAGGCACCTAAAAAGCACGGAAAATATTAAAAGAGCTCGCGACTCTCCAGACTAAGGCTCACAATTGTTAGGAATAGGCGCAAAAGCTAAACTTTACGAATGATTTTGTGGGAATATTTAAGTAGTGGGAAATTAATTTTTAGGTGGGATAAAATGGAAATCGTTAAAATCGACAATAAGGGCAGGGTGGTTATTCCTAAAAGCCTCCGGGAGAGGGCTAAGATAAAGAGGGGAGACTACGTTAAAATATGGACTGAAGGAAAAACAATAGTTATCGAACCTGTCGAATCCATAGCTGACAAATACTACGGCGCCTTCAAAATAGAGAAATGGCCGGAGAACCTAGACGATTTTATAATACAGGTTATGAGAAAATGGTGGACGCTGAAAGCTACATAGACACAAACGTATTCATCTACTGGCTTGGCGATCACCCAACCTTCGGCAAAAAAGCCCACCAATGGATAAAGAAGGTTGAAGAAGCCCCAAGGGGGAAATACGCAACATCCAGCCTAACGATATATCAAACATTAGTGATAATGGCGGGCTTAACGGGTAAAAACCTTAAAGACCAAAAACTAGCCGAAGAAATAACTCACTCAATCACAAGCCTCCCAGGACTAACCATAATCCCACTAACCCAAAAAGACATAACCCAAGCAACAAGCCTAATGAAAGAATACGAACTGGACTACGAAGACGCCATACACCTAGCAGCTGCACTAAAAAGCAAAGCCAAAGAAATAATATCCAACGACCAGGACTTTGATAAAACAACCATAAAAAGAAGGTTCACATGATACAATTTGCTTTAAAGCGAACTTGACGCGTTTTTGAGCTGCATTGCGGCGCTTAAAATATAGGATCCAGGCTTCACCCAAACTTTATCACCACCCCGGTATACTGTGCCGTTTTGAGGGAAGGCTGTTTGAACTTTTGGCAAGGTCTTATCTATGAAAAGTTCTAGTAGTTCGTTGTTGCCTGCGGGTCTGTACAAGCGTCAACAGTCCAAACGTCAATGTTGTAGCTGCACTTGCTCTTTGGACCTTCAGCAGTAACAGCGCAATGAACAATGTCTTCTTCACAATCTCCTTTCTCCTTCTTCGCCTAATACAAAGGAGAAACTTTGGAATTAAACGTTAATGGAAACATTTTATTAGAAGATTTTTAGCCATTTTAAAGCTCCATAAAAGATTTGAGGCTGTTTTCCCAAAACTCAAATCTTCAAATTGAACAAAATCCTAACCCGTTAAGAACAAAGCTTAACATCCAATAAACTTTTCTATAACGAAACAACTACTAGAACAGCAATGAGGAACGTGCAGCCATGACTGCTGAACAATTAGGCACCACCGTACAAGCTGAATTTGAAAAATTAAGGGACATAGTTTCAGCCCACTTTCAGTTAGAAGAAGCCCTCATAGAACTGGGTGTCCCGACGTTCTACTTAAAACAGCCCCAAGAAACTAAAGAGCCTTTCCTTCGCTTGCTTAGAGAACTGGCTCCCATGGGCTTAATAGCCTTTTTAAGGAAAAAAGAGGGCCGACTTGTTCTAAAAATTTTTCAGAAGCCCCCAGTTAAGCCCAGCAACACCCTAATCAACTGGGTGTTGTTTTTTGCAACGATTGGAACCACCTTTGCCACAGGATATTTCCTCTCCGCCAGCCTTGCAAACATAGGAGGAGCCATAAACCCCCTCCTCGGAGGCCTCATGTTCACCGCAGCGATAATGAGCGTTCTTGGAGCGCATGAAATGGGGCACAAAATAACCGCCAACAAAGAGGGGATAGAGGCTACACCCCCATATTTTATACCAGGACCACCTCCAAACCTCGGCGGTGTCGGAACATTTGGCGCAGTTATAATCCAAAAATCTCTACCATCAAACAAGGATACGTTATTCGATGTGGGTGCAAGTGGCCCAATAGTCGGCTTTGTTGTAGCAACCATCGTAGCCGCAATTGGACTGGCCATGTCAGTGCCAGCCCCACCATACGAAGGAGCCGTTGAACTACCTTTCCCGTTAATGATGGTCTTCATCGGAGAGCTTCTCAACTACTTTAAAATGATCCCGCGTCCAAGACAAGGGGAAGTCCTATATCTGCATCCAGTGGGCTTCGCCGGATGGGTATGCATGCTAGTCACGATGTTGAACCTTCTTCCCGCAGCTATGTTGGACGGTGGACACATCGCAAGAGCCTCGGTCGGCGACAAGATAAGGACAATTTTAACAGCAATGTCAATTATCCTGCTGGTTATAAACAAGTTCTGGCTGATGGCGCTATTTGTACTGTTCCTTTCACTGCAAAGGCACCCTGGACCCCTAGATGATGTTTCAAAGCTTTCCCGCAAAAGAAAACTTTTAGCGCTTGTTTTAGTCGCGATCTTCATCTTGACGTTTCCAATGTTCTAGCTCGCATCTCGTGTATTTTGTTGAACATTTATACAGGAACCTTTGATTAAATATTTCACTTGAAAACGTTAAAGGCACCCCAATCCTGATAGTTTTCTTCGATCTTCCCAGCAGCATCGCTTCCAATCCCTCCACCCATGCTCCTTGGAAACCTCCTCTTTAACCTTTTCAGTAACCTTTCATCCGCCTATAAAAGGATGGGTCAGCGTTTTTCTCAACGCTGTTTTTATGAATCATCCTGTGGCTTATCTTTGTAGCGGCGAGCCGCAGATTTAAAGAATAGAAGAAGGATTCTAAAGCTCAGACAGTTGGAGAAAGCCCACAAGCCTTACGGTGCTTCCACATCTCTGGCAGTAAATAACCAGCTCAGCCAACTCGGTTCCCTCAACCACCGTGTCCACAATTTCATACACCTCGTCACTCTCGTCGTCTGGGGAGATTGTGGTCCCGCATCCTGGACATGGAAAAGACCCGTCCCCATCTATCTTAGTCAGGTCCACCGTGTATACAACGTTCTTTTCCCTCTTAAACGCGGCTTTCCCCATTTGCTAAGCCTTCCTTGCGCCGTGTTTCCAAATTCGCCACGACCGTTAATTAACCATTGTGAATCAGTAATCCATATTGAAAGTCAGCTTTTACGGTGAGGGTATTCCAGCCACTTTAGGGAAGGGGACAGCGTCCCAAATGTTTTCGAGACCGCAAATGAACCTTGTCAGCCTTTCAACGCCTATGCCGAAACCCGCAGAAGGCGGCACCCCAGCCTTCAACATATCCAAGTACCAGCCATAATGTAATGGATCCTCACCGCTGCACCGCATCCTTTCAACAAGCCTTTCGTAGCGGTTTTCCCTACGGCCTCCTGAAATGGCTTCCCCGAAGCCTTCAGGATATATTAAGTCGAAGTCCTCAAGAACGCCTGGGTTTTCCTCACTTTCCATATAGTAGAAGCTTCTTGCAGTAGCCGGGTAGTTCGTTATCCAGAAGGGTTCGCCGTGAACCTTTGATATGGCCTCCTCAGCCTCCCAAGGGATCTCTTTGCCGTATTCAACGTGTATACCCATGTTTTCGAGGATTTCAAGGGCTTCCTTGTAAGTATACCGCCTAAACGGTCTCCTAGGAACTTTCAAAGTCCCGTAGCGTTCTCCGAGCATTTCGCGGCATTTCGCCTTCACGTCGGCTATAACATAGCATAACATCTTTTCCCCCAAACCCATGACATCGTCGCACGTGGCATAGGCCACCTCAAGGTCTATTTGCCTGAACTCCGTCAGGTGGCGCCGCGTCCTCAAAGTTTCCGGTGGTTCAAGGCGGATGTTCGGGGAGAGGGCGAAAACTTTAGGCAGAACCGCTATTATCATCTGCTTGTAGAGGATCATACTGCTCATGACTTTAAAGGGGACACCGTAATAGTCGATTGTGGCTTGTTTTGCACCCCTAATTCCAGGATCCGTGACGGGGCCTATAATTGGCGCCAATATCTCGGTGAACCCCTCGCTTTTCAAGAAAGCCCTTATGGAGGATATGATCTCGTCTTGAACCTTAAAAACGTTGGCTAACCCGTTGTCCCTTATGGTCAGGTACCTTTTCTTCAGTTTCTCCGCAACTTCTGTGATGGGGAAGCTCATGGAATTTTAAAATGGCTAAGCGATATTATTAAATTTTTTATCGGAAGTTTTGCATTTTTTTCAAATAGATAACTATTTAACTGTGTTTTTCTGTAATTTTTACACATGAAAACGAAACTCGACGAGAAGGATTTGGCTATACTGGCTTTACTTCAGGAGAACTGCAGTTTAACCGCCAGGGAGATCGCCCAGAAAATAGGTTCGCCCATAACGACTGTTTTCGCCAAGATACGAAGGATGGAGAAGCTTGGAATAATAAAGCAGTACACGGCAATTTTAGACCACAAAAAACTGGACTTCGGCGTGACAGCCTTCATCCTAGCATCCTTCTCCTACAGAACCAGCAAGGAAGAAGCGCCCCTATCGCAGAGGGCTATTGCCGAACAAATATCGAGGTTCCCGGAGGTTCAGGAAGTCCACATAATATCCGGAGACTGGGACATACTGATAAAGGTTAAGGAGAAGGATGTGGACGCCATTGGAAAGTTTGTCGTGGACAAGCTTCGCACTGTAAAAGGTATTGAAAAAACCTTGACCTGCATGGTTTTCGACACCCTAAAGGAGACAACAAACGTACCCATAAAAATGAAAGGGCTCAAAAAGAAGTTACAGTAAATGTTTGCGCTTAACCCTTTAAAGGGCAAAGGTTTAGTAGTGGAGAGTAATGTAAAACCAAGCTTTTAGGGGGATTTGCGGATGAAATATGATGTGGTAGTTGTGGGTGCCGGGACAGCGGGCTGTTTAGCCGCAAAAACAGCCGCGGAGGCTGGATTGAAGGTTTGTATTGTTGAGAGGAAAAACCGGAGGGAGATAGGCGAGAAAGTTTGCGGAGATGCTTTAGGCGAACATCACTTAAGGGCTTTAGGGTTAAATCCGCCTCAGCAAGGTGAAATTGAACGGAGAATTGAGGGCGTCAAAATTTACTCGCCGGACTTGGAGACCGTTTTTACGGTTAGACATGAGGATTTTTCTGGTTATTTGTTGAACCGGCGGCTTTTTGGACAATGGCTTTTAAACCTGGCACTGGATGAAGGGGCAGTTTTATACGACTCTATGCTTTGCCTCGAACCCATTGTTGAAGGGGGTTATGTGGTTGGAGTTTCGGCTAAGGACCTGAGGACCGGCGAGAAGGTTCAGTTTAAAGGCAAGACCGTTGTGGACGCCAGCGGTTTTTTGGCGGTTGTTAGGCGGAAGCTTCCAAGGGAAATGATGATCGAAAATGAGGTTTCAAGGGAGGATGTGGAGGCCTGCTACCGGGAGATAAGGCAATTGAAAAGGGAAAGCCGGGACAAAAGTTTCTGTGAAATCTACCTTAACCAGCGAGTTTCTCCCGGAGGCTACACGTGGATATTCTATAAGGGAGACGCGAAAGTTAACGTTGGGCTGGGGGTATGCATGCGGGGCGGCTTTCCAAACCCAAAGAGACAGCTTTACGAGCATGTTCTAACCAATCCCCTTTTTGAAGGATCACTTCTATTGGACAGCGGCGCATGGTACGACCCCACTAGGCGCCCCCTTGACAACATGGTTGGAAACGGCGTAATAGTCACGGGGGATGCTGCTTGCCTTGTGAACCCGGTCCACGGCGGCGGCATAGGGCCATCTATGCTAAGCGGCTATTTAGCTGGAAAAACAATAGTTGAAGCTCTGGAGAAGGGCGATGTCAGCCAGAGAGGGTTATGGGCTTACAACGTGAGGTACATGAAAGATTACGGCACTAAACAGGCAGGACTCGACGTTTTTAGGCTTCTACTCATAACATGCAGGGACGAAGACCTAAACTATGGCATGAAATATCAGTTATTGACGGAGGAGGACGTCTTGAAAGCAGGGTTAGGCGAAGACTTCAGCTTAAAAATAACGGAGACAGCCAAACGGGTTTTCAGGGGAATTAGGCGTCTCGGCTTCTTAAACAAGCTGAGGATCGCGGTCAACCTTATGAACAGGGTTAAGGCGCACTACAGAGACTACCCGAAAACACCGGACGATTTTGAAAAGTGGCGCTTGAAAACAGAGGCTCTGTTTAAGGAGGCTAAGTTGAAACTTCTAGAGTAGAAGAGCCAACATGCGAGTCGCAGTTTTAGCCACAGGCGGAAAGGACTCCACCCTGGCTCTCTATAAAGTTTTGATGAGCGGCTACGAGGTTAAGTGCTTAGTAAGCATGATTCCACTCCGAGAGGACAGTTGGATGTTCCATTACCCGAACATGCATTTAATGGACTTGTTCGCCAAGGCCGTGGGGCTTCCTCTCGTTAAAGGTGAAACTTCGGGCATTAAGGAGGTGGAGGTTGAAGACTTGAAGAACGTGGTCGCTGAACTTGACGTGGACGGTTTAGTATGCGGTGCAATAACATCCACCTACCAGAAGGCTAGGGTGGAGCAAATCTGCAGGCAGCTGAACCTTGATTGTATAACACCTCTGTGGCAGCAAGACCCGTACAAGATTTTGGAGGAAATTCTGAACCTAAGCTTTGAAGTCATCATCACTGGAGTTTACGCCTACGGGTTTTCGAAAAACTGGCTGGGAAGAAGAATTGACGCCGACACTGTTAGGGCTTTAGCCGACCTAAATAGGCGGTTCGGTGTTTCCCCCGTCGGAGAGGGGGGCGAGTATGAAACCCTAGTGCTTGACGCCCCCTTCTTTAAAAGGAGGCTGAGGATAATTGAGGCGGAAACAGTTTGGAAGGGCCAAAGTGGATATCTGCTTATCAGAAAGGCTGAACTTGAGGACAAGCCGAAATAGGCAGTTTGCCTCTTGGAAAAGTTTATTTTGCTGGCTTGTGAATGATTGAGAGCCGAGCGGCGGACAAGGTCCGCTAGGATGTAACCGTAAGGTTGAACTATAAACTGGTGCGAGGTGAAAAGGTGGCGTATAAATATATTGCGGAAGCCTGGAAGAAGCCCGACGAATCCTACGTTGAGGAGTTGATGCGTCAGAGACTTGTGGAGTGGCGGAAGCAGCCAGCGGTGGTGCGCATAGATAAGCCCACACGTTTGGATAGGGCTAGGGCGCTCGGCTACAAGGCCAAGCAAGGCTTCGTGGTGGTTCGCGTCCGAGTGCGGAGGGGTGGACTGCGCAAGCAAAGGCCAAGGTCGGGAAGAAGGCCGAAGCGCATGGGCGTCAGAAAATACAAGCCAGCAAAGAGTTTGAGGCTCATAGCCGAAGAACGCGCCGCAAGAAAGTTTCCAAACCTCGAAGTCTTAAACTCCTACTGGGTTGGCGAGGATGGACGCTACAAGTGGTTCGAAGTTATAATGGTTGACCCAAGTCATCCAGCCATAAAGTCGGACAAGGACATAAACTGGATATGCCAGAAACAGCACAAGGGCCGCGTCTTCAGAGGACTCACAAGCGCAGGCAAAAAGGTTAGGGGGCTGCGAAAGAAGGGCAGAGGAGCGGAAAAAGTCAGACCGAGCAGAAAGGCGGCTAGAGAGGATTGAAAGGAGGCCCCTAAATGGAGCCTCTGAAACCCGTGGTTTTCAAGAAAAGCGGGGGACAACGGCTTGGAAAAGGTTTCAGCTTAGGTGAACTGGAAGCCGTTGGGTTGAATCCTAAACAGGCCGTAAAACTTGGAATTCCAGTAGACGCTAGGAGAAAAACAGCCCACGAAGAAAACATCGAGAAACTTAGGAGATTTTTAGAAGCAATTAAGGAAGACGCGAAACACAAGTCGGAGAAAACTTCAAAGAAGGCGGAGGAAAAGAAAGGAAAGCTAAAAGAGGCGGAAAAGTAGTTAAACGTGATGGTGTTTTGGCTTCTAAAATGCCTGCAGCCTACATTGAGATAAGGGTGTTCGCCCACGCAACAGAGGATGAGGAAAAAGTCTTAGCGGCCGTGCGGAACATCCTCCCACCTCATGTTTCTGAAAACACAACCTTCAAAAGGTCGAATTTAACGGGGCATCATGGAAACCCAATAGTGCTTTTTGAAGCAAAAATAAGGGACAAGGAACACGTGAAAGCTTTCATGGAGAAGCTTGCATCTTCGCTGAGCAGCTTAGACAAAGAAGTTTTGGCCAACGAGATTGAACGGCATGTTGACAAAGGATGCTTGTATCTTAGGCTGGATAAGCAGTCAGCCTACATGAACGAGGCTAGGCTCTGCACGACGGATCCAATCCATTTTCGAATACATTTTAAGAGGGCGAACCCAAAGGAAATAGCGGCCTTCTGCAGGGAAATCGGGTTAATTCCATGAAACGCCGTTTTGCAGACCTGCACTTGCAGCCGAAGCTTAGCGACGATGAACAAACAGAAAACATGCTGAGAAAGGCTTCTGAACTCGGCTATCGTCTAGTAGCCGTGCCGCTTCCAACAATTTCAATAGACGTTTACGCGAAAAAATTGATGGCAACTTGTCACGAAGCCAAAATAGATTTTGCAACTCGCCTCGACCTAAAGCCTAAAACAGCCAAAGAACTCTTACACCAGCTGAGAAAATTCAGGAGAAAAGTTGAGGTCATCGCTGTAGTTTGCGAGTCAAAGGAGGTGGCGCGGCAAGCCGCAAAAGATCATAGAGTTGACCTCCTAAACTTCCCGGCGATAGACCCACGTGAAAGGTTTTTTGACAAAGCTGAGGCTGAACTTGCCTCCGGTAGTCTTGCAGCTCTTGAAATTGACATAAAACCCATATTAACGTTGAGAGGCCCCGCTAGAATAAGGTTTTTAGCGGCTTTGAGAAGGGAGGTCGCTATAGCTGAAGACTACCATGTGCCAGTGGTGATTTCGAGCGGTGCAACGAATCCGTTGCAGATGCGGAAACCCATGGAAACGGCGGCTTTAGCTTCCCTCTTTGACATGAATAAACCCGAAGCCATAAAGGCAGTTTCTACGACACCCTTTTCCATAGTTGAGAGGAACAGGGAAAAACTAAGCCCAAACTTTGTTGCCCCTGGCATCCGCATAATACGTCGGGGAAGCGATTGTCCATGAGGGAGAAAACTAGGCGCAGATATCTAGCTTTGAAAATTGATTCAGATCAAAAGTTCAGCCAAAAAGAGTTTATGAACGCTGTTTGGGAAGCTGTTTTAAGGCTTTATGGCGAATACGGCGCCAGCAAAATGGGCCTCACCCTCATCAACTACAACAATGAAGGGGGATGGGCCGTGACCCGCGTGGCCCACACCGAGGTTGAAAGGTTCAGAGCAGCCTTAGCCTCCATAACTGAGATTGCCGACAAGCCGGCGTCAGTGCACGTTCTTATGGTTTCCGGAACGCTTAGGGCGCTTTACAGGAAAGCCAGAACATTAAGTTTAAAACCATAATACATTAATTATACAACATGCTTATTATCCTAGGGGATGACGAAGCCGTCCCAGTCTGATAGATGCAATATGAGGAGCTCATGACGGGCAGACCCCTATTCTTTACTCCAGTCAACGAAATTCCTTTTACAGGAGAAAATTCCAAGCAAGCATCTTTATGCGGAACCATTTTAACCCAACGTGAATAAACGACTTAAAAATCAGGGCTTCAGAAGGAGATGAGCAATTGCGGCAGCCTCTTATTGGCAAGGCAAGAGAAGTATCTTAAACCTTCTTTTAAATCTTCTTTTTGAATTGACTTTTAAGTAATAGCGGTTGTTGGAGCAGCTATGGCTGCAATGTCTGCGCAGGGAAAGAAGGCATAAACATTTATACATTCTAATTTTAACTCTCAACTCCACAATCTACTTTGTTCCATTTAAACCCCATATTTCTCCATAAAGCTCCTTTTCTACCTGAACGAGCGTTCTGGCTATTTCACGAAGCTTCTGTTTAAGCTCGAAACCTTTATAGTCAAGCCTGGGATCGTTCTCAATCAAGCTAATGATCTGCCTAAGCCTTCTAAATGCCTCCTGATACTCCTCTTGGCTTACCTCACGCCACCTCATTATGAACATCCCGCTGAGAATTTAAGCAAGGTTTCATTAAAGCCTTACATTATAATGAAATAGTAAGCTAATCATTCGGGTTGTTATTAGTTTTGAGGTTTTAAAGCGGGGATCCTTTGACAATGCTTCATGGAATTTTTCATACTTTAATACAGGTTCAGGTGCATCTACACCTACCATTAAAACTAGCCTAACCTCCCTCAACCCTACCAAAAACAAAGTTATTTAGTTTTAAAATGTTCATCTTGCACAATCCTTTAACGCCTTACCATTTTGTCAAATTTACATAAGCATATTCTCCAATCATATTAAAGGGAAGGCTGTGCTATGATGAAGGAAGGAACTTTTAAGGTAAATTTTATAAATGTAGTGTAGAAGATTACATTCGACTGTAAAATGTTGCACTTGTCTGCGAAACGTGCTTCCTTTATTGGGGTTTTTGCAGCTTTGCACGTGATACTTTATTTTTTGTCTTTTGGTTTGTGGCGCAATTGGGCTATATATTTGGAGCCTGTTGAAGGGGTTATTCTCGGCCCTTGGGCAGGGTTTTTCGCTGCTTTTATTGGTAGTGTTTTGGCCAGAGCCATTAAGCCTATTGATTTGTGGATGTTTGGAATAGTTGCCGAGCCCATGGGGGTTTTGGCTGCCGGTTTTCTCGCTAAGGGAAAGTGGAAGCCAGTTATGGCGATTTATGCGATCATGCTTGCAGCGTACTTTATACATCCCTTTGGAACGTGGCTTCCGCTCTGGACTATACTTGACATTTTGCTTGCTCTAGCACTTATATATCCAGCTGCAAAGCTGAGCAGAAACCTCTTTGGGGAAAATGTTAAGCTCTTACCCCTATCCCTGGTCCTTTTATCTTTTGTAGCTACGGTAACCGACTCGCTGACACGGGTGTTTCTGCTGATTCCAGCAGGGTTATACGCCGTCCTCGGATGGCCCCCAGAAGTCGTATACTACGCTTTTATAGAGGGGGCTGCCAGCTCCTATATTGAAGATATACTGGTAGTCATAACATCCATCATAGCAGGAGTCCCAATACTTATTGCCCTTAAGACGTTTCTTAAAAACCTTTTAACATAACGCTGTTTGTTGTTTATTTAAAGCTTCCTTTATTGTTTTGGCCATTCCCATTTTTCTACTATCAACTTATTATCTCTAAGGAAGCTTAATTTTTACAAAAATTGAATTTTGCCTTAAGCGAAAACGGAATAATCCTCAGCAAATCCTTCGCAAGTAAATTAAAACTTACACGCGCGTCTCGAAAAATTCGTCACCCCGTGACGCCGAAACCCTCTCCTTTCCACGAGAAAAGTGTGAGTTTAAACCCTCAATTGCTGGAGAATCCTCTAGCAAATGAAAGTAGAAAAATAGCGCCGCGTAGATATCTGTGGTTTATTCCGAAAAAGCCGGGGGTGGGAGTTGAACCACCGCGGCATGGCGAAATCTCCCCGCAAATCCCCTCTTTTTCTACTTTTGCTCAATTATGTTGAGCATTTATAAAGAGCATTGAGCAGATTTTGCTCAATAAT
>Ga0209225_1001480_pt1 | contig 23047 bp, 18 predicted proteins | sample WasSprMetagenome_FD_184732 | JGI IMG/M metagenome (GOLD analysis project Ga0209225, IMG submission 184732) | Sulfidic aquatic microbial communities from Washburn Spring, Yellowstone National Park, USA - WS (SPAdes) (version 3) | ecosystem: Environmental > Aquatic > Thermal springs > Hot (42-90C)... | reverse complement strand
GGTTCTCGCGGTTATTTTAGCGCTTCTGCTTATAGAGGTGCCTAGTCTGTATTCAGCTGATTTTTCTGCTCCAGAGAGGGCGCTTACATTCTTAAAGGACGTAGTCGGGTTCGACATGACAAAATATAATGCAACCCTGACACACAACCATGTGGAGTATAACCCTGATTATTATGGGGGTCTCGCTCAGGAGCGCGTTGATTATATTCTTGATTCTGATGAAAGCATAATAGATGTAGGATGTTTATTTATAAATAAGACTCTGGTTTTTTGCAATTTATACCTGCTTAAAGGTTCGCCACTTTACGCTCAACCACAAACCAACGTTCTTGACGTGGCTAAGAGCATTCTTGACAGATACCAAAACTATGTAGGAGATGCATACCTTCAGGTGATGCGCAATATGTTAGACACGGTTATTGAAATAAAACCCATGACAAAATCAGTGGGCAATGTGAAACTTATAGTATCAAGTGGAGAAAATTTTGCAAGATTCGAGTGGATATACACGTCCAATGGTCTTGACTTTACAAGGAAAAGGAGAAGCATTCATTTTGAACATGGGTCTTTGATAGACTTCTGTGACCTTTGGGGCCTCTATAAGATAGGTAGCGACAGCGTAAATGTGTCGGAGGAGGAAGCCATAAGCATTGCGAGAAACGCCACAAAAGACATGCCCAAGTTATACGGCAGAGTGGGCAATGAGACGATAGTTTTGCAGCCTAAGGTTGCGAACTCGCCTGTAGAAGCCAAACTAATGGTGGGCATTAAAGAGCCTTTGACGCTTTATCCTTTGTGGCATGTTCAACTCTACTTTGACAAGCTTTACGGCAACTATTATGGGGTGGCTGTTGACATCTGGGCGGACACGGGAGAAATACGCGGAACCTACGGAACAGGCATCATGGGATATATACCCCAAAGCGAAAACCAACAGCAAACCCAAGCACCCGCCCAAACACCCTCTGAAGAACCCCCGCCACCTCAAGAACCCCCACCAACCCAAACACCACCAAAAAAAGAGAATCCAACGCCAAACCCGCCAGAACAAACCCCACCCCCAACAGAAACCCAAACCAACAACCAAACAAACCCAAACCCAACACCACTCATAATAACAGCAGCCACCATCACCACAATCATACTAACAGCAACAACCCTATACAAGAGAAAAAGAAAACATTAAACCCCAAAATGAATATCACGCAAAAATAAAAGACAGCACAAACCTCTAATAAGTCTAATAACGCACGCCATTTAGTTACATACGTTCATAAGTTTTGAATTTTTTTATGCTGTCTCACGGAAACTTTAAGAACTAAGCTAATTAGCATTTTCATTGATAGGAAAGGCGGTAAAAGCTTGAAAATTGGAATTGTAACAAAGGACCCCGAGGCATATGGTTCGGTGACGCTAAGGGAAGCATTATCTAAACGCGGCATTTCAAACCTCTGCTTAAGTTTTCCACAGCTTGTTGCGCGTGTAGGCTATAAGCCATGCCTTAACATGGGCAGCCTTGACATTTTAAAAGAGGTAGATGCCTTAATAATCCGCCCAATCGGACGTGGCTCTCTTGAAGAAATCGTCTTCAGAATGGATGTTCTTTACCGTCTTCAAAGGCTAGGCCTATACATTGTGAATCCTCCAGAGGCTATTGAACACTGCGTTGACAAATATGATATTCTGGCAGTCCTAGAAGACAACGGTGTGCCCGTGCCCCGAACGGCGGTAACCGAAAACCCTGAAGAAGCTTTAAAGCTTTTCCATGAATTAGGAGGAGACGTTGTTGTAAAACCAGTTTTCGGCTCTAGGGGGATAGGTTCAACACGCGTTACAGATTCCGAAGTAGCTTCCACAATCTTTAAAGCCATCACATTCTATCATGGCGTAATCTACATTCAAGAGTTCATTCCCCACGGCTTTTCAGACATCCGCGCCTTCATCATAGGCGACCGAGTAGCCGCTGCAATGCGGCGCGTTGCAACAAACTGGAAAACTAACTACAGCCAAGGCGCCAGCCCAAAGTCCATAAAACTTGACACCGTCCTTGAAGATTTAGCCGTAAAATCTGCCAAGGTTATAGAATGCAAAATTGCGGGCGTAGACATTCTTGAAAGCCCAAGGGGACCCCTAATTGTTGAGGTTAACAGCCAGCCTGGATGGAGAGGCTTACAGTCAGTAACTAGCGTCAACATCGCAGACGAAATAGTAACCTTTGTACTTTCAGAGCTGAAAAAATAGAAAAGGGGTATCCAAAATACGCAAAGTCGAGCTAATAAAAATTGACGCCGCAGCTAAAAAGGCTGAAAAAGTAACTGACTATGTTGCAGAGGAAAAGCCACTCCACATATTCATAAACAAAACCCAATACGCCACTATATTTTGCTCTCCAAAAGAGCTTAAGGAATTGGCTGTTGGCCACTTGCTTTCTGAAGGTGTAATAAAGACTGTTGAAGAAATCGAGGAAATAATTATAGAAAAAGAGGGCATATGCCACGTAAACCTAAAATCCACAGTAAACCTGAAAAGTCGGTTAAAGCTTGTAAAACATTTTTCTCGCATAATCCTTTCGGCATGCGGAGGCCCATACCAATACCAAGCATCAAAAAAACTTCGGAAAATAGAGTCAAAGTTAACGGTTAAAGCCGAAACAATCCAAAACTGCGTAAACAACTTAAACCGCATAGCAGAAACTTTTAGAAAAACAGGCGGGGTTCACGTAGCCGCCGTTTATAGGGGCGATGGAGCCCTTGTGGCTTTCGCCGAGGATGTAGGCCGCCACAATGCTGTAGACAAAGTGATAGGCAAATGCGCCTTAGGCAAAACGTTTTTCAGCGAATGTTTCCTCGCCTTGAGTGGAAGACTGACAGGCGACATAGTTTTCAAAGCTGCAAAGGTTGGTTTGCCCATAGTAGCCTCCATAGCCGCAGCGCTGGATTCAGGCATAGCAATAGCAAAAGACGCGAACCTAACCCTAATAGGATTTGTCCGCGGAAAACGCATGAACGTTTACGCTTTTCCTGAAAGGATTCTCTCGTAAGGATCTTCAGCTTTTTCTGGGAAGGGGGTTTCTTTGCCACTTTTAAGCATGATTCGCCTTTTGTCCTTCGTGAAAACTCCTATGGTACATGCGTCAACACTGTTTCGCCGCAGAGCTTCTTCAACCTTTTCCTTTGATTCTGGGTTTACAGCAGCCAAAACCGTTCCAGTGGAGGACATGGATAGCATTTGCAGTTCTGAAAGGTTAAACCAGCGTTGTAAAGCAAAGGCTTCTTTTTCAAAGGGAATTTTCTCCCACTCCACCCTAAAGCCCACCTTGGAAGATTCAGCCATTTCGTTTAAAGCAGCTGTTAAACCGCCTTCGGTTGCATCATGCATGGCGTGAACACCGCCTACTTCTGCCAAAAGCAGAGCCTCTTTAACGCAACTCTGCATAGTAACAAGATTTGTAAGCATGTTGGCATGCTCAAATCCGAAAACTCTTTCAGCTAACGCTTGATGTGTTAGTGCAAAGTTTACCGCAACTTCTAATCCTAAAGGCTTTACACAGAAAATGCAATCTCCAGGTTTTGCACCTCCGGGTGTAATCAGCTTGTCTTCACTTGCCATGCCATAGGCTGTACACACTCCAACAAGAGTTGACAAGCCCTGATAGGTTCCAGTGTGCCCAGTTACAACAGCCATTTCAAGCTCTTCGGCAGCCATGCAAGCCTTTTTCATGATATCATAGAAGGTTTCAGGCTTTGTTTGTGGTGGCCCTAAAAGGTTTATTGTGCAATATTCTGGTTTAGCTCCGAAAAGCGCCACATCTGAAGCCGCATAATGGATTAGGAGCCACCCGAACCATTTTTCTGGAACACCAATGCATGGATCAGTGGATACAACTAGGCACTTATCGTTAAGGGTGTGCACTCCAGAATCAAATCCCGGTGAAGGGGGAACAATTATCCGCCTGTCCTTTTTTATGCAGCTAATAAGTTTTTTAAGTTCTTCCGTGTCAAGTTTTCCCATTTTCGCTTAACCTTTTCACTCTTTAAGCAGTTCGATTCCGCGGCTGGTTATTTTGAAGGGAATCCACTCCAATGGATGTTCGCAGCCTTCCATTTTCACTATGCGCAGTTCTCTGCGGCATTTCTCCTCGTTAAATCTGAAAAAGAAAATGTTGTGCGCTTTGTTCAGGTCTATGTCTGTGGCCATCTGCGTCGCCACATCCTTTTGGGTTGCAGCCGTCATAATGTCAATGTTTACGATGTTGTCGTAGTGGCACCAGTTAATGGTCCAGTCTTCAACGGGCTCCATATACTTCAATTCGTATAACGAAAACAATTGTTCGCTGAAGTCTCCGGCTGCAAACCGTGTTACGCCCTTTTCTGAAAGCATTCTGTCGATGCGTTTCATCTCTTCAAAATCGTCTAGGCTGAAATATGTCACTCTAGGGTCTTTCGGGTAAGGCTCAAAATGGGGAAACGCTTGTATGGCAATAAACTTTCCCTTCTCAATGTAGGACTCGATGTTCCATCCAAAAGATTTGAAGTAGGCTAGGAGTCGCGGAAAAGGCTTATCCATAACGTCGTAAGCGACTGTTTCGCCTTCACAGAGTCCTTGCCACAGAAACTGCATTGCAAAAACAGTTTTCCCAGTTCCAGGCGCACCGTAAAGAATGTTCCGTGAGCCAGACTCGATGCCGCCGCCTATCAAATCGTCAAACCCTTTAATTCCAGTCTTAAGCTTCGCCATTATTCATCGCCATTAAAGAAAAATTTTGAGCAGTTTGCTTTCCTGTAGCAAGTACACTATGTAAATGCTTATGGCGAGTTCAGGCAGCAAGTAGCTTCCATTGTATATGGCTGAGTAGACTGCTGGGTTCATTCCTTCTGGAGCATAGCTAGCAAAGAAAATTACGCCTGAAACAAAATGAGCTATGAATCGACCCCAAATGCCAATGTTGACGCCTATGAAGGGACGGTTGCGGAAAAACCCTGCCAGTCCAAGGGAGCCAAAGGCTAATGGATAGTCCAGGAGCAACTGGGCTGGATGCACTATGAAGGGTTCGATGGCAAGCTGCACAAGGCCATAGACAACTGCGGCGAAAATTCCGATCTTCGGGCCTCTCCTCAAGGCTAACCATAGGATAGGCACCATGGAACCAGCGGTTACAGAGCCTCCTTGGGGAAGACTGAACACTTTGATATAGCTTAGCGCCGTTGCAAGGGCGACGAAAGAGACGACTTCTGCTATTATTTTGGTGTGAGAACTAATTTTCGGTTCTAATGCTTTCTCATCCAACGGTTTTCCCTCCGCCGGCATTACCCGGATCAGGTTCTAGGGGTCGACAGCGTTTAGCCGTCCTCTCAGCCGGGTCACAGCCCAGCTCCCCCAAACCTTTTGATGGGAGTAATTGTTATCTACTTGTATATTTATTTTTCCTAGAGTCAAATTTGCTGAGATGTCCCAGTATGAAGCCTTTGCCTAAAGAGTTCGACGCCATAACTGTTGAAAGTAAGTGGCAGAAACTCTGGGAAGAGATGGGCGTTTACCGTTTCGACTGGACGGACTATAAGCGTCCAACATTCAGCATTGACACTCCGCCGCCTTATCCGTCTGGCGAGTTTCACATGGGAAACGTCCTTAACTGGACTTATTTTGACATGGTGGCACGCTACAAACGCATGAGAGGCTTCAATGTCTATTTTCCGCAAGGGTGGGACTGTCACGGCTTAGGCATTGAAGTTCAAGTGGAGAAGGAGCATAACATTAGGAAGCGCGACTTGCCCCCGGACAAGTTTCGAAGCCTCTGCATGAAGCTTGTTGAAAAATACATTGCGATGATGAAGGAGGGCGTTATAAGGCTTGGCTGCAGTGTGGACTGGACAACGGAATACCGCACTATGGATCCGGACTATTGGAGGCGCACCCAGCTTAGCTTCATAATCCTATACAGTAGAGGCTTCATTTATCAGGGAACTCATCCGGTTAACTGGTGTCCCAGATGTGAAACCGCCATTGCTGATGCTGAAGTGGACTATGAGGAGCGGGAGGGAAGACTCCACTACATTAGGTTTCCATTAAAAAAAGGCGGCGAATACTTGCTTATAGCCACAACCCGTCCAGAATTCATACTTGCATGTGTTGCAGTGGCTGTAAATCCCACAGACGGTAGATATGCCAAATACATTGGAAGAAAAATCACAGTTCCCATGGTAAACCGCGAAGTAGAAATTATCCCAGACGAAGGTGTTGACCCCTCTTTTGGCACAGGCGTTGTTATGATATGCACTTACGGCGACAAAGAAGATGTTAGAACCGTTAAAAGGCATAATCTTCCAGTAATCACTCTTTTAGCGGAAAACGGACGGATAAACGAGAATGGAGGAAAATATAAGGGCTTAACAATTGAAGAAGCCAAAAAAGCCATTGTTAAAGACCTTGAGGCTGAGGGGCTGCTGGAGAAAGTTGAGAAGTTAACCCAGCAAATAGGCCTTTGTGAAAGGTGTAAAACTCCCATAGAGATTTTGGAGCGCAGACAGTGGTTCATGAAAACCCGCATATTAACCGACAGGGTGGCGAAGGAAGCCAACGAGATTGTTTGGTATCCGGATTACATGAAAACCCGCCTAGTAGACTGGGCGCGTTCCCTTGACTGGGACTGGGTTATAAGCCGCCAACGTGTTTTCGCAACACCCATACCTGTATGGTACTGCAAAAACTGCGGAGAAACCATACTCGCCGAAGAAGAATGGGTTCCCATAGACCCGAAACTTGAAAACCCGCGGATAGACAAGTGTCCAAAATGCGGAGGCAAAGAGTTCATTCCAGAAAAAGACGTTTTAGACACATGGATGGACTCTTCCATTACCTGTGCGGTGCATGCTGGTTGGCCGGACCGCGAAGACTGGAGAAGACTTTTCCCAGCGGATTTGCACCCTTCAGGCGTTGACATCATAAGGACATGGGCCTATTACCTAATGGTTAGACACATAGCCCTTTTTGACGAGAAGCCTTTCAAAAGCTGCCTCATAAACGGCATGGTTTTGGGCTCTGATGGCAGAAAAATGAGCAAGTCCCTAAAGAACTATGTGGCTACACCGGAAGTGCTGAACAAGTATGGTGCAGACGCGGCCAGACAATGGGCTGCAGCAGGCGGAGCAACAGGCTCGGATATTCCCTTCCGCTGGCCAGATGTGGAATATGGAAAGCGCTTTTTGACTAAGCTTTGGAATGCTGCCCGCTTTGTAAGCAGCCAACTAGTAGACTTTTTGCCGGGCGAAAATTTTGAGCTACAACTCTTGGACAGGTGGATTCTAAGCAAGGCTGAAAAGTTGACACAGCGGGTAACCGAAGCCCTAGAAAAATGCCAGTTTAACATAGCTCTCGAGGAAGCTCGCAACTTCACTTGGCATATTTTCTGCGACCAATACATTGAAGCCGTGAAAGACCGCCTTTACAAGGCGGAACTTTATGGAGAAGCCAAAAGAAAAGCTGCCCAATACACGCTTTACACGGTTCTTTACCGCATACTTCAGTTGCTAGCGCCAATAACGCCCCACATAACAGAGGAGATCTACCAAACCATGTATGCAGAACATGTTGGCGCAAAAAGTCTGCATTTAACAAGGTGGCCGGCCGTAGACTCCAGCAGGTTCGATGAAGCTGCCGAAAAAGAAGGCGACCTAATAGTGGCGTTGGTAGCGGAAATTAGAAGGGAAAAGGCTGAAAAACGGAAACCCCTAAACGCCATAATAAAACGCGTTAAAGTTTATGCTGGAAACAGCGAATACGCCGATATCCTAGCACGCAACAGTGAAGATATTTTGGGCACATGCAAAATTTCAGAAATAACGATTCTGCCTGAAAAAGGCGAAGGCCGACAAGTGCCCCAATACGTGGAAGTAAGCTTCACCACCGAATACGAATAAAGCCTACCGAATCAGAGTTTTATGGTTTTTCCAGCAATGGATACGCCTAGCTGGTTAAGGTTTTAGTCCGGTTCCCGCATCAACCCAAAATTTTTCTCCAATCTTCCTGTAACCAATCTTTTCGTAAACCCTTATGGCCGAATAATTATCATTCCTTACGAAAAGGGATGCGTATTCCGCGTTTTTCAACGCCTCTTCTGTTATTGCCGATGTTGCCAGCGTGGCGTAGCCCTTGTTTCTGTGGTTTGGATGGGTGTAGACTCCGCCTATAAGCCACACCTCTGACAGTTGAACAAGAGAAGCTGCGCAGGAAACAAGTTCTCCGTTAATGAAAACTCCGTAAACAGATGTTTTGCTGATCCTTTCCAAATTTTTATTCAAACTTTCCTGTGGGCGGTCTTCGTTTGTTGAAAAAAAGCATCATAAGCCTTCTAGCGTCCTCTAAATCGCTTAGTCTGCGCACTTTTGGCGAAGTGAAAAAGTTTGCATGTCCACGCTTTACAAGCATCCAGTCTTCAACGTAGTATTTTGCGGTTGGAAACTTTTCTGCTACGATTGACATAAGTTCTCTCTGTGTATGCAATATGAAATTATTTTTAGGTGCATAGTTGACTAAGGCTTTAGCGGCTTCGCTTTCTCCCTCTAAAATTATGCTTGGAAAGGCTGTGCCCGTGTAAATGAGAATGTACCCTTTCAAAACTCCATTTTCAAAAGCAGCATACATCTTTGTGTTTGCAAGGTCATATTGAATATCATAAAGGGCAAAAACATGTCTGACAGCGTCTTTTCTTAGAAATTCAACAACCCGCTGCCTGTTGCTTTCGTCAACTTCTTCTAGGCTGTACATGGTTATTCGCATTTTCTAAGAGTGTCTACAAGGGTTTCTATTTCCGTTTCTGTGTTGTAGAAGTGGGGTGAAACTCTTATTCCATGAGTTCTTGCAGAAACCACTATTCCTTTGCTTCTAAGATTCCTCACAACTTCCTTCGGGTTTGCTATTTGAAAATTAACTATTCCGGAGCGGTGCTGCTTTTCTTCTGGAGTTTGAAGCTTTAAACCCAAGTTTTTAACGGTCTCTATCAGATGGCTTGTGAGTTTTAAAATTCTCTCCTCAATTTTCTCTATTCCCAGATCTAGGAGCATTTTTATTGCTGCTGTGGCGCCTACAAAACTTATGGTGCTTGGAGAACCAACTTCAAAACGGCTTGCAGTTTCAGAAAGCCGCAAACTTCAAATGTCCCAGAAGTCTAAGGTTTCGAAAATTTCCTGTTTTACGCTTGCCCAACCCACAAAGGGCGGCTCAAAATTTTTAATGAGTTCCTCCTTTACGTATAAGTAACCAGCACCGGGCGGGCTTAGAAGCCACTTGTAGCATGCGGTTGCCAAGAAGTCTACATCGTCTCTTTTAACGTCGATTTTTATGGCGCCAGCCGACTGTATAGCATCCACTATAAGGTAGGCGCCGTGCTCGTGGGCTATTTGGCTTAGGGCGCGTAAATCGTTGCGGAAGCCATTAACATATTCAACATGGCTTACAACAACAGCCACTGTTTTATCGTCAACAGCCTTTTCCACCTCTTCAAGCAAAATTTTGCCATCAACATTTTTCGCGTAATGAACTTTTGCGCCTAGGCTTTTGCGAAGCCAAGGATAAACCACCGAGGGATATTCCAGATCCGTCGTAACAACCTTTGAGCCTGGCGGGTAACGAAGCACATTTGCAGCTATATTCAAGCCTAAAGACGTGTTTTCCACAAGGGCTATTTCCTCCTTTTTAGCGCCTATGAGCCTTGCGAAGAGGGCTTTTCCATAATCTTCCTCCTCGAGAGATGAGAATCCGAAGTTTACATAATCCTCTACATATTTGTGCACGGCGTCCGCGACAGGTTTCGGAAGTGGAGACTGGGCGGCATGGTTTAAGAAAACCCTGTTCTGAACTATTGGGAACAACTCGCGAATCTTCTCTAGGCTTTCCATCTAAAACCCTTCCAAAGTTTATGTTGGTAGCTAACTATTAAGCCTGTGGCGCCTTAAAGTTTAAAGTTGCGGTGCGCAAAATAGTTAGCGTTGTTGGTTGAGCCTTTGCGGAGTTTCAAAGCATGCGATTCAGAGGCTTTTTTAAATATGCTTTAGTGGTGACTTTAATTGCTATAGTTGCCGCCGCGTTCTTAGTCGGCGTTATTCTTCAAAGGGGAAAGGCAAACGATGTTTTTGTAGGCGTTGAAGTTGGGTATGACACTTTTGAAGATATTGCCCGATTTGTGGATGAAGTGGAAGATTATGTTAACCTCATTGTTATAGGTTCACTGAACATAACAACAAACGCAACGAGACTCACAATGGTTTGCGATTATCTTTACAGCAAAGGCTTGTACTTTATGCCCTTCATGTTCATAACCCAGCACGTTGATTACGCTGACTTTTTCATTATGGCCGAGGAAAAGTGGGGTGAACGCTTTCTAGGGGTTTACTTGTCTGACGAGCCTGGAGGAAGACAGTTTGATACGCCTGACCATAGAATAGTGGATAAAGCCGACAACTACAGTGACGCCGCCTCTAGATACGTGCGGAATTTAGGCTTTATGATAGACTATTTCTGGAAGCAGTTTGGAGAACCCGACGTGAAAAGGTTTACGTCTGATTATGCCCTTTACTGGTTTGACTATTTGGCGGGGTACGACTGCATCTTCGCCGAGTTCGGCTGGAACTTTAGTAGGCAGTTGCACATAGCCCTTTGCAGAGGCGCGGCTAAAATGCAAAACAAGGATTGGGGCGTCATAATCACATGGACTTATCGCAATTCCCCTTACATCGAAGATGCGGAAACCCTTTACAAGGATATGGTTTTAGCCTACAACAACGGCGCCAAATACATAATTGTCTTCAACTATCCAACGAACGTAACCCAATGGGGAATCCTAACTAGGGAGCACTTAAATTCTATGAAAAAATTTTGGAATTACATGAGGAAGTTTCCTCAGCCCAAACCCGCCTCAAACACGGCTTACGTTCTTCCAAAGGATTATGGTTATGGGTTCCGCGGTCCAAATGATCAAATATGGGGATTATGGAGCCCAGATGAGCTTTCTTCTAAAGTGTGGAACGAAATTAATGGTTTTATTGCGTCGCTTGGCGTAAAATTAGACATAATTTATGAAACCAAAGAGCTTAACAGTGGGCAACGGTATGAAACGCTGATATTTTGGAATGGTACAACAATTCAGAGGTAGGTAAAGGCGCTTTTATTGTTATTTCAGTTTTCGGCGAAATTTTTATATTTTCTCTTTTGTATAATTACATGAGGGGGTGAATGAATAGGATAATTGCTAAGGCAATTTTAGTTTCATTGCTTCTGCTTGTTTTCTCAATGTCACAGCTTGTTAATGTAAAGGCGGTTAAGGCTTCTGGTGAAGCTGCGGCGGTTTTCTGTTCTACTGGTGGCCTTTGGTGGTTTGAGCAGAGTGGATGGCCAAATGAAGATGATGTATCCCTTGATGTGGCTCTCCGTGTTCATGGTCTTTTTCCCCTGTCCGTTTATGAACTTTGCAATTACTACAATGATGGAATGGTAACAAAAGATATTATACTAACCTTGATTGAGGATGCTGCCGATTTTGACTATGCAACATTTTTTATCTTTGCGAATGGGGTTAACCGTACGCTTTATGATGTGATTTACTACGTCGTGGGAGGAATTTATGGCTATCCACTTTACTATATTCCTGTAACCCACTACCAATTTTACGATACTTACGATACACCAATCATAGACTTTGAAATCGGAGAAATCACTAGACACCAATATGAAGGCAGCACTATACATTTTGTTTTCCTCTGGACATGTGTGCAGGCAAACGAAATAGGAAGCTACCATTATAGCTATTGGATCTATTATCCTTACTATTTCTATCAGGGATCAGGAGCCGCTGGAATGCCCCTTGCCTGGACTCTTAGGGATTACACACAAATGAGCAGCGACGGCTATGCCAGCCCAGACAGCGGCTCCTACTGCTTTATAGGCTTTGAAGGTTTCGGAATGCCCCTAAGCGAAAACATATCCGACAGTGGAGGCAAAAACTATGGCGATTTTGTCAAGAAGTTCTACTATTATGCCCTAGTTAATGGGTATAAAATAAACAAAGCTCTGGATAAGGCGTCATATGATGTTTTTGGAGTACAAAGTTTCTTTCAAACTCCACTTTACACTGGATATGCCCGATATCTTCCTGGACTTGGATGGTGGTCTGGTAAGATGCGCGTCTACGGCAACGGAAACAATACTTTACCCCATTAAAGGAGTGGATGATGATGAATTTCTCGATGAAAAAGCTTTGTGTGGCTTTGGTTCTCGCGGTTATTTTAGCGCTTCTGCTTATAGAGGTGCCTAGTCTGTATTCAGCTGATTTTTCTGCTCCAGAGAGGGCGCTTACATTCTTAAAGGACGTAATTGGACTTGACATTACAAAATATAATGTAACCATGACACACTACAGCGTGGTGTGCGACCCTGATTATTATGGGGGTCTCCCTCAGGAGCATGTGGATTACATCATTAAGTCTGATGAAAGCGTAATAGATGTGAGTTATACCTTCATAAACAAGACTCTGGCTGTCTGCAATCTCTATGCGTATAAAAGTTCACTACTTTACGCTCAACCACCCACCAACGTTCTCGACGCGGCTAAAAGCATTATTGACAGATATCAAGACTATACCTGGAATTCATACATTCAAGTAATGCGGGACATGTTGGACACTGTTACTGAGCTTAAGCCCATGACAAAATCAGTGGGCAACGTGAAGCTTAAAATATCAGAAAACGGACCATACACGTGTATCGAGTGGGTATACACATCCAATGGCCTTGACTTTAATAGGAAAAGTATAAGCCTCGCTTTTCAAGATGGAACTTTTAGGTCGTTCAGTGACAGTTGGAGCCTCTACAAGATAGGTAGCGACAGCGTAAATGTGTCGGAGGAGGAAGCAATAAACATTGCAAGGAATGCCACAAAAGACATGCCCAAGTTATATGGTAGAGTGGGCAATGAGACGATAGTTTTGCAGCCTAAGGTGGCAGACTCGCCTGTAGAAGCCAAACTAATTACTGGAATAAGAGAGCCTTTGACGCTTTATCCTTTGTGGCATGTTCAACTCTACTTTGACAAGCTTTACGGCAACTATTATGGGGTGGCTGTTGACATCTGGGCGGACACGGGAGAAATATGCGGAATATATGGAACAGGCATTATGGGATATATACCCCAAAGCGAAAACCAACAGCAAACCCAAGCACCCGCCCAAACACCCTCTGAAGAATCCCCGCCAACCCAAACACCACCCCAAGAAGAGAATCCAACGCCAAGCCCGCCAGAACAAACTCCGCCCCCAAAAGAAACCCAAACCAACAACCAAACAAACCTAAACCTAACACCATTCATAATAGCATCAGCAATCCCCATCACCGCCACAATAATAATAGCCACAACACTATACAAGAGAAAAAGAAAGCATTAACTTCAATAAAACAGTACACAAAAGGTTTTCAACGTTTCGTTTTAGGTAAGTATAAATTAGTAGCCTTAACCTATTATATTCTCTTAGGTATCTCTAAATGAGTGAAGTAATGGTTGTCACAACTCCAGGATTGCCCGGCTACGAAATTGTTAAGGTTCTGGGGCCTGTCCACGGGTTAACAGTGCGAACAAGGGGCGTTGGCGGAAAATTCATCGCTGGCATTGAGGGAATGATAGGCGGTGAAGTAACCGCCTACACTTCGGAATGTGAAAAAGCCAGAGGCGAATCTTTAAAGAGGCTTATTGAAAATGCCAGCAAAATGGGTGCAAACGCCATAGTCGGCGTAGACTTTGAAACAAGTGACATTCTTCAAGGAACAGCCACACTTTTCGCAGCTTACGGCACAGCTGTCATAGTAAAACCAGTTGAGAAAAAAGAGTAGGGCTTTACCTAAAACACTTCCACTTTTTCCTCAACAAGCCTTTTAAATCATCAATCACTTCTTCAACCTTACCCCTACAATATGATGGTTCAAAAGGCGGTTCATAAGGCTCATTCACATTTATTTCTTCAAAGCCAACTATTCCCGCTGCCAGAGCATACCAACACAAGGGCAAAACCGCTGGGTTGTAGCCGCTTCCAATCATCAAAACAAGCCTTCCACCGCATACTTTGTTAGCTGTCTCCCTAACTAGGCGGGATATGGCGAAGAAGCCTTTCACCGTCAGCCCCAAGTTTCCAAGCATGTCCGCAAAGTGCGCGTCGCTTCCACCATTAGCAATAATTATTTCAGGCTTAAACTCCTCAGCTAACGGAACGAAAATTTCCCTCAAAGCATAAAGGTATGTAGCGTCGCCAGTTCTAGGCGGCAAGGGCACATTAACGTTGTAGCCTTCACCTTCGCCTTCGCCGGTCTCCCAAGTAAATCCTTTTCCAGGATAGATGGTGTGGGGATCCTGATGCAGGGATATAAAAAGCACGCTTGGATCCCTATAGTAAATATCGCTTGTGCCGTTTCCAAAGTGGACATCATAATCCAATATTAGAAAACGCTTCACGTTCTTTTCAGCCCTTAAATTTTCAACCGCCACGGCTATGTCGTTAAATAGGCAGAACCCGCCGCCATAGTCTCTGCCAGCATGATGGTAACCGCCACCAATGGAAATTGCGCTTTTCGCTTTTCCGCTAACAACTGCTCTGCCACATTCAATGGAACCACCCAAAATGAGCAATGCTGCCTCAAGAATTTCCGGAGAAACCGGCGTTTCAATATCGTAAGGCTTATTCTCAGCTGCCAAGCGAAAGATTAAATCAACATAATCCGCGTCATGAACCCTTAAAAGTTCCTCCTTCGATGCGGGCTTGGGTTCCACAACAACCAAATTTTGAGCGTCAAACAACCCGTGCTCTCTAAAGAAATTTATGGCGTTTGTGAATCTATCCCCTCTAAACGGATGATCCTCTCCCAAATCATACTGCCTAAACTTTTCATGGAAGGTCATCAATACCTTCTCGTTCAAAGCGGTTCTCTCCAACTAATTAGAGGGAATGCTAAAATTATAAAATCTTTGATAAGCCATTAATTCTGAATAGAAAAAGGGAGAAGGATGCTTTTGTCCAGTCTTTAACCTTCTTTTTTTACCTCTTCTGGTGTAGTTTCCACTTGTGGGGTTTCCAGTGGAGGTGTTTCTGTTGGCGTTGTTTCTTCTGTGGGTGTTTCTGCTTGTGGGGTTTCACTTAATTCTTGGGTTTCAGTTTTCACTTCTACTTCTGGAGCTTCAAGTTTGGCAGCTTCTATGTTTTCTGTGCTTTCAGGAAGTTTTGTCTCCACTCCCTCTTTTACCACTGTGCCTTCTGAAACCTTTGGGATATTTGTAATTTTGTTAACAGCCTCTTTTATCGAATCCAACTCTTGTCTTGCAGTGTCAAGTCCAATGGACAAAAGCGCTATCTCGCGTTGATAAACTTCTTCTTCTATTTCGCCGCCTACATGTTGAATTTCAAAGTTTGCAAGCAATCTTTCCAAGACTTTTATGTGTTCTTCAAGTTCCTTTATTTTAGTGTTCATTTTGTCCAGCAGAGCGCTCTTCTGCCTTTCAATTTCTGCAAGAGTTTCATTCATCTCCTTATCGAATAAGTCGAACGTGGACTGCGATATTTTGCCGCTGTTGACCAAACTGTTCAAAGCTTGCTTCTTCTTCATCACAACCTCGTATTCTTCGTTCATTTTGTCAAAATAGTGTCTCCACGAAGCCAATTTTTTCTTCACCACCAATTTTCAAGCGCAAATCAAGAAGTTAACATTTATTAATATGTAGATATATTGCTGACTGTTAAAAAATGCCTTTTTTGCCTATTTAAGTGAAAATTTCCTTTAAAACAAAAGTTTAGCATACTTTCAATATTGTATGATTTTTGAAAGATTTTACTATTTAAAGTTGTAAGCCTCAACTCGCCTGCATCAATAGCAAGAATTGGAAAAGTTTAAACTTGTTTAATTCTGTTTCTACTTCTAAGTCAGAATTAGAATAAAATTTAAATATTTATATCTAACCTAAAATATTAAAATGTGAATAGACATGGCTGCACTGGCGATAATAGTTGGCGGTGGAAAATTGGAAGGAAAAATATTGAGGAAAATGCATGAAAGGATAATAAAAAATTTTATGGACATAATAATTCTCGCAGAGCTTAGAAACGGACCCATGAGCGGCTACGACGTAATTTCCTTCATCCACAACAAATTCCACCTCCTAGTAAGCTCAGGCACAGTTTACTCTCTTCTCTATTCCTTGGAAAGAAACGGTCTAATCGAAGGAACATGGGACGAAAGAAAAAGAGTCTACAGACTCACAGATAAAGGCTCAAAGACGATAGAAACAATCTTAAGCGCAAACGACAAAATCAAAAACTTCGTAACAGCCCTTCTTAAAGTTCAGTCCTCCTCCTAAACTTTTTAAAATATATCGAAATGCTAAAAGCACCTTTTTCTGAATTTCTTTAAAAGCGGAAAGCATAATGCAATGGGTCTTTGAGGTGTCGTTTTCGTCTTGTCGTCTTACTGGTTCTACTTTTCTTCTGGCTTGAAGGTGTGATAACTTAAAACTTATATAAAAGTAGCCCTTGACTTTTATCGAGCACGCGCGTATGCGCGTGGTAATAAAAAAGGAGGAAAGAGAGAGATGAACTTTAGAAATATGGCAAACTTGGCGGTTGCTTTGATTCTGATTTTGGCTTTTACTTTTCCGCTATTTGCTATACCTAGCGTCAAAGCATACGCGACATACAAAACATACCCGTTGATTGATGCTATACCAAACCCTGTAGGAGTCAATCAATCAGTCCTAATCAACTTTGGACTCCTAAACTACCTGTATCGCGAAACAGATGGCTGGAACATAACAATAATCATCACAAAACCTGACAACACAACGGAGACCTTCACAAAGAAGACATGGTCAACGGGAATGGCAGGATTCTATTACACTCCCAAGAAGGTTGGCACATACTATGTGCAAGCTGTTTTCCCCGGCGAATGGTACAACTACACGGGTCCTGCATATTACCTACCTAGCCAAACCGACAAACTCCCATTAATTGTACAAAAAGATCCAGTGCCATCCTATCCTGGCCACACGCTTCCATCCGAATATTGGACAAGACCAATAGATGCCCAGCTCAGAGAATGGTATTCGATTGCTGGCAGCTGGTTGGCTAAGCCGCCTAACCTCTTCGCGCCTTACAATGATGGACCAGAAAGTCCACATATACTGTGGGCAATGCCTATAGGTGACTCCATGGGCGGACTAGCAGGAGGAGCCGTTGGTGAGCACAGCATGGCAGATGGAGACGCGTACGAAGGTAAATTTGCAGACTCAGTGATTATTAACGGAATACTTTACTACAACAAATATCCAAGCTACTTCTATTCGCCGTCTCCTCAACAGGAGATTGTTGCAGTAGACCTGCACACTGGAAAAGTGTTATGGTCTAAAGACCTCAAGGTGGGAAACAGAAGAATAGCCTTCGGCCAAATATTATATTGGGATAGCAGAAACAACCGAGGAGCCTTCGCATACCTATGGGTTCAAACTGGAGGCTATGGGCCACAAAATTGGTACGCCTTTGACCCTTATGACGGCACCTTAAAATTCAATATTACTAATGTGCCTTCAGGTACAAACTATTATGGACCAAACGGCGAAATTCTAAAATACTTCATGACTAATATTGGCAATGCCACGCATCCAAACTGGCGTTTAATTCAATGGAACTCAAGTTATGTTGTTTCAAAGGGCAAAACTGGAATGGCTGAAAGCTGGGGAAGCCAAGTTCAAGGTGTAACATATGACGCGAAACGGGGCTACGACCTTAACGTATCGATACCTGCATTAGCGACTCCAGGAAGCACATTGCCTGGAAGCATTGTAACAGTCTTCCCATGCGACCGTGTAATTGGCTCACGCATAACTCGAACAGAAGTCAACTTATGGGCGCTAAGCCTTAAGAAGGGCTCCGAGGGACAACTGCTGTTCAACACAACTTGGAAGGCACCTGCAGCATGGGTTGAAGGCAATGTAACTGTAAGCGGATTTCAAGGCGGCTGGGGGGCTTTCAGCCAAGAATCCATGGTTGGAGCCCTTTGGGTAAAAGAGGAAAGAGTAAATTACGGCTTCAGCCTCCTAAACGGCAGTTACCTGTGGAAGACTGAACCGCAATCATATGCAGATGCTTGGGCTGACACCCTTATGACAATGTTCGGTCCAGACAAAATTATTGCTTACGGCAAACTCTACTCGGCATCAGTCAGCGGCACAGTATACTGTTATGATGTTAAAAATGGCAAGCGTTTATGGACATATAACATGACAGATCCCTACCATGAATCGTACATCACTAATAACTGGTGGGCAATACCCCTATTCGTGACTGACGGGAAAATCTATGTGGGCCACTGTGAGCATTCTGCACTGAATCCGAAACCCCGCGGTGCTCCCCTTGTATGCTTAAATGCCACAACAGGAGAAGTGATATGGCGAGCAGACGGTTTGTTCCGTCAAACCCGCTGGGGAGGACGCGCAATCATCGGAGACAGCATAATAGCCGCAATGGACACCTACGACCAGCGCATATACGCCATAGGTAAAGGCCCAAGCTCCACCACAGTTTCAGCGCCAGATGTCTCCGTTTCAGCTGGCACACCTATAATCATAAAAGGCACAGTAATGGACGTATCTCCGGGCACCCAAAGTGACGCTATTAAACTGCGCTTTCCAAAAGGTGTTCCCGCCGTATCTGACGAGAGCATGACGGACTGGATGCTTTACGTCTACAAACAATTTGAAAACCCCATGACTCGAGGAATCAACGTTAAAGGAGTCCAAGTTTCAATAGACGTCATGTACCCGAACGGCACTTCTATCCATGTCGGCGATGCAGTAAGTGACTCAAGCGGCATGTTCAGCTACGTGTTCACTCCTGAAACTGCCGGCATGTACACTATTTACGCTACTTTCGCTGGCTCCAAATCGTACTACCCGTCATACGCCCAAACAGTCCTATACGTAACGGAAGCGCCACCAGAAACGCCACCACCGCCAGAAAAACCATTGCCACCATACGAAATGTACACTATAGGATCAGCGATCGCAATAATTATCGCCATTGCCATAGCAGTATTCATTCTCAAACGAAAATAGCTTAACTGAAAAAGCAACTCCACCCATCCTACCTTTTTTTTAATTTATAATTTGTAGCCAAAAAGGCTGAAAGCGCTTCTTCATAGACAACAAGATTGGATTGAAAAGAGTCTCCTCGCTGCTTCCCTTCTCGTCTCGTTAACTTTGATTCCAGCTTTATCCAAAATCGCGATGCTCTAAATAATAGGTTAAAGGTTTTTCCTCTTCGGGGGTGGGTTCCCTTCAAAGCACTTCTGTTTCTCAACCTTAAGCCTTTTCGGGTCAAGCTTTCTGCTAGGCGTCTCAGGGGCTTCAAGCACCAAGTCATTTTAAGTCTTCAAATGTTTTCGGTTGCCTAACTATCTTAACAATTCGTTCTGCAAGCAATGGAACCCTATGCCTGAGAAGCGAACTCGCAAGCCTACGCAAAGCCTCTAAAAACAGCATAAAGCCTCCCATCACAAGACGAAGATACAACCTCAACAATTAAACCTAAATCCATATAAACCCCCCTCCATCACAATAAATGACGTGAAAAAGGCGCCTAAGATTTACTGAGCATCGGAAGGGCCCGTAGCTCAGTAAGGATAGAGCACCGGGCTTTTAAGGCTGTAAAGGCGCAAAGAAACCCGGGGGTCACGGGTTCAATTCCCGTCGGGCCCGCCAGTATTTTACCGAGAAACCCTGAGCACCGCATTGGTAGAATACACAAAAGCATAAAACTGCTTAACCAACCCATCCAACAATCATTTTAAGCCAAGCCCATGTCCGTCGTCAACTGTTGTTGACCAGAAAACTTCAAAAATAACAACATTTGCCAAGCCCATTTTTGTCGTCTTCCGGAAAATCCAAGCGTCGACGACATTTAAAGCATGAAACATGTGTGAACGAGAAACTCGCTGGTGTGCTTTTCTTAAGCTGGAATGCCAAAGAACTTATATTAAATTTATGAATTAATTTATGAATTACAAAGTTGCAAGCTGGCGGATGGATGCCTAAGTTATGAATAAATATGCTATAATAATGGAAAGGGTTGTTAAACGTTTTGAGGATGTTGTCGCCTTAGATGGGGTTAGCTTTAAAGTGGCTAATGGAGAGCTTTTCGGCTTGCTGGGGCCGAACGGCGCGGGCAAAACCACCACTGTGAACATTCTCTGCGGGCTTCTAAAGCCTACAAGCGGTTCAGCCTTTGTAGGAGGCTGTGATGTGCAGAAAGAAAGCGCAAAAGTTAAGGAGTTGATAGGCGTCTGCCCCCAAGAAACTGCTATTTACCCTTATTTGACGGGCGCAGAGAACGTGGAGCTTTTCGGAAATCTATACGCTCTTGACAAGAACACGCTCAAGGCAAGGTGCGACATGCTTCTCGGAAAAATGGGACTTACTCAAGATGCCAAGAGAAGAGTTGAGAAATACAGTGGAGGCATGAAACGCAGACTAAGCCTTATTTTGGCTTTAATTCATGATCCTCAAATCATATTCCTGGATGAACCTACCGTTGGAATGGATCCTCAGTCGCGCCGCGCCGTTTGGGATTTTATGGGAGAATTGAAAAAGGAAGGCAAAACCATCTTTTTAACCACCCATTACATGGAGGAGGCTGAGGCGCTCTGCGACCGCGTAGGCATAATCGACCATGGAAGGCTCATAGCCCTTGATTCACCAAAAAAGTTGATTTCAAAAAATGAAGTTGAGAACTTGGAAGAGGTTTTCATTAAATTCACTGGGAGAAAGATAAGGGAGGAACTTTAATGAAGTTTCAGCGGGTTGCAGCTTTAACTAATAAGGAAGTGAAGAAAACTGTTCGGGAGCATGCTGTGCTTTTTATGATATTCCTCTTTCCCGTAGTCTTCGTGTTGGCTTTCGGCGCTTCTTTCGGCGGTTTAGGAGCCACGCAACCTGTTTACACATTAGGCGTAGTTAACATGGATCAGGCAAACATAGCGAACTCTACGCAAGCATTTATGGGCGCGTTGTCTGGCACAAAAATATTGAGTGTTCAAATTTACGTCGACAATCAGACTGCTCAAAACGACTTGTCCCAAGGAAAAATTCAAGCCGTCATGATTATCCCAAGCGCTTTCAGCCAGAGCCTTGTTTCTTACCGTGCAGCGCCGGATGATCCGAGTAAATGGATAAACGCTACAGTTTCCCTTTACCTTGACAAGGGCTCGGTTGTTGCAACTCAAGCCATACCGCCCATAATCCAGCAAGTTATAACCGCTTTCACGGATCAAAGTCAGCAGCCAGCATCAACCCCAATAAGCCTGCAAATTGCCTCATTAATAGAAACTAAAAAAGTTTCAGTCTTTGAGTTTATGGCGCCCGGCATGTTCACCTTCGCCTCCATTTTCCTAATAATGATGGTTGCACAGTCTTTCACTCAAGACAGAGAAAACGGCATGATGAAGAGAATACGGACAACTCCCACAACTCCAACAGAATTCATGACAAGCCAAGTCTTATCATACATGCTTATAGCCTTGATTCAAGCGATCATAGTCTTCGCTGCAGTTTATCTCATGGGATTCAAACCAAACGTGGAGTTTTCAGCGTATGCCCTAGCCTTCACCCTCGTGTTGATATTTTCCTTGTCTAATGTTGGCTTCGGTTTAATTACTGCCACTATCGCCAAAACGTCTGGTGCAGCAACTGGAATAGCCTTCCTCTTTGTGCTTCCCCAACTTTTTCTAGGAACCTTTGTTGGAGCTTCGCTTTCCTCCTCTGCCCAAATAGTCAGCAAATTCGTGCCCAGCTACTATGTCACAGATGCTTTAACCTCGCTTTTCCTAAGGGGAGCAGCACTCACCAGCCCAACCATACTATTAGACTTGGCGATAGTCTCAGCCTCATGCGTAGCCATATTGGCAGTAGGCATAATCCTCTACGCAAAGTACTACAAAATATAAGTTGCCAATTAATTAAAATGTAAAAGATATTTTTAGCGTTCTGTTTAAGCGATCAGCTGGATTACTATCAAAGCCACTATTAGAAGCGCCAGAAACTTCGATGCCTTTGTATTGAATTTTTGCGCTTCTTCCGTCTTTTTCGCGTCTACAAGCTTCATGATGTAAACAGAGGCTGAAAGGTTGTAGAGGAAAATTACGTAGATTGAAAGCATCATTCTATCAGCCAAAGTCAGATAACCCACTGGGGGTATGCCGCTGAGCAAAGCCAAATGAAAAGTTGCTGCGGACATAAGCGTTGTCACACCCAAGCCTATTCTCTGGCCAAAGTTTTGAGGAGAAATGAAAAAAGTGAGAAGAGATATTGTTGTTATAACCGCCACTGGCAGAACGCTTTTAACAAAAGCCGAAAGAGCAGGTCGCTTCAACTCGATACTGAAAACGAATCTGGAATAAACCTCATCGCCATAAGAGTGTTCAGTCACTGTAGTTTCAAAATCACCTATTTCCCAGCCAGCAACATTAACTTCTTCGTCAACACTTGATGTGGGATCCGCTGCAAAGATTAAATAAGAAGCATCTAGGTTCTTGTGCTCCAGCTCCACAGTGAGTTTATGCGTTTCGTACGGGTACCTTGAGAAGTCGAAAGTTTTTATGAAGTCTCCTCTAACACGATATTCAAGATATCCATGCTCCGCGTCAACTTCAACCTCATACTTTGTGGGAAAACCATTAACAAACTCAAACTCTTTCACTTCATCTAAACTTATTTCAGAAGGATTAAACCTAAACCATAGGTAAAAATCTAAACGGTAGCTGCTTGCAGACAAATCTACTTTTTCCACGTTCACGAGCCAAACACCAACTTCAACGGTTGTTTTTTGCGTTGGCGCGTCATCAGCTTTTGCATGAGGCAACAGCATAAATAAGAAGGCTAGCAACAAGGCGAATAGTAATAAACGCTTTGCCTTCATCAAGCTCACCATAGACTTCAGCCTCATATTTAGCTCAAATATATAAAAATTCCGTGCACATT
>Ga0209225_1001478_pt1 | contig 23061 bp, 26 predicted proteins | sample WasSprMetagenome_FD_184732 | JGI IMG/M metagenome (GOLD analysis project Ga0209225, IMG submission 184732) | Sulfidic aquatic microbial communities from Washburn Spring, Yellowstone National Park, USA - WS (SPAdes) (version 3) | ecosystem: Environmental > Aquatic > Thermal springs > Hot (42-90C)... | reverse complement strand
AGAGGGTTAAGAGGCTTAAGGATATAGGTGAATCCTACAACATAAAATTCTCAGTCCACGCACCCTTTGCAGACATAAATATAGCTTCGCCGTCACATTGCGTTTTAAAAGCCATGCTTAAACGCTTAGAAAACTCTATGAAGCTGGCAAGCCATTTAGAAGCCTATGTTTGGGTTTTCCATCCGGGATTAAAAACTGGCATAAGCATGTTTTACCCTGGCGAGGATTGGCTTCAGAGCAGAAAAACCGCTCAGCTTCTTTATAAAATTGCCAAAGATTATGGGTTAAACATAGCCGTGGAAAATGTTCCGGAGCCATATCCCTTCCTCATGAAAGGCGTTAGAGACTTTGAAAGGTTTTACAGCGAAGTTTCAGAGCCTATAGGCTTAGCCTTGGACGTTGGGCATTCAAATATTAATGGGCAGACGGAACAGTTTCTAAAAATGTTTGCAGATAAGATTGTGCATATCCACGCCCATGATAACGACGGGAGGGACGACTCGCATTTAGGCATAGGCTACGGAACTGTGGATTGGCATAGGTTTGTAAGCCTACTGCGAAACATATCCTACAATAAGGTTGTGGTTGTAGAGTCTGTGGAGAAAATTGCGGAAAGCGTTCAAAAGCTAAAAGTCATGCTTAGCTAGCTGTTTACTACGTGCTTGAAAGGGAATTTCAATTTCCATGAAATCTTCAGCAATCTGGGTGTTCTTAAAAATTTTCTTTGCCTGTTTGAGAAGCACCCTCGGATCTTCATATCTCGCACTAATATGGGTTAAAATCAGCCGCTTTGCCCCAGCCTTTTTCGCGTTTTCAGCCGCCTGGCTTGGAGTTGAATGACCATCCTCATAGGCTCTTTCTGCTAAATCATCATCCAATGTTGCATCGTGAATGAGGAGGTCTGCTTCTGCCGCAAAATCCGCTAAACCCTCAAAAGGTCTCGTATCACCCGTGTAGACTATTTTTCTCCCGGGCCTAGGCGGTCCCATAACATCTTCTGGTTTAACAACCTTCCCGTTTGGAAGCTTAACCCTTCTCCCGCGTTGAAGCTGTGACCATAGTGGGCCTTCTGGGACGCCTAGGGCTTTAGCTTTTTCTGGGTAAAATTTTCCAGGGCGGGGCTTTTCCACCAGGGTGTAGGCTAGGCTTGGTATTACATGGTTTGCCCAAACTGCTTGAACAGCATATTCTTCCTCTTGGCATACTGTGCCAGCTTCGTGGATTTCGTGGATTTCTATGGGAAATGTTAAGCCGAACTGCACGGTTTCCCTTATATCTTCTACGAATCTCTTGATTCTGGGCGGTCCATAAATTTCGAGTTTTTTGTTCCGGTCTAGAAGAGCCATTGTCTGTATAAGCCCGGGCAAGCCTAGAACGTGGTCTCCATGCATATGGGTTATGAAAACCTTCATTTCTTTATGGAAGCTTGCGTCAGCCATTATCATCTGCCTTTGAACGCCCTCGCCACAGTCAAAAATTATTTGCTCGCCTTTGCGTTTTATCAAAATGGCTGGCAAACTCCTTTTAGGAGTGGGAATACTGCCAGCTGTGCCTAAAAATATCACTTTTAGGCTCATAGGGATGCCGCACCCTTTTCAAGTTTTGGCTGTCCTTTCTTGTTAGGATTTTATGCCTTAAAAACCTTGAAACAGAAGCTCTGACAAATCCACAAAGCCCTTGTAAAATCTAAATATGTTCCCTTACTTGCACGTGCGGTGGATAGACTGTTGTAATCATATCTCTGGCTAAGAACCCTTCGGTTTCTGGCGCGCGCGAAACTGAACAGCGGGTTCTAAAAGGGTGATTAGCAATGGCATCAAAAATACCAAATTGATGGGCCCGCATAAAGTTTGGGGAACGTTAATATTGCTGAAAATTGCTTTCTAGCGCCATTTACCATCGCGCGCGCACTAAACTTCGTTTAGTCGCTGCTAATGGTAAATAAGCTTTAAGCCTTCTCAAAAACTGTGATTTCGCGGGTTAGGCTTCTGTGTACATAAACAAAATGGGACTCTATATGCCTATAACCAAGCATTGTGCCTATTTGGCTTATTCCAATGGTTTTTGGTGCAGCGATGCAGACGCGTCTACCTTTGTCTAGTCTGTCGTGGATGGCTTTTAGGCATTCTTCAATTATCTGTTTTGTTGTTCGTTTTAGGATCGTGGCACTTTTTCCATATGGGGGGTCTGCCACGACACAGTCAACTTTCCGGACTGGCGGGTTTTTTGCGTCAGCTACTATTACGCCTTCGGGTTCTATCCCAAAATGTTTAAAGTTTTTTAGGCTTCCCCGAGCCATCCGCTTTTGGATGTCCATGCCTAGGATGCGGCATCCTATAAGTGCCGCTTCAATGAGGATGCTTCCTGTCCCGCAGAAGGGGTCGAATATCAAATCGCCGGGTTTTGGTTTGGCTAGGTTCACCATGCATCTTGCAAGTTTTGGTGGCATGGCTGACGGGTGGAAGAAGGGCTTCTTCTTTGGGCGTCTTTCCATGAAGGATTTTGGCGGGACATCAGCCATTTTCAAGCCGAAAACAAGTTTGTCATCTGTTAAAATGCCAAAGAAGGTTTTTTGGGGTTTTTGAAGGTTTACCTTCGCTTTTTCAGCCATGCCTATGATTATTTCGCCGAGCTTGCGCTCTAAAGCCATTCCATCAACTTCTCTAGCGTGGCTTTTCACGTGTTTCACGCGAACAGCAAAAGTTTCGCCGCTTATTATGTATTCGCTGATGTTTATTGAGCGTAAGGCTTTAACTGCCTCGCTTGGTTCAGCCTCACACGTGAAAAGTTCTAGTCCGCAGAGCCTTGTTAGGGCCGCACGGTTTTTTATGGCTCCAGCGCATTTTAGGTCTGCTTCAATCCTTAAAACTTGGTCCAGTTTTTCCAAAACTGTGTAGGCGTAGCCTTCAGCCTCAAGTATGGCTTTTAATTCGGCTGTTGGAAGGGTTTCATGCTCGCCTGACAGTAGGAAGAAGAGCCTAGCCACTTTGAAGCTCCCGTAATGCTTGAGCAATGAGCGGCGCCAAAGAAACTTTGCTCACCGGGCTTGGGACGCTGTCTGTTCCAACGATTTCAGCTACTCCGGCTTCTCGGATGCGCCTTTCAGCTTCGTCCACTAGAAGCGGATGCACGCATGCGGCATAAACTTTGGTTGTTCCAAGCTCGTGTAGGAGGTTTGCGGCTGCAACTATTGTGCCGCCAGTGCTAATTATGTCGTCGAAAATTATGGCCGTTTTTCCCTTCACATCAAACTCTTTCTTTTCAACGCTTACTAGCCCGGTGTAGCGGTCGCGGTGCTTCTCCAAATAGCCATAATCCCCGCCCAGAACTTTTGCCGCTTCCTGGGCTATGCCTATTGCACCCTTATCTGGTGCGAGCGCGAAAGCTTCTTTAAAGCCCCTCTGCCTAAAGTGTTCGGCTAGGAGCGAAATGGCTGAAATGCTTTTTGCTTGGAAGGGAAGCTTGGCTAGGATGTTTTGCTGATGGACGTTTACAGTTATTAGGCTGTCGACGCCAGCAGCCTTAAGCATTCTTGCGACGGCTTCTATGCTTATTGGTTCGCCTTTTAGGAATACCTTGTCTTGGCGAGCATAAGCCAAATAGGGGACAACAGCCACAACCTTTACTGCGTTGTTTCTCTTGGTAGCGTCGGCGATTAATGCCAACTGTATTAGGCGTGTGTCCTGCGGTGGGCTTGTTGTCTGCACTATTACGGCTGTTTCGCCTTCAACTGTGCCTTCAAGCCTAACGTAGGATTCGCCGTCTGGAAAATTCTTAAAAAAGACTGGAACTGTTTGGACGCCTAAAAGTTGGGCTATTTTCTCGCCTAAATCTTTTGAGGCTGGTCCCGGAAGGATTTTCATTTAACCGCCGTTCTTTTAATGCATAAGCTTTTCTTTTAGATTTTTCCAGTAGCCCTATACTGCTCAATGAGTTCTTTGGCTCTGTCCATGCGGATTTTGCGCTCTTCCACCATTTTCTCAGCAACCAAGTCAATCAGCTCGCCTGTTGCACCAGCAGCTATGGCAATGTTTCTCGCATGAAGAGACATGTGGCCGCGTTGTATGCCCTCGTGGGCTAATGCTCGCAGTGCGCCTAGGTTTTGGGCCAGGCCTACAGCTGCCAAGACTTCGGCGAACTCGTTGGCTGTTTTCACGCCTAGGATTTTTAGGCATATTTTGGCTATTGGATGAGTGCGGACAGCTCCGCCTATTAGGCCGACGGCCATGGGCAGTTCTATTGAGCCTACTAGGTCGCCTTTTTCGTTTTTCTCCCATATTGAAAGGGTCGTGTAGTGGCCGCTTCTGGCAGCATAGGCGTGGGCTCCGGCTTCTATGGCACGGTGGTCGTTGCATGTAGCGATTATTACGGCGATTATGCCATTCATAATCCCCTTATTGTGGGTTGCAGCCCTGTATGAGTCTGCGGCGGCAAAAGCCCAAGCGTTTACAATGCCGTCTACAACTTCTTCTCCGCCAACAGCCTCTTTTGGCACAGTGCACCATGCTCTTGCTAGGCGTTTAACAGCCAGATTGGAGATTATTCGCAGGTAAACACGTCCGCCAGTTATCCGCTCTATTAGGGGGGCTACAGCCTCACACATGGTGTTTACGGCATTAGCACCCATAGCGTCTCGACAGTCAACATGCAACTCTGTAATAACCATTGGTCCCTGCACTGTTTGGATGACTTTTGCGTCTAGGTCTTTGGCTCCACCTCCAACAGAAACCAGCACAGGGTCTTGGTCGTTAGCCTTCTTTAAAATCTCGTCTTTAGCCTGCAATATGCGAAGCCTAGCCGCGTATGGGTCTTTTATGCCTACGGCTTGCACTTGCCCAATCATTATTGGCGGCGTGCTGCTCGTGTGGAAGCCTCCTCCATCCCTAGCCATTTTAGCAGCATAACTGGCCGCAGCCACAACGGATGGCTCTTCAATAGCCATGGGAACCAAATAATCCCTACCATTAATGAGGAAGTTCACAGCAATGCCCAATGGTATTGGAATGGCGCCCACAACATTTTCTATCATGCGATCAGCCAAGTCTAAAGGCAGACTGCCCGTATTCTGCAGCAAAGCACACTCTTCATCAGTTAAGCCAGCAAACTCCTTAACAAAAGCCAAACGCTCCTTTGGACTAAGCTTATAGAAACCAGAAAACAGCGAAGACTTACCCATACCGCCTAACCACTCCATATTTGCCATTGTAATGAAAGCACTATTTGGGCTCTTTGCATTTAAACTTTGGCGGAAAAAAGTTTCTGAAACCGTTTTACCCTGTAATGTCGCTTAAAGTTGAAGCGTTTACTTTTGGTGTTATCTTTTTGAGAAGTTGGGAGTCTTCGGTTATTAATGTTAGGTTTTTCTCCATTGCATGGTAAGCGTAAGCTGCATCATAAAAGGTTATTTTTGCTTTGCCCGCAACTTCCAATATTTCCTCTTCGCTACAACCTATTTGCAAAACTTCCATGACGCTTAAAACCCGCTTAACAATTTTTGCAAGAGTTTTAATCTCCGCACTGGTGGCTTTTCCCTCTAAGGCGAAACTTTTCCAAAGCATATTTCCAAGCTCATATCTTGCCAGTTCTAATGTGCAATTTCCAACAAGCACCTCAACCTTATTCTCTTTTATAGCTTTGAATATTGCGGAAGAGTCGAAAAGATACTTCATTTACGCACTCTATCCTCCCTTATACCTTTAACAACCTGTTCTAGGCTTACCTTATCAAGGACGGATTTAAGCCGTTCAATTTCATCTTTAAGCCTTTCAGCTTCCTTTCTTCTAATTTCGTCTTCTATTGCTTTCCTTAATAGTTTGGAGGGTTTAATTTTCAACTCTTTCATTTTCTCTTTAAGTTCTTGAGGTATTTTTGTGGAAACCGTAGTATACTTACTCAAATTCCCACCAAAAAGTAATACTAAAGCGACAAATAAAAAGTTTCCTCATCTCTCTGCTAAACTTTAATGAAAATCAAGAAATAAGGGAAAGGAGCCTTTAGTTTGATGCAAAGAAATGGGGGGATTGGGTTATCACTCGTATATGATGCGCGCGCATTGTGCAGTAATACTTAATACACACATAAAAAGCTACTAAAATTATCGCTTAGGAAGAGGCACAGCCCGAATACCCAACTCCCCTTGAATATGCCTAGCCAAAGTTTCAGCATAACCAATCCGAAAATTGTCCGTAACCACAAACTTAGGCCTTGAATGCCTCACATAATCCATTAAACCGTCAAAATCCGAATGGTCGCTTAAGGCTATAACATATTCTTTTTCGCCAATTTCACGGCATGGAACATCAAACTCCCAACCACTAACATAAACACGGAAACAGCCTCGTCCAACCCGACTCCTAGAGCCCATATGATAAAAAGCCACGAGAGGCTGATTCCGCTCAAGCATTTCCTTAACTTCTTTCTCATCAAGGCGAAGTAAACGACCTATGCGCATCCCATGCCTCTCACAAATTTTGGAGATTTGGAAAACCCTTTCCGGCACAACAAAAGGAACTCTTAAACCAGCATCATGAAGAATTTGCATAACTTCTTGAAGCTTACCATGATAACCAAAAACATAAACGGCCCCGCGTTTAAGCTCCTCCTCCACAAGGGAGATTAGCAGTTCCTTAACCTCCCTGTCGAAGGGGCGCCTACATGAGGGACTGCCATAAGTGGCTTCCATAACAAGAATGTCAGCCTCCAGAACCGGTGTCCCATCAATCCTAAAATCTCCAGTGTAAACGATTCTTGCTCCTTCTGCGTCTTCAACAAGCACTTGGCATGCGCCTAAAATGTGGTCTGCCGGAAAAAGCGTAATGCTTTCTTCGCCATAATGAATAGTCTTCTTATAATCGAGAGGCTCCACATAACCGCCCATAAGAAATAGCGGGCTTTTCATAACATCGATCAAGTCTTTTGTAGCCTTTGTCATAAGCACCTTCTCGCAGGTTCTTAGGCTCTGCTGCAGGCCAATCATGTGGTCCGCATGGGCATGGGTGACAACCCTTAAAGGTTTAGAATCATCGAAGGCGTCGCATGCAACACTCTTGCCTAGAAGGACGGCGCCCCGCTCGGTTATACAAGCCTTAACAGACAATTAAGAGCCACCAACCACCCTTGTAAAGATTAGGCTGTTTTTGGTGCAAGCCAGTCAATAAGCTGCCTTGGATCTTCGCATTTAATCTGCACTTTTATTGGTCCTAGAGGTGACTCTGCAACAGCCTTTGAAAAGGAAACATGCCCAGCAAAGGCAACCTGCTTATTCAAATAAAAGGTTATGGTTTTTTCGCCTAATCCTTCAAATAGAGCTCCCCGGGCAGCGTCGCGGATGCGTTCCCTACGCAGCAAATTGTAAAGCTTTGTTAGGGATTCTAGCCCCTTCGCGTCTGCCGTGAGTAAGCTTCCCCTTTTTAGGGGTTTTATTTGTACTGATATGCCGCCGAAAATGTTTTCTACGGCTTTCCGCACCTTCTCCTCCGATTCCGTTGGGTTTATTTCCACTTCCACGTGGACTTCTACTTCATCCATTTCTCCTCAACCTTCTTTAAAACTTCTACAACCCGCTTTTTTGCTGTTTCTAGGCTTTCTTCATTAACTATCATATGTTCAGCCATGGCTATGGCGTTTCCCAATCCTACGCTGAGTTCCCGCATATCACGTTCATGGAAAATTTCCCAACTTTTAGGGTCGTCACTTCGCCGCCGATGAAAAAGCCTCCTAAACCTAGTTTCAGGCGAGGCGTGAACCGCCATAAGCACAAACTTTTGAAAATGCCTCCTAAACTCTTCAACCTCAGCTAGGCTTCGCACCCCATCAACAATAACCTTGCCCTCGGCTTTTACCATAATTTTTGGGATGCACCTTTTGGCTATTGCAGTCTCACCCTCCAATCGTCTAAGCTCAAGCATTATACGCCCAAGATTTTCAGGCGAAGGCTCTAAGCCTCTCCGTTTTGCCTCTTCCCTAACCTCGTCGCCCATAACAACAACGCCGTAGCCCAAAGCCTTCGCAACATTAACAACAACAGACTTGCCAGCCCCAGGCATACCAGCCAAACCAACAACCAACTTTTTAGCTTTCTCCAAAGCCATCTAAAGTTCCTTCCACTTGCCTATAATTATCCTATTAGCAATGCAATGCTCTTAAATGTTAAAAGTGTTTATCAAACACTGTAAAAAGTTCTTTGCATTTTCAAGTAAACAAAACTTTTATTCAATTGATGACGGAAACTACTTCCAACGGGGTTTAATGAGATGAATCTTGAATCAAAAAAGGCGTTAGGCTGTATAGGTGCAATATTAATGGTTGTTAGTTTTGTCGGTATTTCGGGACGGTTGTATGAGGGTTTGCCGTTGGTTGCCGGCATCATTTTAGTTTTAATTGCCTTAAACGGGTTTGCAGACCATTATAAGGATAAAAGCATATTTAACAACTCCCTTTATGGACTCATTATAGTGATTGTTGGCATAGTGGCAGCAGTACTAATATTTGTAATACTCATTATGCCGATTGCTCCGGAACTAGCAAAATTAGACTGGACTAATACGGCTGCTGTCCGAGAATTTATTAGGAAAAATCTATGGTCTTTTCTCGGACCAATTATCGGGGCTTATTTGACGGCTGTTATATCCCTAATCATTTCAGCAGTGTTTTTCAGAAAATCTTTAGATGCGTTATCTGCATGTTCTGGGGAGAGAATATTTGAAAAAGCCGGTTTGATTTGGCTTATAGGCGCGGTTCTATCAATAATCCTGGTGGGTTTTATAATAATTTGGGTTTCATGGATACTCATCGCGGTTGGATTCTTTTCTATGAAAACACCAGCGGAAACCCCACCACCTCCGCAATAACTGGCTAAATTTTAGGTCAAGTCTGGTATGCAACTAAAATTTGGGTATTAAAAGCATTTATGAGAGTATGTTTTATCATTTTAGTGCGAAGGAATGTTGGATGCTTGAAGCCATAAGAAGCTTCATAGCCTTCGACATTGAAAGCCCTCATGTTCTGGAAAGAATAACGCAAATGCAGGAAAAGCTAGCTGAAACCGGCGCAGACTTAAAATTTGTTGAGCCAAAGAACATACACATAACATTGCGTTTTTTGGGAAATATAACGCCAAACATGGTTGACCGCATTTTTGAAGGCATGCAGAAAATCCAGTTTGTGCCCTTCGACGTTAAGATTCAAGGGGTTGGTGCCTTCCCAAACATGCGTTATCCTAGGGTTGTCTGGGCTGGCATTAGGGAGGGCGCAAACCAACTGCGGGGCATATTCAGCCAGTTAGAGCCATATCTCCGGAGTTTGGGTTTCGCCCCAGACCCTAAAGGTTTTAGCCCCCACCTAACAATTGCCCGTGTCAAAAGTGGAAGGAATAAGGCTGTGCTGGCAAAATTCCTGGCAGAAAATGTAAACTACGAGTTTGGCATAGTCCGCGCTGAATGTTTAAGGCTTAAAAGAAGTGACTTAACACCAAAAGGCCCCATCTATTCCACGCTCAGGGAGTACTGCCCAAAATAAGCCAAAAAGGGCTGGTTATGTCTGGGGAACTGGAAAAAGTCTGCAAAACCGTTCTAGAAAGGGTGACGCCCACCAGCGAAGAGCGTAGGAAAATAGAGGCTTTGGCAAAGGAACTAGAAGCGAAGGTGGCCTCTGCCGCTGCAGATCTCGACGTTAAGGCAACAGTGCGTTTAGAAGGCTCTGTGGCAAAGGACACTTGGCTAAGCGAAGAACCGGAAATAGACATTTTCATGCGCTTGCCAACAAGCATACCTAGGAAGGCCTTGGGCGATGTAGCCCTAAAAATAGCTAGGAAAGCCACAGAAGGCTCAAGGCAAATTGAAAGGTTTGCAGAACACCCCTACTTGGAGGCTTATGTTGAAGGCGTTCAAGTCAACATTGTGCCATGCTATGATGCCAAACCGGGCGAATGGTTGAGCGCCACAGACCGAACACCATACCACACAGACTATGCGAAAAAGCGTTTAACAAGCCAAATGCGGGGTGAAGTTCGCCTCCTAAAAAGGTTCATGAAGGGCGTAGGCGCTTACGGCGCTGAAATTAAAATAGGCGGTTTCAGCGGATACCTATGCGAGCTTCTGGTTATACACTATGGAAAATTCGCCGAAGTGCTGAAGGCTTTTGCAAGGCATAAAAGGCGCATAGTCATAGACATAGAAAATCATTATAAGAGAAGGGAGGACGAGCTTCTACTACTATTCAACGAACCCCTAGTGATAGTTGACCCCGTTGACATGGGAAGAAACGTGGCTTCAGCAGTGCAACCGCAGAAGCTATACACTTTTGTGGCTGCATCCAGAGCCTTCCTTGAAAAGCCAAACCTAAAATTCTTCTACCCGCCAGAAACAAAGCCTCTGACCGCTAAAGAATTGAAAGCAAAGATAGGCACCCGCGGCCCCACAATGCTTTTCATTGTTTTTGAAGGCGTAGACGCTGTTCCAGACGTCCTATGGGGACAACTCTACAAGTCGCAGCGTTCGCTGGCAAAACTTTTGCAACTTAACGATTTCAGCTTATTACGGTGCACATCATGGAGCAACGAGAAAAACCTAAACGCCTTCATATTCGAGCTTGAAAGCCGCTACCTACCGCCAATAAAGAAGCATCTTGGACCACCACTAGATAAGGAGCATGAATGCAAAAACTTTCTAGCTAAATATGCCACCAACAGCACTGGAACCATTGCTGGCCCCTACATTGAAGACGGCAGATGGGTTGTCGAGATTAGGAGAAAATACACGGATGCTGCTGCCCTCCTATATGAAAAGCTCAAGGATGGTGGGAGAAACGCCGGAGTAGCCAAAGAAATTGCACAAGTGCTTCAAAGAGGGTTTAAAATTTTTGTAAACGAGGAAATAGCCGAAATATACGAAAAGGACGGCGATTTTGCAAAGTTTCTCACAGAGTTTCTATCAGGCAAGCCTAAATGGCTAGAAGAAATGCAAGCATAGGGCGACTGCCAAGAATACGCCCATAGCCCAGCAATAAAAAGCGAAGAGGTGAAGCTTTCCCTTGGCAAGCGTTTTCCAAAGCAGTTTTAAGGCAAAATAGCCCACAATCATCGCCACAACTGTGCCAACAGCGATTTCAGCCAAACCTAGACTTGAGGCTGCCAATGCTTTAGACTCTGTGTATAGGGTTAGAGCCAAAGCTCCAATTACTGCTGGAATCGACAGTAAAAAAGAGAACTTAAACGCCTTTTCCCTCCTTATCCCAAGAAGAAGCGCCACAGTAATTGTTAAGCCGCTTCTTGAAAGTCCCGGAATTACGGCTACGCCTTGAGCCACCCCAATTAGGAAGGCCTCTGAAAAACTGATTTCATCAACCTTTTCCCTTCCAACTTTCGCAAAGAAAAGCATAACACCGCACGCGATGAAAGCCACCGCAATAAAGGAAATTTCCTGAATAACATTTTCCAGAAAAAGGTGAAAAGCCAATCCAATAATCATTGTGGGTATTGTCCCAACAACTATGAGCGGGATAAATTTTCCATAATCCGACCGGAAATCTAGGATTTTAAGGGCTGATAAGATTTTTTGAACGTCCCTTCTGAAGAAGGCTATTACAACAGCTAATGTTCCCAAATGGAGAACAACGTCAAAGAGCACCGGAACCGTTAGGCCTAAAGCCTTTTCAGCAATCTTCAAATGTCCAGTGCTTGAAATAGGAAGCCACTCCGTCAAACCTTGAATTATGCCGAGGATAACAGCCCTAATTAGTTGCGTGTCCAAAGGTTTTCAGCCGCCTCTCCTAGTCCTTTTGCCTTCTATTTTCCATGGTTAAACTTAAAAGATTATTCAGCTTAAGCTTAAAGAAAAACGCGTGGAGATGGTGAAAAAAATGAGCGAGTATCCGCCTGGAAGCCTTGAAGACCGTGAAGTGTTGGCTAAAATGCCATTAGAAAAGCTTCTGGACTATTTCTTCTTGCAGATTAGAAATTTGTGGCGGGTTGACGGCTTATACTTTCTAGGAATAGAGAAAAAGTTTGGAACAGAGGCTGCAACAGAAATTGACGCTGGCGTCTGGGAATCTATGGCGGCAATAGAAGCCAAAAGCTTGCAAAAAATGTTTGGAGTTGGCGAAAATCCACCAGTCCCAAAAATTATGGAGCTTTTACGCTTGACAAGCTGGGCTTTAGACCAACCCTTCAAAACGGTTGAGTTTTCCGCTGACAAGGCTAGGGCTGTTTTAAGCATAAACCGTTGCAGAACACAGGAGGCTAGGCTGAAAAAGGGTTTAGGCGAGTTTCCATGCAAAATTGTAAGGTTTGGCTACTTGAAGAATTTTGCAAAGACACTAAACCCGAATGTTGAGGTTAACTGCCTCGTCTGCCCGCCGGACCCTCATCCAAAAGATTTATGGTGTCGATGGGAGTTTAAGCTGCCACTTTAAGGCTTCTTTTCCCTCCGAAATCGTTCCTTTCAAGAAAATTTACTGCCTCTTTGTAAACTCGCCGCTCTGACACCGCTTCCAACAATAACGTTTCTATATGGGGAAATATCTGGTGATGGATTCTTCCTCAAGTTAACAACGTCAACATCAAAACCATATTTTTGCCTTAAAACCTCCGCAATTTTAAAGGTAACCTCTTCGGTGGCTCCTCCTCTTGTGGCGTAAACTATCAAAGTCTTGTTCTCACCCAGCAACCCGCCCTCGGAAATGCTTATCTCCTCTGATATTTAAACATCACACAAAAGCTAAAAATGGGGAAAATAGGGGCTTGAATAAAAGGGTTAAACTTGAACTAGTACCTTCGCCTTTGATTTCTTCTCTTCATCCAGCACTCGCGGCAGTAGACTGGTCTGCTTGGGTCTGGAACGAAGGGAACTTCGCATTCTTTACCGCAATCAGAACAGACTGCCTTGTGCATCTCTTTACCAGACATATCGCATACTCAACTCCTTCTAACTTTATTTTTGTGCAAAAGCCGCCGTTGAAAAGCAGTTTTGCACGCACACTATAGGCGGTGAAGCCCCATATAAGAGTTTGCCACAGAAAACACAAAACACGTGAAGAAAAGCCTAAAGGCTTAGCTGGCAGTGTCAAGGGTTTTCTGCTTTTCAGCCGATATGAAGTTTGAGACTCTCACGCCTATAAGCCGTATTTTCCTTTCTGGTTTTAAATAATCTTGTATAAGCTCTTTTGCTGTTTTCTTTAGGTCTTGGAGGCGATTCGTCATAAAGGGCAGCGTTCTGCTTTGGGTGTGGGTTTCGAAGTTTTCGTAGCGAACCCTAACAGTAACCGTTTTGAAATATAACTGCCGTCTCATAAGGTCGTTGTGGACTTCTTCCGCAAGTTTTTCCAAAGTGTCCAGTACAAGGTTGAGGTCTGATGTGTCCTCCTCGAAAGTTACATCGCGGCTTATAGACTTTATTTGGCGTTGCTCTTCCACTTCGCTTTTATCTATTCCATGGGCCATCAAGTAAAGCTGAGTGCCGATAACCCCGAAGGTTTCCGCCAGCACTGTTGGGTCATAGCGGGCTAAATCCCCAATGGTATTTATTCTCATGGCTCGAAGCTTCTGCTCTGTTTTACGTCCAACCCATAGAAGCTTGCGAACCGGAAGCGGAGCAAGAAACTTTTCGGCTTCCTCTTCCGTGACAACTGTTAGGCCGTCTGGCTTCTGATGGTCGCTAGCTATTTTGGCTATGAGCTTGTTGGGGCCGATGCCAATGGAGCATGTAAGCCCTTCTTTTTCAAAAATCTCCTTTTTTATTTGGCGGGCTAAGGCTTCTGCCTCCGCATAGTCCCGCACTTTTGAAGTCACGTCCAAGAAGGCTTCGTCTATCCCCCAACTTTCAAACTTGTCCGCGTATTTCCGCAGAATAGCCATAATCCTCTCTGAAACCTTTGTGTAAAGCTCATAGTTTACCGGTAGGTAGATGGCGTTTGGGCATAGCCTCCAAGCCCTTGAAATGGGCATTCCAGACCTTACGCCATATTTGCGGGCTTCATAATTGCATGTGCTTACAACGCCTCGGCCTTTGCCTTCTTTTGGGTCTGCACCCACAATGACTGGCTTTCCACGGTATTCTGGGTGCATCCGCTCCTCTATGGCTGTGAAGAAGTGGTCCATGTCAACGTGGAGGATTATGCGCTTTTTCTCTGCCATAAACCCGACTTTTCCAAATGGTTAAACAGTTTTCATAAAATTTGAACCTATCGCCCGTTTCGCTCACATTTAGTTTTGCTATTGATTCCACTTTCATAACTTTTAATGCTTCGGATTCCGACTAGAAGGCTCGATGAGGATGCACTGAAATGAAGGTGCTCATGGAAAAGGACGCTCAAAAAATTGCCATGGAATTCTTGAAAAAGAGGAAGAACACTGAAAGGATAGATATAGCCTCAATTGAGCAGCGGAACGGATGCTGGGTTGTTAAGGGCACATGTCCTATAGACTTGGAAGGGCATCCATGGGCTGAAAAATTCGAAGTCGTCATCGACGCTAAGGGGAAAGTGAAATCCACAGACTTTTCACTGCTTTAATTTGAACAAAAAGCATATTTGAAGAAAAGAGCTTGTAAAATATTTGGAGACAACTCTTGTTTAATAAAATTCTCGTTCCCTTAGACGGATCTGAACACTCTTTGAGGGCTTTAGAAATTGCCATACAAATAGCGAAAAAATTCGATGGAAAAATCACCCTAATCCACGTTTATTCTGTAAGTGTCAGACCAGTAATAGTGCCTGAACCATCAACATTAACGCCAGGCATACCCATAATGGCTCCAACAGAATATTCAAGGGTGGCTGAAGCTGTTAGGGAGGCAGGCGCAAGAATATTGGCCAATGGAAAAGAGAAGGCGAAGGCTGAAGGCGTTGAAGAAGTTGAAACCATGCTTAAAGAGGGCCACGTGGTCCAAGAAATTGTTAAGGCTGCTAAAGAGGGCAAATTCGACCTAATTGTTATGGGCGCCAGGGGTATAAGCAAGATTAAGGAGCTAATCCTTGGAAGCGTAAGCGACGGCGTTGTAAGGAACGCCCCATGCCCTGTTCTCATCACAAAATAGCCCCTCTTCGCCGTGTTTGGAACGTGGGAAGCTTCTTGGCTTCTGCCAAAAAGTTTATTTTAATGTCTAATGGGGATTTTCTCACCTATGTTTGGAGGCAAGCCGACCTAGAAATGTACGTTTCCACGCCTAAAATGGATGGCGTATGCATGGTGGCTTCAGCAGGAGGAAGCATGTATGCTGAGGCTGAAGTCACGTTCGCTGATGCTTGCACTAGCCTTAAGTACTCTATACTCTTTAGGAGTCGGCTTGCTAGGCCCCATATACCCCATCTTCGTTGTTAACCGCTTTTCAGCAACGATAATGGATGTAGGCCTCCTCTACGCGCTCTTCTGCGGTGTTGCCGCCCTATTCAAAATTGTTGCAGGAAAGCTTTCAGACTCTTATGGGAAGGAACGAATCTTCTCAGTCGGCGTCCTAATGGGTGCCATGTGCTCCCTAAGCTACATTTATGTGCCGAACATTACGGGCCTATACATAATCGAGTTCCTGTTCGGCATCTCCTATGCGTTGCAGCGTCCATCTCTATTAGCCCTAATAGTGGACTTGGGCGAAAAAAGGAGCGGAACAGTTCTCGGAATCTTCGAATCCATATACGACATTACAGAAGCGGTTGCAGCCTTACTAGCCACATTCATAGCCACAAAAATAGGCTTCGAAACACTATTCTACATTTGTTCAGGATGCCAAGCCACAACAGGCATATTCATCTTGAAGTATAAACGTTAAAGTTATTATTAAGCAAGTTATTAAGCAAGCATGCTAATGCTCATAGCAGCGAAGCCCGGTGGTGTAGCGGTCAAGCATGGGGGCCTCTGGAGCCCCTGACGGGAGTTCGAATCTCCCCCGGGCTACCATTCTTCTGCAAATTTTAAGAATGCCTTCATGAATTTATCTAGGCTACAGTCTTCGTTTCTGGCTTATCGGCCTTAAGCCTTTACCAGTTGGGGCTGATTGGTCGGATTCTGAAGGCTTAAAGTGCTAAATGGGGAAGTGAATGTTGAAAAATAGGGTGATTACCGTTATAATGCTGTTAGCGTTTCTTCTAGCCAATATAATGATGTTTGCAACGGAGATCGAGTCGGTTGAGGCGGAAGCTATTTAAACCATTTACATTAGGGCTGACGGCGCAATTGAACCGTCAAATGCAACATAACGACGTCTGACAGGGTTAAATACACGTTTAATGGCACCAACTATTATCCAATAGTCATCGAGAAGCAACATCACAATAGATGGAAACGGCTTTGCAGTTCAAGGCAAAAAAGCGCGCGCATATACTTTTGTATACCCAGTCAGCATGGTGGCAGTTCATTTTATCAACTATGTTATAGTTGTTTTTCCCGTGATTTCCGCAACGATTCTTCAGCCTTTGGGCAGTAGAGGTGCATCTTGCTTTCATGTTCTTTTCTGCATTTTCAATATGTCTTTATGATAGTTGCTGTATAGGGCGATAACGGGGTTATGTCCCAACAAGCGGTCTTTAACAATTAGCGTGGTTACCGGAGCCTTCGAGTGCATAGTGAAAAGCATGTCATGCCCAACGCATAAGCCAACTATTATGTTTATGTCCGTTCCAGCTTCGTTTAGGAGCCAAGCCTGCACAATGGGGTTGCATGCAGCCTCAAACTGGGATGGACTGCCAATCTTGTATTTTTTAGCTACGCCAAGTTCTGTTTTGTCTGTGGCGCCGCATTTGCATCTCACGGAGGCCACTGTGAAGCCAGCTTCTTCGAGAAAAGCCACTGTTCTTGACGCCTCGTCTTGAAGCCCAGCGCAGAAGGCTACTCCGAGCTTTTTGGCGTTGATTAGTTTGGCGAACTCTATAATCTCCTTTATTCTTGGGCGGACAGCCATCAAAGCGCCCCTAACATTTTCGTAAGCTTCTTTCTCCGTGATGGTGGCTGGGACATAAATCTTCTTTACATGTTCTTCCTCGTACATTGCAATGGCTGATTTGATGGTTTCCTTGCTGGTTTTCATGGGGCAAAAGCTTGGAAGCAACTCCACGTTAACCTCTTCCAGCAGCATACGGCTACAGTAGAAGCTTGAACACTTGGCACATTGAGGATGAACCATAAATGGCTCTTCGTTTGGATTTCTGTATATTAGGTTTACGTTTTATGAAGTTGCCTATTCAATTCCCCATTTTTTGGTTACCTTAACTATCAAGAAGACTACGAAGGCGACTAGGAGGAACGTTATCAAGGCGCCTATGAAGTGGCCTATGCGGAAAGGTCCAAGCACAAAGACTTCCCACTCCACGCCCGGCAGTGCCAGCGTTATTATTGGCATAATTAGGTCGTTCACAAGTGCCTGAACCAGCGTGCCTAGGTATAAGCCAAGGATGAAGGCTACGGCCATTCCCATAACCTTGTATTTGGATATGAAATCTATGAACTCGTTCCATAAGCCCTTTTTCGGCGGCGGAGCAGGTGGTGCGGGTTTAGGCTCCAACAACGCTTTTATTTCTTTCAAGACTTGAAGTATTTCCTCATCTTTATCTTTCGGTTTAGCCATTTATCCAACGCTCTAGGTCTTGTTCAGAACAATTTAAGGTTTGCCATAGGTTTCGTGGTAATCTTAATCCAGCCTTCACAATCTAGAAATGGCTCTTCCCACTATAGGTGAATGTTCCGAATCTGAATAAGAGGGTTAAAATTATGGTTAAGGCTAAGATGGTTCTGGGAATAACCGCGGCGCTTATCGTCGTGCTGTTTGTTGCCTATTTGGCGCTCACATGCCCGCGGGTTTTGTTTAGCTTCACTGTTTCCTTCACTATACGCGGATGTTAGGCGTGAACCTTTTGAAGTTCCATTTCTCCACGAATACGTGAGGGTGGAAGTCCACGTCCAGAGCGGCAACAGCATATGGACGGCGAAAATTTTAAGCGGCGACACCACTTTGTGGAGTCACACCGCCTCGCAGGGTGGCCAAACAACTTACACGAGCGAATGGATTAAGCTTTCTAGCGGACGTTACAATTTCACTTTTGCAACGGCTGGTTTGGGTTCTCTAACAGCAGAGATTAAGCTAACTTCAAAGGGCGAGTTCTGGTAAGCGTTAAGGCGTCTTCTCCTTTATCAGCCAAGAGCCGTCGCATGTTGCCGTGTTTAAGTCCTTTAAGCCTTCACGGCATGTGGCAAACTTTACGCCATACTTTTTAGCTAGCCTTGCCAAGCCTTCCATAAGCTTTAACCTCACATTCTTTGGCATGTAAACGTATCGCCCAATTTTCTCGCCCTTCTCAAAATAGAGGGGCTTAAGTTTTTCCGCGGTTTTTGGCATGGCTAAGCTTAGCCTCTGCCAGTTATCCGCCTTAACCTTGTATGTTGAAGCCGTTATATGCCTAACGCCTATCTGGGCTAACGCTTCTACAAGGGTTTCTGGGTTTTCGTTCACGTATGGGATTATGGGGTCTATGCGTACGGCAACTGGCACGTCGCTGGCAATTAGCCCCTCTGCAGCTTTTAGGCGTTCGGCGGGTGACGGCGCGTATGGTTCTAAAATTTTGGCTGTTTCCTCATCATCAGTCGTTACCGTTATAGCCACCATGGATGGCGCACGCTTTAAAAGGTCTATGTCCCTCAAAACAATATTCGACTTTGTGATAAGCTGGATTCTGCAGTTATAACGCGTTAGGATTTCTAGGCAACGCCTCGTCAAGCCCTCCTCAGCCTCGATTGTGGGATAGGGGTCTGAGGAATTCGCTATTGAAATTAGTTCGCCTTTGAGTTTGGCGGCTTCCCGCTCCAGTCTTTTCAGCAAATCCTTTTTAGGGCGGCACTCGTAAAAGTGCGGTATATAGCTGGAAGCATAACAGTAGATGCATTTGTGGTCGCATCCAGTGTAAGGGTTAAAAGTTAATTTGGGCGGGCAGGTGCAAAGGGGCGAACGCCAAGGATCAAACCACGTTATTAGGCTCAAGGCTTTGGATTGCCTCACTTTTATATGGCTTTTTTCACTAGTTTTGTGCTGGAGCTTATTTGTAAAGTTTTTCTGTGGAAATCCTTAAATCTGTGATTTCACATAAAAAGCATATGGTCAACATCACCATCTCAATTCCAGAAGAGCTTTACAGGAAGATGAAGAAGTATTCTGAGGTTCGATGGAGCGAAGTTGTTAGGAAGGCTTTGGCTGATTATGTTTGGCGTCTCGAAGTTATGGAGAAAGGCGTTGTCCCATCCGAGAGGCTTGCCGAAATTTTGAAGGAGTCAAGCCTTGACATTGGCAGTATAAGCCTAGAAAAAGCCTTGGAGCATTATGAAAGGGTTAGGGAGGCTGAATGGAGGAGACTTCAGTTTACGACACAAGCGCGCTCATAAACCTTCTTAAAAGCGGAAAACGCGACGTTAAGGGCTTCACGACAATCCTAAACACTATCGAGTTTCCAAAAGCCCTAGAATTTAAGGGTTTAGGCGTCATATACCCAAACGTTGAAGACTACGATGAAGCCCTAAAGATTTCGGCTTTACTGCTGAAAAGGGGGAAGCCAGCACCAGCCATAGACATTCTAATAGCAGCCATGTGCACAAGAAGAGGCTTAACACTCGTAACAGCAAACGAACACTTCAAACACATAAAATCTGTGAAGAAAGAGTTTAAGGTGGAAATTACAAAATGATTTAGGGTGGGTTGTGCGGCTTGGGCTTGGGTAAGCCTACTGAGATGAGCTTGCGGGATTTGTTGGTTGAGGAGCTTAAGCGTAGGGGTGTTGTGGTTTTTCCGGAGGTTAGTTTTAGGACTATTGATGGTAGGCGTTTGATGCCTGATCTTGTTTTGCGTAATGGTGCCCAGTATGTGGTTGAGACTAAGTTGGGGGCTGAGACTAAGCTTTTGGATGCTATGGTTCAGTTGTATGATTATAGTAAGCATATTGGCGATGCTAAGGGTGCTTTTGCTGTTTTGTTTCCTGAGGAGTTGAGGAGGCCTTGGCCTGCGGATGTTATTATGAGTATTGCGCGGGATCCTAAGACGCAGATTAGTTGCATTGGGATTTTTAAGGATTTGAGGCCTAGTCAGCCTTTTAGGGGTAGCCTTTATGAGGTGGCTGATTGGATTGCTGGGCATGTTTTGAGGCCTTTGGTTGTTGAGGCTGATACGGGTTTTGCTATTCGGGTTTTGAGGGAAGTTGTGGATTATATTGGTGCTTGTGTTAGGCAGTTGCAAGGTAGGGAGTTGGAGGATATTTTTGGTGGTAAAAGTGTTTTTGAGAATGTTTTGCAGTATGAGGAGGGGCGTTATCCTCTTGAGGAGATGAGGCATGCTGCTGCTTATTTGTTGGTTAATCAGTTGTTGTTTTATCATGTTTTGACGCGGGTGGATGCGAGTTTTCCAGTTATTGATGAGGATAGGATTAGGCGTCCCGGGGATTTGAGGGCTTATTTTGAGCCTGTTTTAAGGCGGAATTATAGTAGTGTTTTTGGTTTTGATGTGGCTTCGCGTTTGCCTGATTCGGCTGTGGATGTTGTGCGGAAGGCTGTTGTGGCTGTTAAGGCTTTAGCGCCTGAGAAGATTAGGCATGATTTGTTGGGTAAGGTTTTTCATGAGCTTATTCCTTTTGAGGTTCGGAAGGCTGTGGCAGCCTTTTACACCAATAATGAAGCTGCTGAGATTTTGGCGCAGTTAGCTATTGACAAGGCTGATGCGAAGGTTTTGGATTTGGCTTGTGGAAGCGGGACGCTTCTCGTTGCTGCCTATAGGCGTAAAAGGGAGTTGCTTTTGAGGGAGAAGGGCGAGTTCACCTTTGAAGACCATAAGAGGTTCTTGGAGCAGGACTTGACGGGCATTGATATTATGCCTTTTGCCGCTCATATGGCGGTTGTGCATTTGGCTTTGCAGGCTTTGGCTGCTGGACATGAGGCGGAAAAGGTGCGTATAGCTGTTTGGGATTCCACAGAGTTGGAGCCCGGACAAACGATTCCAGCAATTTCAAGAGAGTTGAAAGCCGCATATAAGCGTCCCACTTTGGAGCTGTTTTTTGAGGGTAAACCGCCAGTTGAAGAGGCTTATGTGGAGAAGGGCGCAGTAACACTGGAGGGGATTGGCGGAGAACAGATACCGCTGGAGAAGGCAGACGTAGTCATAATGAACCCACCCTTCACAAGACAAGAAAGACTACCAAAAGAATACAAGGATGCTTTAATGAAACGGCTGAAAGGCTATGAGAACTACCTGCACGGACAACTAGGACTTTATGGGCATTTCATTTTGTTGGCTGATAAATTTGTCAAGGATAATGGGAGAATAGCGTTAGTTTTGCCTGCAACGGTTTTGAGAGTGAAATCTGCTATGGGAATAAGGAAACTTCTTACGGAAAATTATCAGATTGAGTATATTATAACTGCATGGGTACGGGCAGCCTTTTCCGAAGGAGCACAGTTCAGAGAAATACTTCTCATTGCAAGAAAAACTAAGGCATCGGATAACTCAAAATGCTGCATCACATCACTAAGGAAACTGCCAAGTTCAAATGAAGAGGCAAAAGAATTGGCAGAAAAAATAAAATCAATCGGCCAGAAACTTGAAACTGGAAATGTTTACTCAGATGATTTTTTGGTTGCATTTGCAACTACGCATGAAGAATTAAAGGGAAATATTGGAAATCTGTATATTCTTATTTCTACATATGACCTCAAAATTCCATTATTTGAAAAACAAATTTTTGGGAGAGGTTCACGAAAAATTATAAAAGTCGAAGATTACTTAAGGGCAAACAAATGCGAAATCTTCGAGTTTGATTATCGACCACCTTACCACGGGGTTTTCCTTGTAAGACCGTTTAGAGCAATTAAAAAATTAGACGAATGGACAGTTAAAAACGAAAACTTGGAGTACTTAATAATAGAGAATAGGTTTACAAAAGAAGAAATGAGGGTGCCCAGTAAAGTTTTGGTAGGTGGACTGAGAAGACCAGCACGTACAGATAAGATAGATTTAACGAATGTGCTTGATTACATTATAACCTCCGAGTTTGACAAAGTTGATAAGTTGTTAAAAACCCCATTCATGCTAGAAAAATGGAAAAGTTATGTGGAACCACGACTTGCAAATTTGTTGATTTCAAGACGCTTTGATATATCAGCCACTGGGACCAAATTCATCGCTTATTATTCATCTTTACCATCAGTAGGAGTAGATATGTGGAGCTTTAGAGGAGTTACAAGTGATGATGCGAAAATTATTGGACTATGGTTTAATTGCACAATAAATTTGCTTTCAATTCTTACGCAACGAACTGAAACGCGCGGTGCTTGGATGAAAATTCATGAATATATGCTAAAAGACTCTTTAATGCTCGACCCAAGTAAACTTTCAACCGAAGAAAGGAGCTTATTATTAGAGGTCTTTAACAAGATTAAGGATGTTTCTTTTCCTTGTGTTTTGGAGCAGTTACGAGAGAGATTTTGGGCTAGAGTCGAAATAGACAGGGCTATACTCAAAGTTTTAGGCTTCAACGAACAAGAAACAAACCAAATACTAGACTACCTATACCCAGCCCTAACAAAAGAAATAGAACAACTAAAAACCCTAATGCAAGGATAAAACACCTCAAAGAGAAGCTCCAAACCAACTACAGAGTGAACATAAACAAATCATCCCAAAATTCTATAGATGGTGGTGTTTTTGTTAAGCTGAACCAGCCACAAAAATGACCTCTGCTTGTCTTGCCAAAATCTAGAGAGAGAAGGGATATCCAATTTAGCAACACAGCAGACCGTGAATTGAAATAAAAGAAAGGAATTGTTAAAATATCCTTATCCCATTCATATAAACTTCGCAGCGAAGTGAACAGAATTTTGAAGGCGCAATTAAGTTTATATGAGTATGAGTATAAAGCCTTTTGAGTATTCTCGGTGCCAGTTTGTGGTTGAAGTTAAAGGCTTAAAGTTCACAGTGATTCTCCGCGAAGAACCCGAAGGCGGATACTCAGCCCAAGTTGTCGAACTGCCAGGATGCATAAGCCAGGGAGAAACCCGCGAAGAAACCCTCAAAAACATCCGAGAAGCCATAGAAGGCTACCTGGAGGCTT
>Ga0209225_1001468_pt1 | contig 23174 bp, 22 predicted proteins | sample WasSprMetagenome_FD_184732 | JGI IMG/M metagenome (GOLD analysis project Ga0209225, IMG submission 184732) | Sulfidic aquatic microbial communities from Washburn Spring, Yellowstone National Park, USA - WS (SPAdes) (version 3) | ecosystem: Environmental > Aquatic > Thermal springs > Hot (42-90C)... | reverse complement strand
TGATAGATGTGATTACTTTTTAGAGCCTATTTGGGGAAGACTTGATCCTTATAATCACCTTTCAGTTCGCTCTGCAGCCTCTATTTTTATAGACAGAATTCTTGGTATTTACAGTTTTTATAAAAAAATCTAAGTTGAAATATTTTAAAATTTTTAAAAGGTATTAATTTATAAAATATACAACTTATCGCACTTACGAAGTGCGAAAGGAGGGTTTATGTCTTATAAGATAGAGATTAAAATAACAGGGATGAGTTGTGAGCATTGTGTAAAAAGAGTAAAAGAAGCTTTATCAAAAATTGAAGGGGTAAAGGAGGTATCTGTAGATTTATATTCAGCAAAGGGATACATAATTAGTGAAAAAGAAATACCCCTTAGTCTTATAAAGGAGGTTTTGGAAAGGGAAGGATATGGAATTAAAGAATAGTTAAGGAGCTTATATGGAAAATAAAGAATATAAAAGATCTTTTATAGTAACAGGGTTAACCTGTATAAATTGTGTTAGAAGGGTAGAAAAAGCTTTAAAAAATATAGAGGGGGTTAAGTTTGCTTCGGTAAATTTAGCTACCTCAACTGGATTTATAATTTCAGAAAGAGAAATTACTTTTAAGGAGATTGAAGAAGCTGTTAAGTCTGCAGGTTATGGAGTTTCAGAAGAAAAATTAGAGGATATAGAAAAAAAGCGGTATTTACAAAATAAAAAGAACTTAATCATTGCTTGGTTTTTTACAGGTCCTTTAATCATTTTAATGAGTTTACATATGTTTTCTCATCATAAAATTCCTTACTTTTCCTTTTTAGAGGCTTTTTTAGGTGGTGCAGTTATTTTTTATGCAGGGAAAAGTACTTTAAGAAGTGCTTACATAGCTCTTACTCATAAGCATTCCAATATGGATGTTCTTGTGTCTATAGGAGCTCTTGTATCTTGGCTAACTTCAATTTTAGAGATCCTAAGATTTCCTATAATGTCTTTTGGTGCTTTAGGTGCCATGATAATGGCATTTCATATTACAGGAAGATTTATTGAAACTTACATTCGGGATAGAGCTGCTAAAGAATTAAAGGATCTTCTAAAATTACAAGCTAAAGAAGTAAGGATTTTAGAGGGGGAAAGTGAAATATATGTTCCTATTAAGGCAGTTAAAAAGGATTCTATAGCGGTAGTTAAACCTGGAGAAAAAATTCCTATTGATGGAATTATAATTGAGGGTAAATCTCTTATAGATGAATCCACAATTACTGGAGAACCTATTCCTGTTTTAAAGAAAGAAGGAGATGAAGTTATAGGTGGGGCTTTTAATTTATCAGGACCTTTAAAGATAAAAATTACTCAGGTAGGAGAAGATACTTATCTTTCAAAAATGATCAAATTAATTTTGGAAGCTCAGGGGACAAAAGTTCCTATCCAAGCTTTTGCAGATAAAATTACTAATATATTTGTGCCTTTAGTGATAATTTTATCTATTTTGTCTGCAACCTTTTGGTATTTTAATTTTTATAAACTTTATCCTTATTTAGAAAAAATTAAAAATTTTTTACCATGGATAATCTTAACTCATAATTCTCTTTCTTTTTCTGTCTTTGTTTTTATTTCAACTTTAATTATTGCGTGTCCTTGTGCACTTGGATTAGCAACCCCTATGGCACTTATCAAAACTACTGGATTGGCAGGAAAAAAGGGACTTTTGATAAAAAATGCAGAGGTTATTCAAACCTCAAAAGAACTTAAAGTAATTCTTACTGACAAAACAGGAACATTAACAGAAGGAAATCCAAAGGTAGTTGAGCACAATTTAAGTGAAGAACTTCTTAAAATAGTTGCAAGCATTGAAAAAAATTCTCATCATCCTTTAGCTAATGCAATAAGTAAACTCACAGAAAATTATTTAGAAATAGAAAAAATAGAAGAAATTGCAGGAGAGGGGATAAAGGGGGTTTACAAAGGTAAAGAATATTTCATTGGGAAACCAAAGGAGGATAAAATTTATGAATCCCTTTTAAAAGATGGGAAGATAATTATAGAAGTAAGAGAAAATAATAAGATTTTAGGTTATTTAGCTATAGAAGACCCTATAAGAGAAGATTCTTATAAAGCTATTCAAAAATTAAAATTTCTGGGAATAAAAATAGTTATGGTAACAGGAGACAATTATGAAACTGCAAATTTTGTTGCCAAAAAACTTGGTATAGAGGAAGTCTTTGCTCGCATAAAACCTGATGAAAAGCTTAATATAGTTAGAAAATATCAAGGTTTAGAGAATAAAGTAGCTTTCATAGGTGATGGAATAAATGATGCACCAGCTTTAAAAGGAGCAGATATAGGGATAGCTATAGGTTCAGGAACAGATCTTGCTATAGAAAGTGCAGATATAATAATTATTAAAGGAGGGATTTCAAAAGTGGTTGATATGGTTATTCTTTCTCAAAAAACCTTCTCTATAATAAAACAAAATTTATTTTGGGCATTTTTTTATAATTTAATAGCTATACCCATTGCTATGATGGGATTTTTAAACCCGCTCATAGCTGAGATAGCTATGATTTTTAGTTCCATAAATGTTACTTTAAATTCTTTAAGAATAAAGGTAGTATAATTAAAATGGTATGTTATAGTTTGAAAAGTGGGAACTCAAAATTTAGGATTTTTGAATATAGCAGGAGGGGGAAATGAAGGAAATCAAAAAAGTTCTTATTGCTAATAGAGGGGTTCCAGCCGTAAGAATTATGAATACTTGTAGAGATAAAAGAATAAAAACAGTTGCTATTTATAGCACACCTGATAGACTTGCTTATCATGTGTTTTTAGCAGATGAAGCAGTCCATATCGGAGAAGCTTTACCTCACGAGTCTTACTTAAATATGGAAAAAATTATAAAAGTAGCTTTAGAAAGAGGTTGTGATGCTATTAATCCAGGGTGGGGATTTTTAGCAGAAAATCCAGATTTTGCAGAAATGGTTGAGTCAGCTGGTCTTATTTGGGTGGGACCTCCTGCAGAGGTAATTCGTTTAATGGGAGATAAAATAAGAGCAAAAAAGATTGCTCAAAGGGCTAATATCCCAACAATTCCAGCATTATTGAAAGTAGATACAGTAGAAGATATTCTTAAATGGATGGAGGAAGAAGAAATTAAATTTCCTATAATGATTAAAGCATCTGCGGGTGGTGGTGGGAAAGGAATGGTAAGGGTAGATAGAAAAGAGGCACTTCCTTTATCTCTTGAAAAGGCTAAATCTGAAGCCAAAAAAGCTTTTGGAGATGATACCGTTTTTGTAGAAAAATATATTCAAGGAGGAAGACATATAGAGGTTCAGGTGTGCGGAGATAAATATGGGAAAATAGTTCATCTTTACGAAAGAGAATGTACTATTCAGAGAAGGAATCAAAAAATCTTAGAAGAGGCTCCTTCTCCGAGCATTAATGATGATTTAAGACAAGAAATATGCTTTACTGCTATAAGGTTTATGAGAGAAATTGGCTATTCCTCTGTCGGAACAGTAGAATTTTTGTTTGATCCTAAAACTAAAAAATTTTACTTTTTAGAGGTTAACACAAGACTTCAAGTAGAACATGGAATAACAGAACTTGCAACAGGACTTGATATAGTAGGTCTTATGTTTGATATTGCAGAGGGTAAAAGCCTTCCCTTTTCTCAGGAAGATATCGTTCCTAACAGACATGCTATTGAAGTAAGAATTAATGCAGAAGACCCCAAAAATTTTAATCCTTCCTTTGGAACTATTACCAGACTTGAAATTCCACAAGGACCAGGTATAAGAGTATCTTCTGGAGTTTATGAGGGAGCAGAAGTTCCACCTTATTATGATTCTCTTATAATGCTTGTCATGTCTGCAGGAGCAGATAGAAGAGAAGCTATAAGAGTTATGGACAGAGCATTAAGCAGGGGATTAAGAGTTGAAGGAATTAAAACTACAGCCCCTTTACTTTTAAGCATTATTAGACATCCAGAATTTATTAAAGGAAATTTTTCAACCAGATTTATTGAGGAACATTACGAAGAGTTGCTTTCTATGTTTAAAGAAAAAACCCCTGATGATGAGGTATTAAAAATAGCTCAATATATAGCTGAAATATCAGCTCTTGGACCTCAGAGTTGGATGTAAGAAAAGAAGGAGGTGGGGCATGAGTTATATATTTGTAAAACCAGGAATGAGCCCAAAGGAAATAGTTAAAAAAGTAAGGGAACTTCCGGGGGTATGTTTTGTTTCTGTAGGTATGAGAGATGCAGGGCAATCAGATTATAAAAATCGTTTAAGAATGTATGATCTTAAAACCTTGGCTCCTTATTATAATGAAATGGGACTTTTTGCAGCAGAGTGTCATGGGGGAGCAAGATGGCATGTTGGAATAATGAATAGAAGAGAAAGTCCCTTTGAAGAAATAGAAATTTTGAGAAAGCTTATGCCTAATGTTTTACTTCAAACACTTATTCGTGAAACTAATATGTGGGGGTATCGTCCTTATCCTAAAAATATAATTGAATATGTAGTTGAAAGGGTAGATATTGATGTGTGGAGATGTTTTTCTTTTCTCAATGATGTTAGGAATATGAAAACAGTTGCAGAAGTGGTTATGAAAAGGGGTAAACTTTTTGAACCAGCAATTTCTTATACTGTTGCTCCATGGTTTGATACCAAATATTATATGAAAGTAGTGGATGAAATTATTGATCTTTGCGGAGGAACAGATGAAATAATTTTTTGTATTAAAGATATGGCAGGTGTTGGTACAGTTACCTCTGTAACAGAATTGATAGATGCTATAAAACAAAAGTATCCAGATTTAGTGATAAACTATCATAGACACATTACAGATGGACTTGCAATGCCAGTTTTACTTGCAGCAGCTAAGGCAGGGGCAAAAATCCTTGATGTAGAGGAAGATACCTTAGTAAGGTTTTATGGTCATCCGCCAATTTTAGGAGTAGAGGCTTTATTAAGAGAACATGGAATACCGGTTAACTTAAATAGAAAAGTAGCGGAAAAGGCTGTAGAAAAAGTAAGGGAATGGATAAGAGATTATGAATGGGCAGAATCACCCTTTAAAGGGTTTGATCATATGGTAACTAAACATAAAATGCCTGGAGGTGCTTTCCCAAGTTCATTTGAACAAGCTGAAAAAGGAGGATTTTTACATTATATGCCTTATATTTTAAGAGTAATGTCTCTTTATAATCAGATTGTAAAATATTATGATGTAACTCCAGGTTCACAAATTACTTGGGTAACCTGTTGCGGTATAGTAAATAGATATGCTAAAGAAGCTGGAGAAGAGGGAGTAAAGCATGTAATAAGACTCCTTGAGAAATTTGTAGAAGAAAAAAACCAAGATTTTTCTGCTATGGAACCAGAAGAACAAGAAGAGTTATTGCAATTATTTAGAAATGCTCCTGGTGATTTTAAAAATTTAATTCTTGGACACTATGGTAGACTTCCTGTAGGCTGGCCTGATGAATGGGTTTATAAAAGCACCTTTGGAGATGAATGGCAAGAAAAAATTAAAGAAAGAAAAGAAACATCGCCCTTAGAGTCAATTCCGGATGAAAATTTAGATATTTTAAGAAAACAACTCGAAACTGAGCTTGGAAGACCAGCTACAGAGGAAGAATTTATCCTTTATTTAATGCATCCCAAAGATGCTATTGATTTTATTAAATTTAGAGAAAAATATGGAGATGCACCATTAGTTTTACCTACTAAGGTTTGGAGAGAAGGACTCAAAAAACCAGGAGATAAAGTAGAATTTGAATATGAAGGTAAGCCCTACTGTATTGAGCTTGTTTCTATAGGTGCAGAAAGTGATGGGGTTATTCATGTAGTTTTAAAAGTAAATAATAAAACAAGGGTTTTTGAGGTAAGAACACCAAAAGCCAAAAAAGAAGAAATTAGAAAAGCAGTTAGACCCAATGAAATAGGAGCCCCTATCAGTGGGACTGTATGGAGAATAGGGAATCCAAAAAGAGGGGCTCTTAACCCAGGAGATATTGTGCATAAAGGAGAAGAAATTGCCAATTTAGAATCTATGAAAATGGAAAATCCCATCATTGCACCTTTTGATGCCCAAATAGTAGAAATTTGTGTTAAACTAAATCAGAGGGTGGAAGAAGGACAACTTCTTTTTGTATTGCAACCTATTGAGACTACAAAAATTGAAGAGCCTGAAGTTAAAATAGAAAACTTACCACACTAAAAATCTACAAAAAGGAGGTATAAAGAATGAAAATTTTTAAATTACTTACGGCTGTTATTCTATTTGTGATAATGTTTTTTTATAATGCCTTAGCAGAAGAATATGCTACAGAGGTAAAAGAAAGAACCTTAATTCTTCCTCATTGTAATAAGCCAATAGGAATTATAGCTGCTAAAAGTTTTAAATGTAAGGCTGCAGCTTGCCAAGGAGGAAAAATTGTTTTTGGGAGAGATTTTGTGATTGAAACAACACCTCAAGCTTTGGGAGATGGTCTTGCTGATATGTTAGTTACTGCTCTTGCAAATACAGGGTGTTTTAAAGTAGTTGAGAGAGAGGTTTTAGAGGAAGTAAAACAAGAACTTGAACTAATGGGGGTTACTCCCAAACAAACTTTAAAGGCTGCAGATTTTATTATAACAGGCGCAGTAACTGCTTTGGAGTTAAATGCTTCAGGAGCAAGTGGTGGAGGATTAATTATTCCTCTTCCTTGGAAATTTGGAGGAGGGTTAAAACTTGGAAAAGCAAAAGCTCATATAGCTCTTGATATGAGAATAGTTAGGGTTAAAGATGCTGAGATACTTTCCGCTAAAACAGTAGAGGGAAAGTCAGAAAGATGGAAATTTGGAGCTGCAGCAGGGGGTCTTTTTGGAAGTACAGTAGGGGGTGGTTGGTTTGAAGCAGTTAAAAATACACCCTTAGAAGAGGCAACCAGAGACCTTATAGCTCAAGCAGTAACCTTAATTGTAAATGAATTAAAATCACAAGCTCCTAATTTAGTTATTGAACAAAGAGAAATAAAAAGTGAATAAAGTTATTTAAGTTTTTAGAAACTTGACAAATTTAAAATTTGTCATAAAGTTAAGGTGCTTTATTAAAAACGGGAGGAGGGTTTATGTCTTCTATTTTTACTACCCAAACCCCTTGGGTAAAAAAAGAGGAAATTAAAAGAGAATGGTATATTGTTGATGCTAAGGATAAAGTATTAGGAAGACTTGCTTCAAAATTAGCTTATATATTACAGGGGAAAAATCTTCCAGATTATACTCCTCATATAGACCAAGCTGATTTTATAGTAGTAATTAATGCTAAAAAAGTAAAACTTACAGGGAAAAAGCTTGATCAAAAAGTTTATTGGCATCATTCTGGATATATGGGGGGTCTTAAATTGGAAACTGCTCGTAAACTTTTAGAAAAAAGACCAGAGCAGTTAATTTATTTAGCAGTAAAAAGAATGCTTCCAAGAAATAAGATGAGAGATAAGCTTTTAAAGAAACTTAAAATATATGCAGGAGAAAGTCATCCCCATTCAGCTCAAAATCCTAAGCCTTTAGAAATTTAGGGAGGTGGAAAATAAATGGAAAGTATTTATGCTACTGGAAAAAGAAAAACGGTAATTGCAAGAGTTTGGATATCTCCTGGAAATGGAGAAGTAATTGTAAATGAAAAACCTTATAAAGAGTATTTTTATGATCATATTGTAGCTGAGGATGTTATTTTTGCACCTTTCAGAATTTGCAATCTTCTTGGAAAATTTGACGTAAAATGCACAGTTGAAGGTGGAGGAAAATCAGCCCAAGCTGAAGCTATAAGACATGGGATAGCCAGAGCCTTAGTTTCCTACATGCCTGATTTAAAGACTATCCTCAAAAAAGCGGGATTTCTTACTCGTGATCCCCGTGAAAAAGAGAGAAAGAAATACGGACTTAGAGGTGCAAGAAGAGGACAACAATACTCTAAACGTTAAATTTTTTGTGGTCAAAGTAGCTGTCATCGGAGCAACTGGATATACAGGTTTAGAATTAATTAGACTTGCTGAAAACCACCCTTATCTTGATATTTCACTAATTACCTCAAGAGAAAAGGCAGGTAAAAGTTTAAAAGAAGTTTTTAACTGGAGCGGGAAATATGCTAATTTAATATTTAAAGAGTCAATTATTGAAAAAATTACAAACGAAGTAGAATTAGTATTTTTATGTGTTCCCTCTGGAGAAGCACAGCAATTTGCCTATGCTTTTTTTAAAAAAGGGATAAAAGTTATAGACTTTTCAGCAGACTTTAGATTTAAAGATGTCCAAGTCTATGAAACTACTTATAATCTAAAACATGCCTATCCTGAACTTTGTGAAGAAGCAGTATATGGACTAACCGAAATCTTTAGAGAAGAAATAAAAAAGGCTGACCTTGTTGCTAATCCAGGATGCTATCCGACCTCAGTTTTATTACCTTTAATTCCTTTAATAAAAAATAAACTTATAGAAAAAGACCCTATTATTATTGATTCTAAAAGTGGAACCTCAGGAGCAGGAAGAAAATCAGAAAATTATTATAGTTTTTGTGAAGTTAATGAGGATTTTAAAGCTTATAGAATTGCTTCCCATAGACATACTCCAGAAATAGAAGAGAAACTCAGTTTATTTGCTGATGAAAAAATTAAAAGCGTATTTACCCCCCATCTTTTGCCTATGAATAGAGGTATTTTTTCTACTATTTATGTAAAATTTAAAACTAAAATAGAAGAGATTCATAAATTTTTAAGAGAATTTTATAAAGAAAGCCCATTTATTGAGGTAGTTCCTTTGGGAGAAATTCCAAGAATTGCAGAAGTAAAAGGTACTAATCTTTGTAAAATAGGCATTTTTGAAGATAAAAAAAGAGGATGGGGAATAATTGTTTCAGTAATGGATAATCTTATAAAAGGGGCAAGCGGACAGGCAATTCAAAATTTTAACCTTATGTTTGGATTTCCTGAAGATACAGGTCTTCCTAAAGCGCCTTTATTTGTATAAAAGGTCTTTTAAAATAAAGTCATGTCTGAAATTAATATTAGAAATATTCGGATATTTATAGCTTATGATGGAACAAATTATTTAGGTTGGCAAATTCAGCCTAAAGGACCTACTGTCCAAGGAATAATCCAGGAAGCCCTTTCCAAAATTTTAGGACACAAAGTAAAACTTAAATCTGCAGGGAGAACAGATACAGGGGTGCATGCACTTTATCAAGTAGCACATTTTTTAACTACTTCTGATAGACCTCTGGAAATTATTTTTAGAGCAGTTAATGCTATGTTGCCTAAGGATATAGTGGTTTGGAAGTTGGAAGAAGTGGATCTTAAGTTTCACTCTCAAAGAGAAGCACTCAGAAAAACTTATGTTTATTACATTTACAATTACCCCATAAGAAATCCTTTAGTAAGACTTTATTCTTGGTGGGTCCCTGAGAAACTTAATTTATCCGCAATGAAAGCTTGTTTACCTTTAATAATAGGAGAAAAAGATTTTGCAAGTTTTAGAAAATCAGGAACTGATATAAAAACCACAATTAGAACTATTTATGATGTCAAATTCAAAAGAGTTCCCGGGAAAAAACATATGATAGCCTTTGAAATAACTGGTAGAGGATTTATGAGGTATATGGTAAGAAATTTAGTTGGGGCTTTGGTTGAGGTAGGAAGAGGAAATCTTACAATAGAAGATTTTCAAAAAATTTTAGAAGCAAAAGATAGAAGCTTTGCTCCACCTCCTGCTCCGCCTCAAGGATTGTTTTTAAAAAAAATAGAATATCCAAAAATTAAGATTATAGATAGTTATCCCAAATTTAAAGTTGATTTATAAGCAAAAAATTTATAAATAGAGGCTTTATTTTTAAGAAAAAAATTTTATACTTTTTAAAATTTTAAATAAATTGCAGGAGACTCTAAATGGATTTAGTAAGCAGAAAAAGAAGCACTTTGGAGACAGAAATTAATATAAAATTAGACTTAAGTGGGAAAAATTTAGAAAAAAGCATTATTAATACAGGAATAGGATTTTTAGATCATATGCTTGAGCTTTTTTCTTTCCATTCTGGTATTAAACTTCAGATAAAAGCAAAGGGTGATTTGAAAATAGATTTACATCATACTATTGAAGATATAGGGATTACCTTAGGAGAGGCTTTAGATGAAGCCCTTTATGATAGAAAAGGTATTACCCGCTACGGAGAAGCAACTATCCCAATGGAAGAAGCTTTAAGTCAGGCAGTAATAGATCTTGCCAAAAGACCTTATTTTTATTATGAAGTTAATTTTCCTACTGAGAAAATAGGAAATTTTGATACAGAACTTCTTGAAGAATTTCTAAGAGCTTTAGCTATAAATGGAAAATTTACTTTACATATAAGAAATTTTTATGGGAAAAATGCCCATCACATTGCAGAAAGTATCTTTAAAGCTTTAGCCTATGCCCTTAAAAAAGCTATTAAACCTATAGAAGTAGATATACTTTCTACAAAAGGCACTCTTTAATAAGATTTAAATTATTTCTATATTTCTTTCTTTAAGAAAAATTTTCCAGCTTTGGGGTAAAAATTTAGAAGAAATTTTTAGATTATATCTGATTAAGGGATAAACCAAGGCTTTATTTAAAACTTTTTGAGTAGAAGGAGAAGGTATAACTAAAATCATATAAAAAATAGTTATAAAAAGCATACCCTTTATAAATCCTAAGGTAGCACCTAAAATATAATCTGCAGCAGTTAAACTTAGTTTTCCTAAAATACTAAGAATAATAAATCCTAATATTACAAAACTAAAGTAAATTAATAAAAAGGCTATAATATAGCTTAATACAGGCAAAACTTTTGGATGGGAGGTGGTGAGAGTTCCCACATAGGGACTAATTTTTAAAGAGAGCCATCCAGAATAAAGAAAAGCAACAATCATTCCTATAAAAGAAGATATAACCCTTACAAAGCCGGATAAAAATCCTCTTATAACAAAATAAGCTAAAAATCCTAAGGCAAAATAATCAAACCATATCATGTTATTCTACATACCAAAAAGTTTCTGTTCTTGTATCTTTTAAAATTATACCAAAATTTTTTAATTCGTCTCTAATTTTATCAGCTAAAATAAAATTTTTTTCTTTTCTTGCAGATTCTCTTTTTTTCACAAGAGCTTCTATTTCCTCTAAGTCTTTTTTTATAGCATTAAGTTTTCTTCTTCTTTCTATATTCCAAAATTCATCAGGTTCTCTTTCTCCAATTCCTAATATTTTTCCAGAAAGATCTTTTATCTTTTTTTCTATTTTTTCTAATAAGAGAGCTTCTTCTGTGTTTAGATTGGGGGTTTTAGTTATAAAATTATAAATTTCATTTTCAAAACTAAATAAATGTCCCAAAGCTAAGGCAGTATTAAAATCATCAAGAAGTGCAGAAATAAAATTGTTTTCAAAATCCTTTAATCCTTTTTCTAATTTTCTTGCTCTTTCAGAAAGAAGCCCTTCTTTTAAAGGCTGAACTTTTTTAAGCCAATATAAAGTTTCATAGAAGCGATAAATTGCTTTTTCCATATTTTTTACAATTTCTTCTTTATAATCTAAGGGACTTCTATAATGATTTGAAAGAAGAAAAGCTTTTATTACTTCTGGATGGAAGGTTTTTAAAAGATATTCCATAGTTATATAATTTCCAAGACTTTTGGACATCTTTTCTCCCTCAACAGTGATAAGACCATGATGGATAAAATACTTTACAAAAGGTTTCTCGTTAGCTCCTTCACTTTGTGCGATTTCATTTTCATGATGAGGGAAGATAAGATCAAGTCCCCCTCCATGTATATCTATGGTTTCTCCTAAATATTTGAGAGCCATTGCAGAACATTCTATATGCCAACCAGGACGACCTTTTCCCCAGGGGCTTTCCCAAAAGGGTTCTCCAGGTTTTGCTGATTTCCATAAAGCAAAGTCTAAAGGATTTTTTTTCTTTTCAGAAACTTCAATCCTTACCCCTGCAATTAATTCTTCAATTTTTCTTCCAGAAAGTTTCCCATAAGAAGGGAACTTAGCTACCTCAAAATATACATCTCCATTACTTTGATAAGCAAGCCCTTTTTCAATGAGTTTTTCTATTAAACGTATAATCTCTGGTATATGTTCTGAAGCTTTTGGCTCGTAAGTAGGTTTTAAAAGTCCTAAAGCTTGGGTAACCTTTTCATATTCCTCTATATACTTTTGAGTTAATTCTTTCCAAGGTATACCTTCTTTATTTGAACGATTTATGATTTTGTCATCAATATCAGTTATATTTCTTACATATATTACTTCATATCCAAGATACTTAAGCAATCTATAAAATACGTCAAATATTACAGCTGATCTCGCATGTCCAAGGTGAGAAGAATCATAAGCAGTTATTCCACAAACATACATAGTAACCTTAGGAGGATTTAAAGGAATAAAATCTTCTATTTTTTTAGTTAAGGAATTATAAATTCTTAAGGTTTTAAAATTTTCCATTTCTAATCAAAAAGTTTCTCAAAAAGTTCGTAAGCAGAAGATTTTAACTTACTTTTCCATTCAAAAACAGGTATCTTCTTTAATTCATACTTTAAAAGGTCAGTGTCTTGAGGAAGAAAACCTAAAAACTTTATTTCTTTCTTCTCTTTTATTATTTCTTTGGCATATTTTTCAAGTTCATTTTTTTGATCTTCTGGGCATAAGTTTACTACTAACCATATATTTTCTGCTTTAATTTTCAGATTTTTAATTAAATCTGCAATTCTTCCAGCTGTAAAGATACCCCTTATACTTGCATCTGAAACTATTATAAGATGTTCCATTTCTGTAAGATTAAGCCTTGAAATATGTTCCATTCCAGCTTCATTATCTATTACTATATAAGAATAGGCACGCATAAGTTTTTCTAAAGCAGTTGAAAGAAAACTATGCACAGGACAATAACATCCCGAAGTTTCTGGATAACCCATCACTAAAAGATCAAAATATTTATTTTCTACAAGAATTTGATGAACCTTCATCTCTGTATATTCATAACGAGATATAAAATCTGGCACATCACTCTTTAACAGGCTTTCTCTTACTTCACTAAGAGTAGTTTCTACCTCTATACCTAAAAGTTCATTAAGATTGAAATTAGGATCTGCATCTACAGCAAGTATTGGGATTTTATTTTTATGAATTAAGAAATCAATTAAAATTGCAGATAAAGTAGTTTTTCCAGTACCTCCTTTACCTACAAAGGAAATTCTAACAGACATAAGGACTTAGTTTCCCTTTTTGTCAAGAAAAAGTTTATAAGTATAAGAATCTATCAAAGCTTGACAGCTTGCTTCAAGAATATCTGTAGATACACCTACTGTTCCCCATTTTTTGTCTTTACTTCTGGAGATAATAAGAACCCTTACTTTAGAAGCAGTTCCCGGAAGACCAGGTAAAACTCTTACTTTATAATCCTCCAATTCCATTTCCTTTATTTGAGGATAAAATCTTTCTAAAGCTTTTCTTAAAGCATTATCAAGGGCATTAACAGGTCCGTTTCCTAAAGCTGCAGTATGTTCAACTTCTCCTACTCCTGGAGGAACTCTTACTAAAACTGTTGCCTCAGCTTTTGGAAAGTGTTGATCTATTTTTAAATCAAAAACTTTATAGCTTAAAAGTTCAAAATATTGTTTTGGTTCTCCCATCAATCTATAAATGAGAAGTTCTAAGGATGCCTCAGCAGCTTCAAATTCATATCCTTCAGCCTCTAAGTTTTTGATCTCTTCAACTATTTTGTTTAAAAGAGGACTGTCCATTTTAAGATCAATCCCAAATTCTCTTGCTTTATAAATAATGTTGCTTTTCCCTGAAAGTTCTGAAACTAAAACTCTTCTTACATTGCCTACTGCTAAAGGATCTATATGTTCGTAAGTTCTTGGTGATTTAAGAACTGCAGATACATGGACTCCACCTTTATGAGCAAAAGCTGATCTTCCTACAAAAGGAAGACGTGAAGGATGAGGAAGATTTGCTATCTCAAAAACATATTTAGAAACCTCAGTTAATTTATGTAAATTTTCTGCACAACTACAATGATATCCCATTTTTAAAACAAGATTCGGAATAATAGAACAAAGATTTGCATTTCCACATCTTTCACCAATACCATTTATGGTTCCCTGAACCTGGACAGCACCTAATCTAACAGCTTCTAAACTATTTACTACTGCACATTCAGAATCATTATGAGCATGGATTCCAAAATTAAAACCCCTTCCTAATCTCTTCTTAACTTCTTTTATTATTTCTACCATCTCAAAAGGAAGAGTTCCTCCATTAGTGTCACAAAGGATAATACAGTCTGCACCAGCAGATTTTGCTCTTTTTATGGTTTCTATAGCATAATCTGGATCTTCTTTAAATCCATCAAAAAAGTGTTCTGCATCATAAAAAACCTTTTTAACATTTGCTTTTAAAAACCTTATTGAATTTGAAATAATTTCTAAATTGGTTTCTAAATCAACTTTTAGAGCATCTTTTACATGAACAGTCCAAGATTTCCCAAAGATAGTAACTACAGGTGTTTTAGCAAGTAGAAGTTGTTTTAAATTTTCGTCTGTTTCTGGATTTTTTTTAGGATGATGGGTGCTTCCAAAAGCAACAATTTTTGCATGCTTTAAATTATAATTTCTAATTTCTTTAAAAAATTGTAAATCCTTTGGGTTTGAACCAGGCCACCCCCCTTCAATATAATCTATCTTAAATTCATCTAATTTTAAAGCAATTCTTATTTTATCTTCTAAGGAAAAATTAACTTCTTCTGCTTGTGCTCCATCTCTTAAAGTAGTATCGTAAATTTCTACTTTTCTTTTAGCCATTATCCGATTTTTTCCTCCTTAACAAAAAGTTCCTCTCCTAAATTAAAAGCAGAATAAAGAGCTCTTACAGCTAATTCAGTATATTTTTCATCTATTACACAAGAAATTTTTATCTCAGAAGTAGAGATCATCATAATATTTATACCATGTTTTGCAAGGGTTTCAAACATCTTAGTTGCAACTCCATAATGAGTTCTCATTCCTGCACCAACTATAGAAACTTTTGCTATTTTATCATCTCCTTCAACCCTTTCAGCATTTAGTTCCTTAGCAACCTTTTCAATAATTTCCAAAGCTTGCTTATAATCTGTTCTTGGAACAGTAAAAGTGATATCAGCTTTTCCATCTGGATGAGAGGTTTGTATAATCATATCTACGATAATTCCTTTTTCTGCAATAGGTCTAAAAATTTTAGCAGCAACTCCAGGTCTATCTGGGACCCCATAAATACTTATTCGTGCCTCATTTCTACTATAAGTAATTCCTGAAACAACTACTTTTTCCATTTCTTCATCCTCCTCAATTATTAAAGTCCCTTCTGCATCAGTAAAACTTGATCTTACAACAAGTGGCACCTTGTAAATCATAGCAAGTTCAACAGATCTCATTTCTAAAACTTTAGCACCGCTACTTGCCATCTCTAACATTTCTTCATAAGAAATTTTCTTTAGTTTTTTAGCATTACTTACAATTCTGGGATCAGCAGTAAAAACTCCTTCCACATCTGTATAAATTTCGCAAAGATCAGCTCCTAAAGCTGCAGCAAGTGCAACTGCAGTAGTATCAGAACCCCCTCTACCTAAGGTAGTAATATCACCTTTTTCTGTTACCCCTTGAAATCCTGCAACTATTACAATATTACCTTTTGAAAGATAGTCTTTTATTTTTTCAGTTTTTATTTCTTTAATTTTAGCTTTAGTATAAAGTTCAGTAGTGTATATGGGAACTTGATAACCTAATAATGCAATAGTAGGATAGCCAAGACTATGAAGCATTATGGAAAGGAGAGCAGAACTTACCTGTTCACCAGTAGAAATAAGAAGATCAAGCTCTCTTAAAGGTGGATTTTCCATTATTTGTTTAGCTAAATTTATAAGTCTATCAGTTTCTCCAGCCATTGCAGAAACAACTACCACCAGATCATGTCTTTGTTTTTTATAGTTAATAATTCTTTCAGCTACAGCTCTTATCCTTTCTAAATTAGCAACTGAAGTCCCACCATATTTTTGTACTATTAACATAGTCTACCTCTTTTTACCCCAAATAGGATCTTCTCCAAATCTATTTAACCACCAATCTTTTGGATCCAAATCAATTTCTTTAGCTTCTAAATCAATTAAATAATTATCGCAATATTCCATAAGAATTTCATAGGCATAATTAAGCTTCTTTATTAATTCTTCACTTCCTCCACGATCGGGATGATACTCTTTTGCTAATTTTTTGTAATTTTCAATAATTTCCTTTCTGGTAGTTTTTTTGGGAAGTTTTAAAATTTTTCTTGCTTCTTCAATTTCTTCCCATTTACTTTTAGTAAACATCCTTAAAATTTTATAATAGTTTTTTTAAAAAAACAAGAAAAAGAGAAGAAAAATTGTAATTAAATTTTAAAATGTCAATTGGTAAACTGTTTTTTTAGTAATACTCTATTGATTAAACTTGACCAATTTTAATAATGGTATATAAAATAAATTAAAAATTTTAAAACAGAAAGGTAATTGGATGAAAGTTTTGCAATATAGGGTTTTACTTAGAAAGGAACCAGAAGGTGGTTATACTGTGATAGTTCCATCACTTCCTGGGTGTGTCACTTATGGTGAGACTGTAGAGGAAGCGATAAAAAAGGCAAAAGAGGCAATTGAGCTATACCTTGAAACTCTTAAGGATCTTGGAGAAGAAATACCTACTGATGATGAAACATTGGAATATATGCTTACATTAGAAAGTTGTGTCTAAATTACCATCATTTACACCACAAGAAATTATCAACATTCTTGAAAAGAAAGGATTTTATTTAAAAAGATCTAAAGGAAGTCATAAAATTTTTTATAATCCAGAAACAAAGAGACTGGTTGTAGTTCCTTTTCATAAAAAGGAGCTACCAAAAGGTACATTACTTGAAATTTTGAAACAAGCAGGAATTAGCAGAGAAGAAATTATGGAATATTTAAATAAAAAACTATAAAATTCCCCCGAATTTAAGATACACAATTTCCTAATAAAATTATCATTTTTGAAGAAGGTATAAACAGATTTTAAAAATCTAATATTTCAAATTTAAATAAAAATCTAGTAAATTAAGGGTAAAAGCAAGGATACCACCAGGGATACCAATAGGGACACCACCAAAAATAATGTGGATAGGTTTCTACTTGAACTCTAAATTCTTCTTTCCAAAGGTGAAAAGCTTTTCCTTCAAGAACTGGGAATTTATAAGATTTTTCTCCGATTTTTCCATCTCTTAATTCTTTAAAAACTCCAGCAATGGTAATTAGTTTCCCAGGAGTATAAATAGCACAGTCTAAAAATTTGGGAGTTTCAACTAAAAATCTACCCTCAGATGAAGTATCAGCTTGTGGTTTTCCTCCTAAATCTAAAGGAAATTGAACTATTTCTAAGAGAGTAATGTCTTCTTTATTAAAACAGCTTACAATTCTTCCACCCCATAAGATTTGAGAGCCTTTATAATTTTCAGGAGAACTTAGAACCTGAGACAGGTTAATCTCTTTTTTAACTGGGATTTCGCTAAATTCTTTTGGTAAAGTAGCACATCCCTGAAGAATAAAAACCAAACCAACTAATAAAAGTAAACTCCTAATCATATAAAAATAATATCACTCTCCCAATTTTTTTCAAGTATCAAAAATCCCTTCTTAGAAAAGAGCCCTCTTAAGAGTTGATAACTTTAAGTAATTTAAATTTTCATAAATTTTTTAAAAATTTGCTAAAATGTTCTTAAAAAGTAAAAAAAAATTAAAAAAAATTTAAATAGCATAAGATTTTTGGTTTTATTTAATGAATAAAAAATTTGATTTTTTATAAATTTATGTTATTTATTTAACAATGGTAATATTATATTAAAACAATAAAAGGAGGTGGGAATATGGTAACAAAAGTTAAAACTTTTAAAGCAGAAAAGGGAGTAGCTCAAGATGTAGGTACTTATAGAAAAGGGGAGCTTAGAGGGATTATTCGTATAAATAAGGAAGTATGTGTAGGATGTGATACTTGTAGAAGTGTTTGTCCTGCTGGTGCTATTGAAGGTGCTCCTGGAGAAAAGCATTCTATCAATTTTGATAAATGTGTAGTTTGTGGACAATGCTTACTTAACTGTCCTTTTGATGCAATTGAGCAAATGAGTTTTGTAGATGAAGTAATATCTAAGTTAAAAGATAAGCAAACCAAAGTAGTTGCTATTATAGCTCCTGCTGTAAGAGTGGCAATAGCTGAAGAATTTGGAGCTAAACCTGGAACTTTAACTGTAGGAAAACTTTGGGCTGCCTGTAAAAAGGCAGGTTTTGAGATCTATGAAAATAACTTTGCAGCTGACCAAACTATTCTTGAAGAAGGAACTGAGCTTGTAGCAAGAATTGCAGCTCATGCTGGATTAAAGAAATTGCCTATTTCTCTCTGGGATAAAAAAATAGAGCTTGATATAGAAGAATTTGAACATAGACCTTTACCTCAATTTACTTCTTGTTGTCCTGCTTGGGTAAGATATGCAGAGATATATTTAGGTGAAAAATTTCTTCCTCATCTTTCAAGTTGTAAATCTCCTCAGCAAATGGCAGGACCAACAGCTAAAACTTATGGAGCTAAGTATATATGGAAATTTCCTGCAGAAAAAATGTATACTGTAGGAGTTATGCCTTGCACAGCTAAAATTTTTGAAGCTTTTAGACCTGAGTTTAATTCAGCAGGAAGGCATTTTTATGGAAATGAAGCTATGAGAGATGTGGATGCAGTACTTACTACAAGAGACCTTGCTGAAGTATTTAGAAAACTAAATATTGATTTTATGAGTTTACCAGAAGAAAGGGCTCCAAAAGACTTTATGTGGTATTCAGGAGGAGCAACTTTATTTGGAACAAGTGGTGGAGTTATGGAGGCAGCAGTAAGATTTGCTTTTCATGTGCTTTCTGGTAGAGAACCCGCTCCAACTGATATTGAATGGGACTTTCCTCACGTAAGAGGTTATACCAGCCCAGTAGTTGCAGCTACAATAACTATACCTTTAAGACCAGAATATAAAAAGGCTTTTAATGCTGAAGAGTTTAAACTTAAAGTATGTACAGTAAATGGTATCGGTCCAAATGGAGCCCATTTAAAACCTGTAGTTGAAGAAGTACTTAAAGGAAAGAGTCCTTATCATTTTATAGAAGTAATGTGTTGTCCAGGAGGATGTCTCAATGGAGGAGGACAACCCAAACACTCCTTGACTTTAAGCTTTATAGAGAAAATGTTATATAAATTTGCTAAAGTTTAAACATTAATTAAAAGGAGGTGAAAACTATGAAAGAGATGACAAGAAGAGAATTTTTAAAAGCTTTAGGTATAAGTTCTGCAGTTTTAACTGTTGGACTTCCTGAAATAGTTTATTCAGAAGAAACAACCACAAATTTTTTCGAAACACCTGTTGGAAGAGCGAGACTTGAGCTTATCCAAGCAAGACAAAAGGCTCAATATAAGGATGATGTTATAATGAGAGAAAAATTTAAAATCGCAGCATCTCATGAAAATCCAACTATTAAAAAATTCTATCAAGAATTTGCTCATCATCCATTAAGTGAGGTAAGTGAAAAAATTTTGCATACTTCCTATAAAAAGAGAGGATAAAAAATTTCTTTAGAAATATTTTTGGGGAGGGATTAAGTATCCCTCCCCATTTTTATTAGAAATTAAAATGAAAATTCAAAAAACTTTATTTTTAATTTTATTGTTTGTTTTAATTAAGACTGATCTAATTTATCCTTTAGAAAATAAAGGCAATTTATCTGAGGAAATTCTTGAAGAGGTAGTAGTAAAAGCTAAAAGAGTAATCGTTCCAGCAAAAGAAACTTCTGAAACAGTCTATACAGGAAATGAAATTACTAAAAAAGGTTTAGAACTTTCAGGTGAAAAAGGAAAAACCAATATCTTTGAAGCAATAAGTATCCTTCCTGGGATAGTATTTGAGGGCTCAGATCCTAACAATCTTATTACAGAGCAGATTAATATAAGGATAAGAGGAATAAGAGCTCAACCAGCAACAGGAATAACCATAGAGGGAATTCCCACTACAGGTGGACCTTTAAGACATTATATCTATGATCTTGAAAATGTAGAGAGTATATCTGTTTATAAAGGAGCTATTCCTCCAGATTTTGGAACAGGGGTTGGAAATAGAGGTGGGGCAATAAATCTGAAACCTCTATGGGCAGAGGAAAAATTTGGTTTAAAATTTTCTCAGTCAGGTGGTTCTTTTAAATATCTTAGAAGCTTCTTAAGACTTGACACAGGTAAAATCAACCCTCTTGGAACCAGATTTTCATTTTCCTATTCTTTTACTGAAGAGGAAAAGTGGAAAGGTCCTGGAGATATAGGTCCGAGAAATAATTTAAACTTTACCTTTGTTCAACCTTTGGGGAAAAGTATAGAAATAAAAGTATGGGCTAATTACAATGAAATTAAACATTTCAAATACCGTCCTCTTTCATATTCACAAATAGAAAATTTAAACGAATATTATAGATTAGATTTTAACAGAAATATAACAGGTAACCCATCAGTAGATTATCTTTATTATAAATTTAACAAGGAAGACCACAGGGACACAGACCTATTTGGTTTAATTACTGTTAATCTTACAAACACAACAAAGTTTCTTCTAAAACCCTATTTTTCAAAAAACAAGGCAATTATTTTTGATGGTAGACCAACTGGGATAGTGCAGAAGATAACAAGAGACATAGATAGGGTTGGGAGTCTATTAGAAGTTGAAACAGAGTTTAACAAAATAAAGCTAAAAGCAGGTTATCTTATAGAAAAGGAAGATTTAAAAGATATTTATACAGAAATTTATAAAATTAATAGAGATGGGAGTTTAAGTTATATCGGATATGGAATATATCCAGCAGCAGGCACTTATACTATAAATAGTCCTTATTTAAAAATTTCAGGTACCTTTAGCAATTTTAATTGGCAAGCAGGAATTAAATATTTTCATGATAAAGAATCTGCAGTAAAGGGATATTCGGGGAATCCTCTTAGAAGAGACCCAGAGCTTGATAGAAGTGAAAAAACTTATAAAGTTTGGCTTCCTAATTTTGGTATCTCTTATTTATTTAATCAAAATCTTGAAGCTTATCTAAGCTATGGGAGAACTTTTAGAAGACCTTATAATTACATGGCTCTAATAGGTTTATATATACAAAATAGACCATATTTTAGATCTGTTGGGGTAAAGCTTGATGATTTGTTTGAGGGATTAGACAATGAAATTTCTGATAACTTAGACATAGGGTTTAGATTTCGCAAAGATTCTTTTGAGTTTAATCCTGTGTTTTTTATTTCTAAACATAAAAATCTTTTGGTTACTGTTTCAGATCCAAGGGTTGTGACTCCAAAAGGTCCTGTAAATTATTGGCAAAACATTGGTAAAGCAAAAGGATATGGGGTTGAGCTTGGGACAAACTTTTTTATTTCAGACTGGTTAAGTTTTTACATTAACCCTGTTTATAATTACTTAGTTTATGATACAAACATTACTTATCAAGGGAGAACCCTTTCAACCAAGGATAAACAAGTTTTGGATGTTCCTAAATGGGCAGTTGTTTCAGGTTTAATCGTAAATTATAAAAATTTTGAAATTGTTCCTCAGATAAAGTATTTAGGAAAGAGATACGGAGATTGTGAACACAGAGAAAAAATCTCATCTTATACAGTTTTTGATTTAAAACTTAGTTATTACAAAGAAAACTTTGGAAAATTAAAAAATTTTAAGGTTTCCTTAGAGATAGATAATTTGTTTGATAAAAGATACGTTTCTGTAATTAATGCTATGGATGATTCTCTTACAGGAAGCACGACTTATTATGTTGGAGCACCTTTTTCAATCAAAGCCCTGTTGTCTTTTGCTTTTTAAAATTTAGTAGTATAATTTTTGTGAAAGACATAACAAAAAATAATTAAAATATTTAAAATTTTATAAAATGTATTATTTTTTTAAAAAGTTTCTAAAGAGAAGGTGAATAAAATTTGCTCACAAGAAAGGAAAAAGATTTTTTAGGAGAAAGACTTCTTCCAGAAAACTCCTATTACGGTATTCATACCCTAAGAGCTTTAGAGAATTTTTCTATTTCTGAAGATAGGGTTCATAGGGAGCTTATCTGGGCTATAGGTTTAGTAAAAAAAGCTTGTGCTTTTGCTAACAAAGAACTTGGTTTCTTAGAAGAAAAAAAGGCTTTTGCTATTTTGCAGGCATGTGATGAACTTGCTGAAGGAAAATTTGATAACCAAATTGTGGTCAATCCTTTAGCAGGAGGTGCTGGCACTTCTTTTAATATGAACGTTAATGAAGTGATAGCTAATCGAGCTCTTGAAATTCTTGGTTATGCTAAAGGATGTTATGAGGTCCTTCATCCTATAGAAGATGTAAATCTTAATCAATCTACAAATGACGTTTTTCCTACCAGTATAAAGGTAGCTGTTTTAAAACTTTTAAAAGAATTAGCCAAAGAGGTAGCCCTTCTTCAAGGAGAATTTCAGAAAAAGGAAAAAGAGTATGCTAAGGTTTTGAAAGTAGGTAGAACTGAGATGCAAGATGCTTGTCCGGTAACGGTTGGGCAAGAATTTGGGGCTTGGGCTGAAGCTTTAAATAGAGATTGGTGGAGGTTAAACAAAGCCATAGAAAGGGTTAGACAAGTTAATCTTGGGGGAACAGCTGTAGGAACTGGGTTAAACTGCCCAAGAGAATACATAGAGATAGCTATAGAAAAACTAAGAGAATTTACAGGTCTTCCTGTAGCTAAGGCAGAAAACCTTTTTGAGGCTACTCAAAATGTAGATACTTTGTGCGAAGTTTCTGGATTTTTAAAAACCTTAGCAGGAAATCTTATTAAGATAGCTGGAGACTTAAGGTTTTTATCTTCAGGACCAAGGGCAGGGATTGGAGAAATTAAACTGCCAGCTTTGCAAGCCGGGTCTTCTATTATGCCAGGGAAGGTAAATCCAGTTATTCCTGAAATGGTAATTCAGGTTGCTATAAAAACTATAGCAGCAGATCACGCTATAACTTTTGGATGTAGCCTTGGGCACTTAGAGTTGAATCCCTTTTTACCTTTAATTTCTCAC
>Ga0209225_1001464_pt1 | contig 23199 bp, 17 predicted proteins | sample WasSprMetagenome_FD_184732 | JGI IMG/M metagenome (GOLD analysis project Ga0209225, IMG submission 184732) | Sulfidic aquatic microbial communities from Washburn Spring, Yellowstone National Park, USA - WS (SPAdes) (version 3) | ecosystem: Environmental > Aquatic > Thermal springs > Hot (42-90C)... | reverse complement strand
CCGATGTCGCCTTTGATACCCTTGCCTATTGGTATACCCGTAAGCCCCCTAAGACGATAAAGCCTCGCCCCAATGTTATCGTTCGCCTATGCTCAATAGAGTGCAACTTCGCCCAGCCTCTTGAACACGAGAGCAACAAGGCATTCGCCGACGATATCCGTGGCTGGTCCCAGCTTACAAAAAGGCTTTACATCTGGGACTATACCACCGATTTCGCCAACTATGCGCAGCCTCATCCCAATTGGTTCTCGCTTGGACCTAACCTTCGCTTCTTCCACAAACACGGCGTTTTGGGCGTATTTGAGCAAGGTGCATATCAATCCCATGGAGCCGAGTTCGCCGAATTGAGGGCTTGGGTGTTAGCCCAGCTCCTTTGGGACCCTTATCAGGATGACAAGAAGTTAATAGAGGAATTTCTTGAGGGATACTATGGCAAAGCAGCGCCTTACATCGGGCAATATATGGAGTTGATGCATAATGCTGCCAAGGATTATTACCTTCGCTGTTTCACCCCCGCAAACGCTCCCTTCTTCAACTTCGAGACGCTCAGCAAGGCTGAGAAGCTATGGCAACAAGCTGAGAAAGCTGTTAAGGACGACCCAGAGATCTACTGGAGAGTGCGTCAGGCGCATATGCCGGTCTATTACGCCTTCCTCAACAATTGGGCTCGCTTGAGGGTTGAATGCGCCCAGGCGGGAGCTGAATGGCCATTGCCCCTTTCACGCAAGGCCGTAGCTCAGGAGTGGCTTTCCGTCGTGACGGGAAAGGGACCACAAGGTTGGTCTCCAATGACACATGTAAACGAGGGAGGATTGACACCACAGAAATTCGTTGAATCCCTTGGCGAGGATGAGCCTGAACAGGGTGATAAGAGGAGATGAACAGGAAAGCCGGAGTATACGTTGCGGCAAAGCTCCTTCCCCTCGCGCTCCTGCTCCTATGCGGGTGGGGACAAGGATCTTTGCTCGACGAAGCGAAGAGCGCGCTATCCAAAGCCGTCCACTTCTTCCGAACCGAGGTTGCAGTGAACGGGAGTTATGTGTGGACCTATTCCGAAGACTTGAAAAAGCGGCGGGGCGAAGGCGAGGCAACGGAGACCCAAGGATGGGTCCAACCTCCGGGAACTCCTTCCGTTGGCATGGCTTTCTTGCGCGCTTACGAAGCAACGGGCGACAAAACTTACCTGGACGCCGCTGTTGAAGCTGCCCATGCTTTGACTGCCACTCAATTGGCATCGGGGGGTTGGGACTACCGAATTGAATTCCACCCTGAGCAGAAGAAGAGATGGTTTTACCGAAGGGATGTCGAGGCTGGGGAAAAGGACCCCAAGGGAAGGCGCAACTTGAGCACTTAGCCCGGTGGTCAAGGACCCACCCCGGCATAGGCTACCGATATTGGCGGTTATACACCCTCAATGACCAAGTCATGGGCACAATCGTCAGGACTCTGCTTGAGGCATATCGGCTTTACGGCAAGCAGGAATTCCTGAAGGCTGCTCGCAAAGGCGGAGATTTCCTAATCCTTGCCCAAATGCCCGACCCTCAACCTGCTTGGGCTCAGCAATACAACTTCCAGATGGAGCCTGCATGGGCAAGGTGGTTTGAACCACCGGCCATCGTATCCGCTGAATCCGTGGACGTTGTCCAAACCCTGATCGAGCTTTACCTTGTCACTGGCGATAACCGTTACTTGCGTCCTGTCCCGAAAGCCCTTGACTGGTTTAAGCGCTCTCAGTTGCCAAATGGCCTTTGGGCTCGTTTCTACGAGTTGAAAACGAACAGACCTCTTTATGTCAACAAGCGTGGCGAACTCGTTTACACGCCAGAAGATTTGCGAGAAGGTTACGCTTTTGAAGGCTCTTTCGGAGCCATCGTGGCGCTCAGTCGGATTGCCCAGGCAGCGTGCAACCGGCCACCCATTCTTCCCCACCATACTCGTAAGCTCCTATGTCGGGAGCACCGCCAACGAACTTGTCCGTTACGCCCGGAATTACCGCCCCACGATCGATAGCAGGTGAATCCGGTCGCAGCCTGAACTTCAAACCCCCCAGCCAACATTCACGAACTTCGGGTCCGTCTCGGCTGTCAGGTCGTTGGCTCCCGGCTTGTTTGGACGAATCGATGCACGGTAGATGTTGTTGACATCCTCAGGACTGTGGGCAGGATAGGATTCGAAAGAATTCCAGAACTTGACAACTGTAGATGCCATGGTGTTGTTGAAAACGCGGTTAAATGGAGGCTTGGCCTGCTCAAGCCGCACATCGTTCATGCGATTGTTCCAAAACACATTGTGGTCGATCAGCACCGGCTTAGCGTTTTGGTCGAGGTATATTCCTGCCCCAACCGGATATTTGTGAGTCTCATCATTCGCAGCGTCGTGGATCCAGTTGTGATGAATGCGAGTCCCGGTCAGGTCTGCTCCTCGTGCCGAATAAATGCCCCCAAGGTCGGTATTGAGCAGCCCGAACCAATACATGTCGTTGTAAGCGATCTCCACATTGCCGCGGGTCAGATCGATGGCTGAGCGCCCTGTCCGGAAAATGGTGTTTCGGGCAATTACAACGCTTGTTGCTTTGCCAGGGGCAGGGAAAATGGCGCAAAGGTAGGTTCCACCGTAGGAGATATCGTGGATGAGGTTGTTATCGGCTACGCACCCCTCGCCTCCAAGCACGATCCCATGACCCGCACTGTATTCGATGATGCTGTTCCGAACGACATTGTTGGGTCCCATGAGCCGGATGCCTGTCTCGTCGGAGTGTGAATAGATGATGTCCTCTGCCGGTAAAGTCACGAAATGGCTGATATACTTGGCTCGAATCCCATCCAAAGTGATGTTTTTGCTGTTTTCGTCCGTAATGATGGTGGCGGCGAATATGCGGATATTCCTGATCGTGATGTAAGACTTCCCGCGCAGATCGAACGCGTAGTTGCGCCGCTTGACCTCAACATTCTTCGGCACACCTTCATCTGGCGACCATAAATAAATATAAGGTAAGTGCCGTCGTAGAACCACTCCCCCGGCGCATCAAGTGCGCTCAACTTTCCCGTCAGGTAATAAAAGCCGAAAAATTCCTCTCCGCCAACCTTCGCACGAAACACGATCTGCCCGGGCGATGAAGACTCGATCGTGCTGGTCTGAGGAATGAACCAACCCATCCACCAAATGGTGCCGCCTGCCCAACCCTACGGTCCAACCTTCCTCGACCGGGTCCGCACCACTTACAATGACGACGGCATCCCCGTCTGGCTCAAACACAATGGGTTTGTCCTCTGAACCCGAGTTCGCAGGGATTACCGTCTCGCGATATGTGCCTGCGCGAATCCTGATTACATCCCCTGCCTTCGCCACCGTAGCGGCTTTCTGGATCGTCGCAAAGGGTCGAGATGCCGTCCCCGGATTTTTGTCCGAGGCACCTCGTCCGCCTACATAGTAAACGGCAGCGGAAACCTGCCCCGTCCCGGCGGTCAGAAAAACCGCTGCTGTTGAAACCTTGATGGCAGCAACATAAGCACGCAAACCGCTCTAGGCACTGCCAATCCCACCCCTGCTTGCAATCCCCGAACAACATCAGGCTATGAGGGTAAAGGATTGTCGATCCCTGCTTGCTATTATAGTTCCTCGGATATCGGCTGTCAACACAGCGTCAACCGCCACAAATTTGCCAGAGCGAAGGAAAGGTATCTGCGGGGAGTTGAAAAGTAGGGGCAGGTGTGGTATGATTATCGATGAAACCGAAAGAAGGAATTGGAAAGTTGGTCGGAAAGCTATTTAACAAAGCATGATGAACGGCAGATCCTGGCGAAAGGAGATGAAAAGCGATAAGAAGGATAAGTTGGATGCTAAAAAATCCTTGGCAGATCCAAGGGATTCTGTTCCTGGGGGTATGGATGGCATCCGCGGTGGGGATCTCCACGCAGGCGCAACTGCCTGACTTGAAACCGCCCGACCTATCGCCCGTGACATGGAAGGAGGCACCTGCACATCCACCGGTTGAGATAGTGCGCGATGGGAAGGCAAAAGCTGTTGTCTATGTGGCCGAGCCAAACCCAAGCACAACGCTCAAGAGGTTAATCGAGGAGCTAATAGATGTCATCCAGTTGAGCACTGGGGCGAAGCTCAAGGTAGTGGATGAGCTTTCATCCGCTGACCAACCTGCCATCGTAATTGGTGAGTGTGAGGAGACGAGGAAGGCTGGCATCGATGCTGAGAGGATACCGGTTGAAGGGTTTGTGGTAAAGACAGCCAGGAACCGAGTTTACCTTGTTGGCAGTAAGCAGGCATTGCCTCCTGGGAGTTCGCCATGGGCATATTGGGCAAATGAGGGGACAGCGTGGGCTGTTGCTGATTTCTTGGAGAGGTTTGTTGGGGTGCGATGGTATTGGCCTGCTGAGGTTGGCGGGCGAAGCGTTATCCGATCTTCATCGCTTGTCATTCCTCCGGTGCATTACAGCGATCGGCCTGTCTTTTCTCTATTGGACTTGGACGTTCGACGCCTTTCTCAAAGATGCTGAGGCGATTCACCACAGGAGTTTTTAAGTGCGGGCTATGGGCAAAGGGAGAGTTTCTCTTCTCCCTATTCTCCGACCGCAATAATGTGAAATGAGGTAAAAACAATGCAGCGGAAAGAAAGCCAGAAACCGGATTCTTATTATTTTGCATTACAATCTTCTTGGGGTCTGACTAAACATATGGGGGGATTGAAAGCCACTAAAGAGCTAATCGAATTATGTCATATCGACGAAAATTCATATGTCCTGGAAGTTGGCTGCGGCGTTGGGATAACTGCCTGCTATATGGCAGAGGAATACGGATGTAAATCGATAGCGATAGACGCTTCCAAGGAGATGATCAAAAGAGCAGAAGAAAGGGCTAAAAGAAAAGGGGTTGGGGATAAAATCGAATTCATAGCGGCAGATGCTCAAACGCTCCCTTTCGAGGACGATCTCTTCGATGCCGCTATTAGCGAATCTGTGAACGCTTTCATAAAAGATAAACAAAAAGCGATAGATGAGTATAAACGGGTGGTAAAGCCAGGGGGGTATATCGGATTTAACGAGGTAACTTGGATAGAAACCCCTCCTCCAGAACTGGTCGAATACCTGACTCGTGCCTTAGGCGGGGCCGAATTCTCAACAGCCGAAGGGTGGAAAGGTTTGTTGGAAAGGGCAAGGCTTTCCGATATAACGGTCAGAACTTACAAAACCACCGCATGGCGCCAGTGGGCCGATGAGGTTAAAGAAATGGAGATCGGAGATTTCCTGAGTGCATGGAGCAAATTTTTATTGCTGTCCTTTAAGAGCCATGAAGTGAGGAGGTATATCAAGGAGATAAGCAAACCCCCTAAAAGCGTTTTCAGGATCTTCGAATACTTTGGGTATGGAATATACGTTGGAAGGAAAGGAGGTCGTTGATTATGAAGTTTGAGGAAATGAAGCCGGGCGAGATCGATGAGGTCCTCCAAAAAGCCCCTATTGTGTATATCCCCTGGGGCTCGCTCGAATGGCATGGTGTCCAAAATCCCATCGGTTTGGATGCCCTCAAAGTTTACAATATCTGCCTCAAGGCCGCTGAGAAAACCGGTGGCGTCGTCTTCCCTCCGATCTTCTGCGGATTTGAGACGATGAAACCCTACCTCGGCTTCAAGAAGACGATCGAAATATCGCGGGAAACCGTGCAAGCCCTGGCAAGGGAATGCCTTGAACAGCTCTACGATGAGGGCTTCCGTATCTTCGTCATCCTTATGGGACACTATGGAGCAAAACACGTCGAGGCGCTAAAGGAAGTTGGGGAGGAATTTCTCAGGAAACATCCTGATGCCAGGGGCATTTTCGCTCCAGACCCGGCCTTCCTCGTCCAACACGGCATCTCCGGCGGGCATGCCGATTTCTACGAAACATCCCTTATGATGTTCTTCCGCCCAGAGCTCGTAGACTTGGGCCTTCTGCCAAAAGATAGGGATATAACGATCGAGGCGGACGGCATCGGCGGAGGAGATCCAAGAAAAGCATCCATCGAGGAAGGAAGGAGGATCGCCGAGCTCCTCGTCGATGGGATCGCCGGAGAAGTTGGAAGTTTGATGAAGGAATTGAAGAAATAAGGCTTATGCCCAAATATCATCTCCTCTTGATTTTCTTCCTCATATCCATCGCTTCCATAAATTCGAAAGCGGGAGGGGAAGCTATTGTGAGAAAGAGGGCGCTCGATCCAAATGCCTTCCTCCAGAAAAACCTCCTTACGAACCCCCCAATTGGAGGAAGGCGATCCAAGGATATCGGGTTGGCGGGGATGGGGACTTGGATATGAGGAAAAGCCTATCCCAATCCTCGCACAATGCTTAAGCAAGGCGGAAAATGTGAGCGGAACCCACGATTGGGAGAAGGGCTGGCCCTGGCTATCCCATTGGATGAGCCCCTTACATACGCTACCTCCAATAATAAAAAGGTCTATATAGAACGCTATGGCAGGGCTAAGGATGGGAACCTCCATTTCACCGTGTTCAACGATAGCAACAGGAGAGAAAAGTTTTGCTTAGCCTTCGATTTATCCTCCCTTGGAATAAGGGGAAATGTGGAGATCAAGGAGATGCTCTCCGGGAGGAGCATTCCGGTTTCGGTTCAAAAGGGCAAGGTGGAGATCGAGGGCGAGCTCGAGCCGGAGGATATTTGGCTCCTGAAAGTTAAAAGATAGAGGAAGCATTTCACCAATATCTCTTGCCGGCGGAGCTATCGCGATCGCCAAGAGCTGGTCATGACGGTCCCAATTACGCTGAATGGGGATCTTTCCTCGTAGCGCCCATGTTCGGCACATCTCTATTTCAGGGGCAAAATCCCCTTAAGGTAAGGGGGGATATCCGTTCTGAAAGGAACCGCGGGCAACCCCTCTCTGTTATAGAGATTGCACTCGGGATTGTCAGCCCAGGCATAGCGAACCGCTACGGGCTTTTCAACTTTATCGCTCCAAACAACCACCGTATCCCCCTCGATCTTTGCCTCCGCCCACACGAACTTCTTATCCTCTCCAGCTATTGCAAAGCCCAACAGCTTCTCTCCTTTGCAAACAAGTCCGCTGCCAGTGTGTTTGAAGAAGATGCGAGCTTTATTTCCTTCTACCTCCATTCGCTCGAACATCGGTCCGGAGTATTCGATTTTTTGCCCATAAGCAATGGCGAGAGCGGCTAAAGCGAGGCGCTTGCCCACATCCCGCTTGTTTTTAGGATGGATATCGTTCGCTTCTCCAATATCTATCGCCACAGCCATCCCCGTATTTGGGAGGCGGAGGGCGGAAGTTTGCGCCTCTCTGAGCTCAGCCCAAGCGCTCTCGGATGGCTCCGGCTTGCGCTGCATGAAGTTAGCAAGCTGAACGAATAGGAAGGGGAATTCCCCTATTCCCCAAGCCTTTCTCCAATCCTCAATCATTGCGGGGAAAAGTATGGAATATTCCTCCGCTCTCCCCACATTTGATTCACCTTGATACCATATGGCGCCCCTGATGGGGAAGGGGGTGAAAGGAGCGATCATAGCGTTGTATAGACCAGCTGGTCGCCAAAATTCCCATTGAGGAGCTTTTGGATGAGGAGGTTCTGGCTTCCCTTCTTTTTTAGCTTTTTCCACTTCCTCCCGCCACCTCTCAACATCCTGGTCATATTTCTCCCAAGGCTCCAATAGCGGCTTCAGTTTGGGATTGCTGCTAAGCGTCTTATAGCTTGTCCAAGCCTCAGCAGGAGTGCCGCCCTGTGAGGAATGGATTATGCCTATGGGAACATCGAGCTTTTTATAAAGCTCCCTCGCGAAGAAATAGGCAACGGCGGAGAAATCCTTCACGCTTTGAGGAGAGCAGACTTGCCATCTGCATTCCACATCCCATTGGGGCTGAGGGGAAGATTTTACAGGAACTTGAAGCAAGCGGATGAGGGGATAATTCGCCTCCCTTATCTCCGCATCCGCATTCATGGAACCGGAGACCGACCATTGCATGTTCGATTGCCCTGAGGCAATCCAAACTTCTCCGATATATATGTCTTTCAATACTATCCTTTCGTCTCCTGCTTTTACCTCCATCTCATATGGACCGCCTTCCTTCATCGCTGGCAGGCTAACCTGCCAGCCTCCCTTCCCATCCGCTTTGGCTTTAGCCGTTTTCCCATTTAGAGAAACGATTATCGTCGTTCCCGGCTCGGCCGTACCCCAAACCTTTATCCTCTGTCCCCTTTGGAAAACCATATGATCGGAGAAAAAGGAAGGTAGCTTAAGCTGAGCCTCTGAAATGGGAGCGAAAAGAAGAAGGGATGCCAAAAACAAAAGCGATACCCTCAAATCATGCATCTCAATTACCTCCTCTCCCTTGACGCTGTAAATTCCCTCATCGCCTTTGCTCCTCCGATTTCTACTCGCTCAGTTCTTGGCGGACAGCGATTGGGACATATCCTACCTCTAAACCCTTAGGTGGAGTCACTATCTGAGCTGGATCGAAGTCCACGAGCTTCCCTACCGTTGGCGGAAGAAGATAATCGCGGTTCTTATCCCAGTATCTGTGAATCATCTCCACCCTCCTCTGCATTTCCTCCCTCTCCTCCTTCGTTAACCCCGCGTTCAACAGCGCCGGCTGGTCTGCAAACCTATACCAATAATATGTAACAACGCTACCATCCCCAAGATATGCCTTGAATGGTCCCGCTACAGGCCCAGGATTCCTCCAGCAACCCTTCGGGTCATCTATGGGAGTGGTGTATGGCTCTGGCTTTGGCTCAACTGGGCGAGTGAATCTTATCTCCTTGAGATTGGTTTCTGGTGGAACCTCCTCAGGCAACACAGGAACCCACTTCGCTTTCTTCGGATCATCGGCGTTCTCTAAACGATAATATTCTGGAAGGATGATGAAATCGCCATATCTCCTCACAAATTTAGCGTCCCATTTATATCCATACGTGTATTCGTCAATGGCTATGGGAGTGGCAAAGGAATCCCAATCCAAACGAGCCTTCATTTCCTTGTTCCCCTCCCCTGCGGGAATCCTGATCTCCCAGGTGCTATGGCCTCCCCCCTTTATTTTGCGAACATATGCTCCTTTAGGGTCTATTTCGCCCATGCTTTGTGGTCCACCGGAAAACCAAGCCTTAACAGATTCCCATATAGCTTTCTCGTTATAAACCGTGTCTCTATGCAGGAGAACAGTAACCCCATCGTGATTTATTGGGAACAAAACCTCCGCTATGCGCGCATAGAGGTTGCCCTTGCCGTCCTTCGCTACCCTACATGGAATCCATTGGGTCTCCATCTGGACGGCCCTGTTTGGCTCAGCCGGCTTGCTGTCAAGAAGGCGACCAGCCCAACTTGGGTTCTTAAGCCCGTGATGAGACCAGAAATAGGGCGTGAAGAAGGCAACCGGTCCTTTGAAATTGTTTGCGCTGAGGAAAAGCGTCCAGCAATTCCCTCCCGTAGGAACATCCTTGCCATCGGTTTTCTCCTTTGGCTCGGTGAGGGGGAGGTTGAGATAACCGTAGCCAAGCAGTTCCCCCTTTGCCCCATCCTTTATTCGCAGACCGTCTATAGGGAAAAGAAGGCGGTTGCTGAGCTGGGCGACGCCATATAGACCCCTTGGCTCCTCCCAAGTTCCCCATCCATGAGCGGGACCATTCGCCACCTCGGAAAAATCCGGGCCAACGCCTCCCATTATAAACTTCGGCGCTTCCATCGGAAACCTCGTATCCCTCCACCATCCAAGTCCTCCCTCTATATCAGAATATACGGGGGAATCTTGGGCGAACATCCAGGTGCCGGGCAATCCAGATTGGAAGTTATGTCCCGGGTAATGCATAAGGAGCGGCCAAGCAGGGACATACATAGAGAATCCCCATCCGTAGCCTCTGTCAACCCCTCCTTCAACGGGAAGGATTAAATAACCGAAGACATATTCCTTAGCTTCTTCGTTCCCTCCCATAAGCCTCACCTCCGGGCTGATGAGTAATAAAGAGAATATGAAAGCCGGAAAAATCTTTTTAGGGATTCCTGCCATGTTCTCGCCCTTCCTATTTAGTTTTCAGTTTTAAAGCAAAGATTTTATCCTCGGGTTTCTTCTTTAGCTCCACGAAAAGTCCCTCCTTTTCCCTTCTCCAATTGAGCTTCTCCCCGCTTGGAAGCAATTCAACTTCCTTGATATCCAGGGAATGGGGTTTATCCGCTCCGAGGGATTCTATCACAAGCTGGTCTCCTTCCGGGCTATTCATGAATATGGCGTAGAGGGAGCCATCCTTTTGGGTGAAGCGAATATCCCGCGATGTGAATTCAATTTCGGTGCCGTCCACGAAGGAACCAGCGGGGAAAGATGTCGGTCCTTCCTTAAAAGTTACCCATGGGCGGGTTCCATAGATAGCTTCCCCGTAGCGGGAAAGCCAATTCCCTATTTTCAGAAGGATTTCCTGTTGTTCCTCGGGGATTGTTCCATCGGCGCGAGGGGCAACGTTGAGGAGAAGACAGCCGTTCTTGCTGACTATATCGGCGAGTTGGCGGATGATATGTTCTGGGGACTTATAATCGGGGTTCTGTATGTGGCACCAAGATTTTCTATCTATTGAGGTATCGGTCTGCCAGAAGAAGGGGCTAATATCACCGAGTTGCCCTCTTTCCACATCCAGAACCGCTGTTCCTTCGGGGAAAGCATCATACTTGTAAGTAATTACAACCCCCTCTCCCCATTGATATCCCCTGTTGTAATAATAAGCGGCGAAGAACTGGAGGTATGGGGAGAAGACCGGCCTTTCGTGGAGCCACCAGTCAAACCAGACAAGAGATGGCTTATATGTATCAACGAGGTGGAGGAGGCGCTCGAGCCAGTGATCGAGGAAGGCCTCATCGGGAGAGGTATCTTCGGGTTGGGCTGGACCATAGAAATCAGCGTATTGGGGGTCGTTGACATCGGAATCTATGAGCTTTCCAGGATGGAACCAGAACCAATGCTCGGCGAAATGATAAGAGAGACAGAAGCGGAGTCCGTTCTCCCTCGCCGCATTTCCCAATTCGCGCGCCACATCCCTTTTCGGACCCATTCGGACGGAATTCCAGCGAGTGAAGGGACAATCATACATAGGGAAGCCGTCGTGGAATTGAATAACCGGAACTATGTATTTAGCCCCTGCTTTCTTAAACAATTCAACCCAAGCGTAGGGGTCCCATTTTTCTCCTTTGAATAGGGGGATGAAATCCTTGTAGCCGAACTTTGTGAGAGGACCGTAATGCTGGATATGATAATTATACACCGGTGAATCCTTGACATACATAAAGTGAGGATACCACTCGCTGTAAAAGGCCGGAACCGAGTATAGACCCCAATGGATGAAGATGCCGAACTTAGCATCAAGATACCACTGGGGAACCCGATAATTCTTAAGGGATTCCCAGGTTGGCTCAAAAGGCCCCTCTGGCAAGGTGAACTTATCGATCATCGTCAATCCCCTCCTCTACAAGTAATAGGCGCAGCTAACTGCGAACCCCGGCTTTGTTAGGCTATGATAGCACAAGAGGGTTTCTCTGTCAAGGGAAGGAGATTGTCCACATGACCGCGTTACTCACAAGGCATTTTGAGCATGGGAGGATCTCTTGTAGGGGCAACCCCCTGTGGTTGCCCAAAATCATGGGCAGGCACGTTGAACGTTCCAACGTTTATTACACAAGGCCTGCCCCTACGAGGACGATGGAGATCGGGAACGCCGTTTAACGAAGCTCGAGGAAATCAAACCTTCTATCCTCCATCCACATCTTGTATCTCGGATCCTCCTTCCAGTTCCCGTATGAATCCTCGATGTATTCCACGAATCTGTGCTTCTTCTGCCAGAGCCATGAGCCGGATGAGATCCACCCTCCAACATCCCCTTCCCTCCGGAAACCGATCTTCTTCCTCTTCCCCTTATAGTAGAATTCCACAACCACTTCCTTCTTGCTGATCCTCGAGATCCTCGCGTCAAGGGGCTTTAACCCCTCCTTCCCCACGACCATCGCTATCAGGAACTCCCTCCTCTTCCCCTTCCCCTCCCCATCGCTTATCTCCAAAACCCTTTGTTTGATGCTCCCCTTTTGGAAGAGGTCATGATACTCCTCGGATGAGAAGACCTGAAAGATGGGCTTCTTTGGGAGGAGCAGATCTCCTTGTAGGACAACCCCGCCGTTCTCTATCGTAAACCCCCTCGGGGTGATATATAGGTCGGGGCCCGTCGCAGCGATCCACCTCGCCTTTTCCCCAACGGGACCAAGGACCACGCGGTCATACAATACCACGACGTCCGGTTTTACGAAGACGAGCTGCCTGTAAACCTCCTCCGCCTCGTCCGGAAGCCATGAGTTCGTCGCATCTCCCGCTATATAATCGAACTCCGGCCATGTCTCATAAGCCAGTATCTCACCCTCATGGATGAATGCAGATTCGGTATGGTCGTGGAAATCCAGTCCGCCCCCATATCCCCCCTCGGCCGGCGCATACCCGAAAAGCCTTCTGTCACGGGATATATAGTCGAAGGTCGGGCGGGAAAACCTGTTTATTATCGCATACTCGTTTCCGCGGCGATGCCAGTGGTTGTTCCACCAAGCATCCTTCCATAGATCCCCTATCACGACCACGTTTCCCCATGAACCCCCTCCTTCTTTCTTGGTCGGACATCCGTGATCCCCTCCAATAGAGGCGGTCCCTATGAGGAACTCCCCCGCCTTCGCTATCATGAAGTCCGTCGGCTGATGGCGATAGACGTGATCCCGGATCCCACATATGAAGTTAACCTCCGTCAGATCCTCGTCCCATCCGGACCTCATCACGGCCCAGCCCTCGGCGTCGAATAAGATGGTGGGTGGGAGCTCCTTCCAATCCGCCTCCGGCGCATCCGGATCATACCAGCCAAGGGCTATGCTAAGGGGGATGACGCACATGGAATCCGGCTGACGGAACCGCTCCAGCGCTTGCCATTGGACCGGCTCCTCCCTTCCCTCGATAAGTGCTTGCAGGACATCGTTCCAACGATGGATCCTCTTTTCCAGCGGATGTCGTGTGAGCCCCCCGAGGAGCCATCGCGCATGGCCACGGGGTCCATATTGGGAAGCGAGGAAATCTTTGTTATCCCTATACGGACGAAGGTAATCGTGGAAAGTGAGGAAACCAGAATAAAACCCTTTCTCGAACATCCTTTTCTGTCCGAAAAGGTTCCGCAAATAAAGCGAGGAAAGGACGTATCCTGCGAAGGGGCAATGACATCCGGTCCTGGGGTTAAGCCACCATGTTCCCCCGCGCCTTCCCGCATGGACGGAGAAATACCTCTGCCAGTTGACGGACCAGACGAGTATCTTGAAGAGGATGGCCCTCTTCTTCTGGTCCAATGGCTCCTCTATCGCAACGGCCGTCCATGGGAAGAGATCCATGTTGCCTATGTATTTCCCGAAGATCTCCTGGATCGCCTTCCTCGCATCCTCGGAGTTCATGGCGGCCATGTCGAAGAGGGCGGCAACGGCCCCGGGGAAGAAAGGCCCATGATGGTGGAAGGTGCAGTAAGTCGAGACGGACCGCAGTTTAAGGAGCGGGGATAGCTTCTCGGCGAAAAGATCCCTATCCGGAGGAGGCGAGAAGATGGCGGCGAATTGCAGCGAGAGCATATTCCATGCGAGGTCGTATCGGCGCCATGCGGTTTCTCCCGGAACGGCTGATTCGGTCGTGAATCCTTTCGGGAGGAATCCCTCCTGTTGGCATCTCTCCCTCATCCAACTGAAAAACCTCTCGAAAAGCGGCTTGAACCTCTCCATGCGCTTTGCTATATCCGGCACCTCTTCCTTCCTGAAGAGCATGCGGGGATGCTCGAGTTTTGGAAGGACGAGGAAGTGAAGGGTTTTGAGGAGATCTCCGTCGGGCGAGGATACCATGACCGAGAGCTCGAAATCACCCCTGTCTTTAGGTTCAAACACAAGCGTTTGTTTCCATGTCCCGTCGGGCGGAAGCTCGACGGCCATCTCGCCCTTCGATAAAATCTCTCCCATATAGTTCCTCAGCTCTATCCTCACCCTTAGCTTTTGAAGGGATGCGATAGCGTTTTTAAGGGATAGGACGATCTTCGGAACCTCGTCGTGGTAGAAAACCCAATGGCTTTCGGGAGGATCCGGCACAGCCTCTACCAGGAGCCTGCGATCCAGGGTCCTCGAAACCTCTATGCCGTCAAGCATAGCGTATGGGCTATTGGCCTTGATCGAGAGGAGGTGCCTTCCGGGATGGAGCTCAAACGATAAGCTGTTCCAGCGCCAGAACTCCTCCGTCCCCTGGACGAGGAAGAGGCCTTGATCCGGCGTGATCCAGATCCCCCTCATCCAGTCGTATTCCGGACCATCGTCCATTCGGATGGAAACGGTTCCCGGGAGATCTTTCGAGGTTAAGGGGGAAGAGGGAAGGAGCTGGTGGTCCGTCACCTCGCTAACGTCTATGAGCCTATCTCCTATCGCCACGATATGGTCGTTGTTCACAGATATGGTTTTGGAAAGGCCTCCGTCTTTCCATACGACCGATCTCCTCTTATCCTGAGCCTGTGGCGATATGTCATCGGATCCGACTTCTAAAAGGCTTTCCGGATCGAAGGCCAGAGGGGCCATCTGGACGGCTATCCGCGAACGCGTCACGACGACCGGGATGAGTTCGTCCGGTATGTTCCCCCACCATCCTATATCCGGAGGATCGACGATGACGATATACGCTATGCCGGATGTAAAGGCAATGCTCTTTAACGGTTCCATCTTGGGAAGCTCGTATACATAAAGCTCCCGCCCGCGCCATAAGGAGAGGAAAAGTTTGGTGCCGTAGATGGCAAGGGACCATGGCATCGGACCCGTCCCCTTCTCCGCCACCACCGATCTCTTGCCGGCATCCACTATCACTATCCTGTTCTTCGTCGCATCGGCCACGTATAGAAGGCCGTTCTTCGCATCGAGAGCCATGTCCGCTATGTATCCGCCGATCTCGATGGATCCAACCAACTCGTCCTTCGAACTGTCCACAACCCCTATCTTGCCCGTGAATGGAGAGGAGAAGAAAAGGGAATTTCCATAGGACTCCAGGATCTCAGGTCCGGGGGAAGGGGTCATCGGGGGAGCGATCTTTTCCACTATCCCCGGTGCTCCCGTTACCGCCTTGACATCTATGGATTTATAGGTATTCCCTATACGAACCCTTATCGTATGCGGGGATGGGACCTCATATATCTTACCGCCAACCGAGACCCTCTTTCTGGAAGGGGCGGGGAAGACCTCCTTTTCGGGGGATAAGGAGCGGAAGGTTTCGAGGTCAAGGGGATTTGGAACTCCCCATACGACGATCCTCGGGGATTCCCCCGCCGTAACGGCCACCCTTACCGGCCCGAATGGCTTCTCCCAGGGCAGCTCGATCCGACCGGTTACGGCATCTCTCCCCATATCCACCCGGACCAAAGCCGAGCCCTCGCGGCAGGCCACGTATAGGTTGTTCCCCTTTATCGCCATGGACCAGGGGCATTTCGGGACCGGGATCTCGGAGAGCTTCCCGAAAGATTTAGCGTCGAACACGAGCACGCGGTCGAAGACGGCATCCGCTACATACATTTTCCCAAGCTCCCCGTTGACGATCAGGTCGGACGGATACCCCCCGATATCCAAAACCTCGATCACTTCCTCCTTCCTTAGGTCCAGCACCGCTACCTTTCCAGCGGCGGGAGCCGTGAAGAAGCAAAAATCCCCGTAGATGTCGATCACATCCGGACCCGGAACGCGTGGGAGGGGGAACGGGAACCTTATCGCCGTCTTACGCTCCCCATGTCTCCACCATATCGGGTGGATCCTCAATGTGGTTGGCTCCCTTACCTCGAATGGGAATTCCAGGATGGAACCCCTTTCGAGCCAGATGTAGGAGCCTCCATGGGCCAGGTTCGTCTTCAGGACCTTCCCCTTCCCGTGTATAACGGCCTTTTCCGCCTCCCAAATGGCCCGATCCATCCCAGAGGGTATCTCGAAGGATTTCCTTTGGCCATGGGATGGCGGGGCTGCTGTGAGCAAGATGGCTGCGAAAAGGATCAGGACCTCCCGGAAGAATCCCTTCCTCGCCTTAGAGCCTGAAATCATCCATTCTTCCCCCCTTCATGCATAATTTCCATATAAGGTCCTACCTCTACAATGCTTTTGTGAAGCCCGGTATGGCTATCGGGTATCTGCCCTCGGCATCCGGCTTGACAGGGGGCTCCGATTCCATTGTCAGGTTTTCTAAACCCGGCGCTAACTCGAGGTTCGAGTTCATGCCCTCTTCCCATGAGATCATTTGCCCGGATTCGGCCGCCATTCTTCCGATTATGCCAACCATGTTCGCCATTGCCGAGCGCTCAACCTCGTTGTATGGCTTATCCTCGCGGATTGCCTCGAATAGCAAATCCATCTCCCTTTGGTATGGATCGCATGGCGGCCCTTCGTATTGCCAGATTAAGTTCTTCGGCTCTTGTATCCAGCTTTTGTAGATCCTCGGCTGCGGTATTCCTTCGCCAAGGACGGCCGAACCTTTTGTCCCGTGAACGATGCATCCCCAGAAGTTCCAGCAGTTGATCATATGCCTGCCTTGGGCAAAAAGCCTTGCTCCATCGGGGAAACCGTATTCAACGGCATAGTGGTCGAACAACTGATCTGGCTCCTTGCGCTGCGCTCTTCCACCTTGCCCTTGAGCCCAGATGGTCCAGCTCCCTTTCGTCCAACAGCAAACATCGAGGTTATGGATGAGCCAATCGAGGATGAAACCGCCGTTTAGCCATGTGAAGCAACCGAAGTTTCGGATTTGGTAGGCGAGCTCGCTTTCGCCTTTACGGCGAGGTCCTATCCCAACGGGGCCGTGCATGCGATACGCCCAGCATGTGACGATTTCACCGATTATTCCATCGTATATTCTTGCGATTGCCTCCTCAAGCGGTATATAATGTCGGCTCATTAATCCACCCGCGATTTTGAGGTTTTTCCTTTGGGCTTCCTCCCCTGCCTTAAGCACCCTGCGCACCCCTGGGGAATCCACCGCGAACGATTTTTCCATAAAGACATGGCAACCCTTTGCGACGGCATATTCCAGGTGTAAGGGGCGGAAGGCGGGTGGGGTTGCAAGGAGGACTACGCCGCCGGGGGAAATGCAGTCTATGGCTTTTTTGTATGCATCGAAGCCGATGAAACGCCTCTCCTGGGGCACATCAACTTGATTTTGGAACATGGGTTGCAGGTGGCCAAGGCTTGTCAGCAATCTTTCCTCAAATACGTCCGCCATTGCGACGAGCTTTGTTGGCCCTTTTGTGCGCAATGCGTTTACTGCCGCACCTGTCCCACGCCCACCGCATCCGACGAGGGCGATTTGGATCGTGTTTTGCTCGGCCACATATCCGATAAACGAAGATGTGCTTATGGCTGCAAGCGTTGTGGCCTCGCGAACGAACTCACGCCTCGTGATACCACCGGAGGAGTCCGATCGCTCCATATTAAAACACCCCCTTTGGGTTTTGTGAACGGCTTTCCGATTCCGCCTTTATTCTATACCACATTACCTCTTCCCTCGTCAACAAGGGAAGAAGCCGACCTCTGACTGCGTCGTCCATAAGGGAATTCGGAATTGTAGGGGCAACCCCCTGTGTTTGCCCAAAAATCAGGGCAGGCAGGTTGAACGTTCCAACGTTTATTACACAAGGCCTGCCCCTACAAAGGATATCGAATTGCGGATTGCGAAAAGACGGATCACCATTTCTCATTTTCGCAATTCGCCTTTCACAATAGCGATGCCAGGATAATGGTTGTCATCGGTTTCAAACCCATACACAACATCAGGCAATCCTATTGTAGGGGCAACCCCCTGTGGTTGCCCAAAAATCAGGGCAGGCACGGGGGCCTGCATTGGGCAGGCACAGGGGCCTGCCCCTACAAAGGATTTTTCAATTCCGAAATCCGAATTCCGAACTCCGAATTCCTGGTTGAGGGCCTGCCCCTACGATGTAGTGCTGGAAATACGTCCCGATGGGGATGCCGTATGCCGAAAATACGGCAGTCGGATTCAAAAACGGATGGGGGAAAAGCAAGGTATTAGGGCTATGTGATGATGGCATGGTTCTTGATTTAACGTTAAGAGGGCATATCCGATGGGTCTATCGCTGGGAAGGTAGATCCCTATGCTGTGGAAAGGAGGAAGTAAGATGAGAACCGCATTACAGGGTATACTTATCGCTCTGCTGAGCTTAGCGGGCTGTGCTCCCTCGGACGGTGGTCCAACGCTGGCTCAGAGCGGTAAAGAGCGGGTGACATCGCCCAATGTAGCCGCCTCAGACCTGGCGGAACTTGTCAATGGTAACACCATGTTCGCCTTCGACCTCTATCGTTTCCTTAGGAAGGAGAAGGACGGCAACCTATTCTATTCCCCATATAGCATCTCGCTTGCCCTGGCGATGACCTATGCCGGCGCTCGCGGGGAGACAGAACGGCAGATGGCGAACACCCTTCACTTCACCCTCCCCCAGGATCGCCTCCACCCCGCTTTCAACAGCCTGGATTTAGATCTCGCCGGTCGTGGCAAGGGCGGCCGGGGTTTCCAGCTGAACATCGTCAACGCCATCTGGGGTCAACAGGGCTATAAGTTCCTTCCAACGTTCCTCGACGTCCTGGCGGAGAACTACGGTGCCGGGCTGAGGCTTCTCGATTTCGCGAGCGATCCCGAGGCATCCCGCGTCACCATAAACGATTGGGTCAGCGACCAGACGAATGGCAGGATAAAAGACCTGATCCCGCAAGGTATTATCGATGCGCTGACGAGGCTTGTGCTCACCAATGCCATCTACTTCAAAGCCGCCTGGGCCGAACCCTTCGATGTGGAGCAGACCAGAGATGGTCCGTTCTACCTGCTCGATGGCGGCCAAGTCACCGTGCCTATGATGAGCCATGTGGCATCGTTTGGTTACGCCGAGGGCGAGGGATACCAGGCGGTGGAATTGCCTTATGATGGCCGGGAACTGGCGATGGTGATCTTCCTTCCCGCGGCGGGCAAGTTTGAGGAGTTCGAGAACTCATTGGATGCCGGGAAGGCGAGGGCTATCGTTGAGAGCATGAGTTACAAGGAGGTCGCCCTCACAATGCCCAGGTTCAAAGTTGAGTCGGGCTTTAGCTTAGCAAAGGTCCTGTCGGCCATGGGCATGCCGGCGGCTTTCTCGCGCGGCGCTGATTTCTCGGGGATGGACGGAACCCTTAGGCTCTATATCAGAGAGGTCATGCACAAGGCCTTTGTTTCCGTGGATGAGGAAGGCACCGAAGCGGCAGCCGCCACCGCCGTGATAATGAAAGAGAAAGGGTTGCCGAGTATGCCCGTCAAGATCACCGTCAATCGGCCCTTCATCTTCCTTATCCGGGACATTAAGACCGGCACCATTCTGTTCGTCGGGCGGGTCGTGAACCCGGCGGCCTAAGGCGGTGTAGCACAGCAAAGATCGCCTTCGTGTAGATTTCCTCGGGATTGGACAAGAAGTTCGTCGATAGCTATTTTACCTCGAACTTTATGTAATCATACATCGTCCAGCTTCCCGGATCGTTCACTATCGTTATTATGTTCTTGCCAACCTTTAGCTTGCTTGCAGGAAACTCAACGGTTATGACATATTCCTTCCCAACCTTGGGATCCGTAAGAGCTGCTTCGGTGCCAAGGGGCGTCTGCTCTTCCTTTATCACCGAATCATTCAGCATTATCGTGACTTTGGGAGGCGCTCCGGCACCATGGGTATTGGCGAGATCTATGGTGAGGACACATGTCCCGGAAAGGGGTGGGACCTCGAATACGATCTTCCATGGATGTGCCCTGTTCCCAGCCCAGGCATCGGCTGGTCCAGGATGGATCCAGTTCCAATCCGTCTCCGGCTTGCTTTTCCCGATTATATACGTGACGTCATCGGGGAAGTCCGAGGGATGGAAGTTCCATGCTCCTGCAGTTCCCGTTTCCTTCCCCCTCCTGAACTCCTCGTAGCTGTTGTCAGGCACCCCTATCTCCCAAAGGACCCCCTTCCTCATTCCAGTGAAGGTTACCTCTTCCGCTGTCGTCGTCTTTCCCCCAACCACATCGACTTGTATCTGCTTTGGCTCATACCCTGATGCCGATAGCTCGATGGTATACGTCCCGGAAGGAACTCCTGTTATAGTATACCTTCCCTCTGAATCAGTCTCCGCAACAAACCCCTCTAACTCCATAACCCTAACCTTTATCCCCTTGTGAACATCCTCACCCTCTATCTTGGCTACCCCCTCTATCGATCCCGAAAGCTCAAGCACAACCTCCCCTATATTCACTGTCCCCTCAGCACCTACCGTCACCTCAACCTCCTTCTTCACATACCCCTCCTTCTCAAAACTCACCTTGTAAACACCCTCAACGAGATCCGTCATCTTGAAGGATCCATCTGCTCCTGTTGTCGACGATATACCAAGGGCTTCTATTGAGACCGTAACCCCTTCCAGGGGCTTCCCCTCGCTTTTCACAACACCAACTATCATTGGCCCTGTTGGTGTTGGAGCAACCTCCTTCTTCGCACATCCTGTGGCCATCGCCATGGATAGGATGAGGATTAGATACCTCCTCATGAGAACCACCCCCTGATTTGGGCATGAGGGGTGCCAATGCACCTCCAACCGGATTATACCGATAAATCTATCCTCCATGTCAAGCATGTCAGGGATTGTTCTGTAGCGTAAACGCGCGATTGGGCTGGGAAGGAGCGAAAGTGATCCCCTCTTCTCACCTCGCCAATAAAGTTTAGCGCAATGGCAAGAAATTGAAGCCACCCTTAATCAACCACCAAAGACTTGTCCCACCGATTTCGTTGTCCCACCCGTAGTGGCGGAAACCGTCCACCAACCCATTCGCATCCTCCCACTCAATTTCACCGTCTCTTGCGCTTTTAACCCGGCGAAGCAGGTGTCCCATCAGAGCATCGGTTTCGCCGATTAACTCCACCAGCGCCAATTTGCTGCCATCACAGGAAAGGATGAAAGGTTCGCCGCCCGCCAGTTCGCCGAGATCAACCTCCCGAAAAACGCCCGGCTCAAGGTCGCCTAACTCAAAACGCCGTCCGCCCACTTGCACGATGGCCCTTCGCGTGGCGAACCGTCCCTGCGGGATGGGCGTGAAAAAGCCTCCCGTTTCAGGGAAAACAAAACCGACGAATTGCACCATCGCACCCTTTGAAATGCCGATGGCCTTCAAGCGCAGTCTAAGTTGCGTCGCTTGCCTCGGTTGCGGAACGCCGTCCACTTCCGTCTTCCCATCCACGCCCTCCCACCGCCAATAGGGTTTGGTCGGGGAAGCGAAAACGCTTTGAACGCCCAAGTAGATGTGTCCTGTTGCTGCTTGTAACGCTAAGATGCTCCCGTCGCTTGCGCTTTCTACCCAATGACGGCTTTCCATCGCCCCATCGCTTCGCAACGCTTCCACTTCCAGACGCAGCCGAACGCCGTCGGGCGCTTTCGCCAAAAACAAGGGGATGACTTGCGTGCCGTGCGAGAGCGTGCCTGCAATGCCCACTTTCGCCGGGTCGGGCTCAAAACGGACGGGCGTGGCGATTTCGGTGAGGGTCACCTCTTCGTCGGCAGCGTTTATCGTCGCTTGAAACAGTTTGTCAATCCCCAACCGCTGCCATTCGCTGTCGCCTGCAACAACTTGCAACGAAACGCTATCGCCCTTCTGCCAAGCCGTCTTGCTTTCCTCAGGCAAAGGCAACAGTTGCTCTTGTGCGATGCCCCAGACCCGCAATTTCGCCCCATGCAGCCAAAGGGCAGGGTTGAAGCGGATGCTTCTGTCGCTCATCGCGAACGCCAGATGCACCTTGCCCGTTTCGGCTTCGTTAAGGGTGGTTGGCATCTTCCGCTCGTGCAACAGGATCAACTCGCCCGTCGCCATCCGCCGCCGAAAGATGCGCAAGGCGTCTTTTGTCACCTCCACGACGACATACCAATCGCCCTCGTAGGTCAACTTGCCATCGTCATTGCTATCGCCTTCCGCCCCGACTTGCAGGGCGTTGCCGATGAGCCAAAAGGGATGAGGGCTGTGGATGTGGGCATCGCAAAAGAGGACGACCTGCGGAAATTCGCCGAGCAACTTCCGCAGCACTTCCGCCCGTTCGCCCAATTCGTCCAGCGTCCGATGGGAAAGCAGGATGGTCGTGCGATAGCGATGTTCGGTGAGAAGTTGCCGAAGCCAAGAAAGTTGCCAATCATGCCAGACATGGTTTTTGCCATTGTGGACGACGATGAAGAGGATGCCTTGCAAGGTGAACGCCCAAGCCGTCGGTTGGCCCGTCAGGGCTTCAAAGCGGGGGAGAGCGCCGCGAAAGGAAGAGAGCGGGTCAGGGGCTTCGCCTGCCAGCGGATGGCGTTGGCTCAAACGCACCGCGCTCGTCCGTCCCCATTCGCCGAAAAATTCGTGGTCGCCTTTCTGCCACAAAAGGGGCAGCGGGCTTTCTTTGCTCAACCTCATCGGGTTCTCTTTTGTGCCGTTGAGGAGGTCGCCGAGGAGAGCGACGAAGGAGCAACCGATGTCCTTGGCGTCTTTCAGCATCCGACGCAGGTAACTTTCGGGCACTCTCCCGAAATTGTGGATATCGCCTTGCAAAGCAAACCGAAACCCCGCCTCCCCTCGCAAAGCCCCCACCATTAGCATCGCCACCATAAGCCCCCAACCAAACTTCATGCCTTTACACCTCCTTCTATAGTTCGCGAGAGATCTGGGCGAGTTTGCGTGTGTCAACGACGACGATTTGGCGTCGGTGCTCTTTGATGATGCCTTCCTGCGCCCAAGCGCTTAGCGTTCGCACCGTCGCCCTTACCATCGCCGCAAACTTGGCTCAATTTCCTTCCATTCTCCAAAGCAAAAGCGCTCTCATAAACGGAAGGAAAACTTTTGCTCCAGGATGATGCTCAAACTCTATTAGGTATTCATCAAGCTTTTTCCAGTCCTCTTTTAGCACAATTGCTCGCACTACAAACCTTGGTGGGATGTGATTGACGGCATCCTCCCAATGGTCGAGTCTGTCTGGAATTACGCCAGTCGGGGGCAAACCTTTGTAGACCTTAAACCAATGGGGACATAGCTTTGCAACCATATTTTCCTCCCACTGCCTTATTTTTTCTCCTACATACTGTCCTAAGACGAAGATAGCATGAGGGTGTGGGTGCC